>Ga0302292_1001734_pt1 | contig 13703 bp, 10 predicted proteins | sample III_Fen_N2_1_FD_194553 | JGI IMG/M metagenome (GOLD analysis project Ga0302292, IMG submission 194553) | Peat permafrost microbial communities from Stordalen Mire near Abisko, Sweden - III_Fen_N2_1 | ecosystem: Environmental > Terrestrial > Soil > Wetlands > Permafrost | place: Sweden: Abisko...
CCCGGAATACGCCAAAGCAACTCTTCCAGCGATACAGGGGGTATTTCTTTGATATTATCCGTGGAAACTGTCCGATCCGGTTTTATATCGGAACCACCTACAAAGTTGTTCAGGCGCCTGGGTTCTTTTTTGCGGGCTTTCACAGCTACTTCAGGTAAATCTATTAGCCTCATTCCATTCTCTTGCCTGTATTTTCTGTCTGCTTTGAAAACATAACCGGTGAAATCTACGGCCTTCGATAGCTCTTCAGCACCATTCTGATCCTGACTCCAGGGAATAGTGAGTGCCGGATAAGTTGTTTCATCAGGACAAACCTCTATATCGGTTGTTTTTTCATTGGTGGTTGAAAGGAAAAAATAGGCGGTACTGTCGGGAAATTCAAAATCAGTAAACCCGTAGCGTCCCTGATCGTCCGATTCGGCTACGTCTGCGAAATCATACCCTATAGCTGACATCTTTATCTTTCCATGCTTGTAAGGTTTCCCGGTTGGTTTTTTCAGTTTCCCTGAAAGTGACTGGCAGACTTCGGGTTTTATCGCCGGATGTTGTATTTTTCCCTGTAAAGCTTCGGGGACAAAGTATCTCCTCCAACCGTGTGTGAGCATCAACAGGTCTACTGCTTCCGGAGCTTCTTTGCTCTTGCTGAAATACCATGCCGGATTGTTTATGTGCCCTTCCAATTCCGAAGTAAGCAGTATTTCGGACAGAATATTGGTCGTAGTATCTGTTTTAACATCCTTATCATCCGTAACTGAAATTGCAAATGAGGCCGGAATGGTATCTGCCGGACTATCGGTCAGGTGAATATCCAGGGAAACATGTTCCCCGGGCTTGAATCGTGTTCCAGGGGTGAGCATTTCTACACCGGTTTCATCATGAAGATTATTGAAAACCATTCGTTCACTTACCGGGATGAAATCTTTTGTCAATAACATCAGATGGGTAACGCCTGTAGCAAATTTATCCTTATTCCATTTAATCTTGTTTCTTGTAAAATCCCATGGCTTTAAGTAAGTTGGTACACCCTGTCGTTGCACTAACAGATAATATTGGTTTGCAGTTACAGTCTTCGGCTGACGAACGGAAACCGACAGGCTGTCGCCTTCCCATAAAGCACTCAGGGAGTACGTATCTGTTTTTACGTCAGGAAGGTTTACGTCGAAGGTCTGATTTTTATATTCACAAAGTGCGTGATAACTTTCACCGGCACGGGCTTTCAGTGTGAATACTCCCATTCCTTCGTACAGGGTGTTGAAAGTAGTCAACAGTTCGTTTCGGAAATTGAATACTGAGCCTCTAATAGCGACAGCCTTTCCTGAGGGTAGCAGGGCTTTGAATGCAATGCGGTTATCCTGTCCGGCAATAAGGTTTCCTCCTTCCGGATAGAAGCTGATTTCGGGTTGAACTCCGTTAGATGGGATACCGATATATTTACTGAAGGAATTGCGACCGTCATTATACTCTACAAGCATCGTCCGCCTGGTATCGTCGTCCTTTAGATCGAATTTTTTATATTTTCGATCTGCCAGGTCAGCTTTAGTCATTGTTTTCTGCTGATTGTTGCCCAGGCGACATTTGATATAATTGGGATAAAGTGTTTCTTTTGTCTTTTCATCTCTTACCTGCAGGGTTACAGCCACCTCTCCCTTTTTGAGAAAGTCAAATTGCGGATCTATTTCTATTTTGGCTGAATTAGGATTGGCAATGTATACGGTGTGAGAGAAAAAACAGGATTCTCCCATATTTTCCATATATCGTGTGTAGCTTCTTATCCGGTACTCTCCTTCGGACAACGATTCGGGTAAGGGCAATGCACCGTAAAACATCTTATTTTCATCAATTCTTATTTGCTTGCGAATGACCACACTGTCTACCGGAGATACCAGTTCCACATACACATAGCGGCTAAATGTGGCTTGCTTGTGTGTGGAAGCATTAAGCAAAAAAGCCCTGAAGAATATTTTCTCACCCGAAATATAATAAGGTCGGTCGGTCTGCACATACACTTTTTCCTGTGGATAAACCAGGTACTGGGAGTAGATATTCACAATAGCATCTTTTACCGGGTCAGAATTTGTTTGACCTTGTGCCAAAAGTATTGATACGATAGAAATAAGCAGGATGAGTATGTTTTTTTTCATTCGGATTAAAATGTGAAATTTAAAAAGAATAAAATCATAGAATTCATATGGTTATCATCCGTTTAAGAAATCGACATATTACTATCACTTCTAATAACCCTTTACCTCAGGCTCTATTAATGGCAGAACTAAAAACCTGTAGTCTTCAGGGCTGTTTTATAATTTTATCTTTTACCTGATATTCAACGATAAAGTTATAATTGTTTTGTGAATTTAAACAGTGCTTATTTAATAAATCTATTTTATAATTTGAAAATGATAGATTGTAAATAATTACTATACAAGAATATGTAACTATAAATCCTGGTAACAAGCATAATAATATTATATTTTATTAAGGAAATATCCAAGAGGGTGGAAAATTGCATTCATAAATAAAATAAGTCTGAATATATCTCTGATTTTAAAAACAATATCTATCTTTGTACTGGTTTTGAATCAGCAATCTTCATTTTTCAGATGATCCGGCAGTCTACAACCCTTAAAAAAAACATATCCCTTTCACTGCAAGTCTCATTTCATTATCAAAATTACTGTATCTGTTTCCATTTGCTATTTTTTCTGTGTTAGGGAAACTACAGAGGAACCCTAGAGGAACTACAGAGGAACCCTTAATGAACAATTGCATACAATTGACACGAATTTCTTACATTTTGATTTTATAACCCAAATTCGGCAATGAAAAAATCAATTGCTAAATTGGGATGAATTGACCTCATGTATTTCCATCCGTTTTCTTTTTTTATAGTACAAAATCCATTATAAATTGAAGCTATTAGTTGAAGTGTTAGAGTTTGCTAAATTAAAATCCATGTATTTTTTCAAAATCAAAAGATATTGGTTTTTTTCCTTCAAAATCATACAGCGTGAGTTTCCTGATTTTATAATAACAAAGCCAGTAATTTTTTAATGAAGTAATGTAATTCTCTTCGGCTTCAATCTGACGACTGATGGCCAGATTCACTCCATTTACATCTGTTTTTCCGATAATGAAAAGTTGTTTTGTTTTGTTGTAGGCAAGTTCAGCTATTTGTTTGGCTTCTTCCGACAATTGGATTTGTGATTGACGCAGATTATATTCATACACCGTCATTAGCACATCCTGCTCAAAGGATTGTTCTGTCTGTTTGGCTGTAATCTTTACTGTATTCAGATTCTCGCGTGCCATATTCACCTTGCCCTTGTTTAGTCCCCAGTCTATAATCGGCACACTAAGGCTTACAGAAACTACATTTTGTTGTAAAGGTTTCTTATAGGCATCTGTAAAATCATTAGCCACCTGATTAAATCCGACACTGGCTGACAATGACGCAGAAAAACGGCTTTGTTTTTTTGTCTGATCCAATGTTTGCTGAGCTGTCAGAATGGTTTCTTTCATTTCCGGAATAGTCGGATTATTTTCCCTTGATTTTTTCATCACGTCATCGGCTAAAATAATAATGTCCAACGGTTTGGTGGGTAATTCAAGGTGAAACTGTATTTGAGTATCGTATCGCAAATAAGAAGCAAATGTAAAGGTGCTTGTTTTTAAATTAATTTCCGCATTGCTAACATCGTTACGGGAGTTAATCACATTTAGTTTTAATGTCAGAAGATCTGATTGCGAGATGGTTCCTATTTTATACCTTTCCTGTCCAATCCTGTAAAGAGTATCACTATTGGCAATGTTTTGTTTTGCGAGGTCGTAAATCGTTTGATTCAACGCTAAATCAAAGAAGTATTCGGATGTTTGTTCCGAAATTTCCTGCAGATTGTAAATTAACTCTTTCTTTACCTTTTCATACCTTACCGGTTCTATCTTCTTTTCCCATTTGAAACTATTAAATCCGAATAAAGATTGGGAATACCCGACACTAAAAGGAATTGATGTATATTGTACGTATTGAGTTAATCCATAATTCCGCAAATATCCCAATTCTGTATTAACAGTAAAGGTTCCACCCGTTAAATCGACATTCTGTTTAATAGATAGGTTCGCATTCGAATTAAGACTTTGTTGAGACTTATAAGTGTCTACATTATTCTGATAATCATAGCGTTCTACAAAGTTCTGGTTGTATGAGAATGGAGTCATATCCAATGACATCGAGGGTAACCGCTCCGCTTTAAAGGTACGATACTGCCAATACCCAGATAAATACGAATTTTTTGCTTTAAAAGCTGACAGGGAACTGTCTCCTGCAATTTCAATGGCTTGTAATAAAGTAATTGTTTTTGTTTTTTCAACAGTTTTCGTTTGAGAAAACAGGAGGAATGGATATAAACAAGTTGCAATTATTAATAATTTCTTCATGCAAAATTAATTTGTGGTTTTTTTATATGAGTATCTGCTTTAATGTGTTAAATAATGTTTAATGACTTTCGGCTTTTGAACCCATAGTTTTTTTTGTTTTTGTAATGATAAGATTATCGGATCTTCAATTAAATCGACATTTTATACCTAATTACTCCGTAGGAGTATTCTTTGCATAACCCCCAGTTGAGCTAGCGAAACTGGGGGTTGTTAATGAAAAAAAACTGAACTCTGTAAGAGTTTCCCAACTTAATCAAAAGTAAAGAACTTTCCCTTGTGGTCAACTCCTCTGGAGTTGTGTAGTTTTATACTATTTTCCCCCAGTTCCGCAGGCTACACTGGGGGTTATGCAAAGGTAACACCTACGGTGTACTTATTTCTCTTTAAATTTGGAGTAAGGAACTGTTAAAGATTAACATGCTCATCTAAGCATTACTTCCCACTTATAATTAAGCTATTACGAGTAAAAACTGAGCACTTTATATGTTGATAATTCCTAAGAGATTGAATTGACTGTTTCAATTATTGTTCTAAGATGAAGATAACTTTCATTTAGACATTAAAACGGATACTTATATTTTTTTTATTTGTTTAATAAACATGTAACCCAATCATTTTTATTATTATGATTATCCGCAATGTGTCCTTCTATAAATATTTCATACAAAATTCGAAGTGTTTAAGTATGAATAATATGTAAGCAATGCATGGAAAAATGACATCTAAATGAATATAACCGCGATGGGGGTTGAATAACAGAATATAAATACAAGAATTCAAATAAAATGAAAAATAATTTGAATGAATATGATTGAAATATTTTATTTAACTATTCAAACACTCCGTGGTTGGTGATCTTCATTAATCAACGTCCATTCATTTTATACATGGCTAATCACATTCATTTCCTTCGGAATTATTAGACTGGAAAAAGTATTGTATTATGATTTTTAATAAATAATTATTGGCTATGAGTACTAATTTATAGTATGTAAATTCCGTCCTAACTAAAATATCATGATCAGTATTAGGAGCTTTTGCAGAAAATCATATTAACTGATTTGGTTTAAAGATTACTCCTCAGTATTATTGCTTTTTATCAATTCAAAAAGTTCTAATGCCTGTTCAATGACTTCATCCATATTTAAATAGGCATACTTGGCGAGTCTTCCTGCAAAATAGACATTTTTGTCTCTCGTTTCTACATCTGCAAGCACCTTGTACTGTTCATATTGTTTCTGGTTCTCAACTGCAGGGACCGGATAATAGGGATCTCCTATTGCTGATGGATATTCATACATAACCACTGTCTTATCATGTTTCTGTCCTGTAATATGCTTTGTTTCAGTTGTCCGGATGTAATCATTGTCATTCGGATAATTGATGACCCCACAAGGTTGACTAAATTCATGATCAAATTCTTTGAATTCAAAGTGTAAGCTACGCCAGGGCAACCGTCCTAACGAGTAATTAAAATAGGCATCAATGGCTCCTGAATAAACCATTGTTTGAGATTGGTTGATTTTCAACTCACGATAATCTGTGTTTAACAGTACTTTAATATTAGGATGATTTATCATCTTTTGAACCATTGCCGTGTAACCATCTTTTGGCATTATTTGGAATTTATGATCCACATATCGATAATCCCTGTTAAAGCGAACCGGAATTCTTCCACAAACCGATGCCGCCAACTCCCGTGGATGCTTGCCCCATTGTTTCAATGTGTAGTTTTTATAAAAGGCTTCGTACATTTCACGACCGACCCTTGATAAAACTAATTCTTCCGAATTTTGAGGATATTCGATTTTATCTCTTTTTAATTCTAATAATTCTTTTGCTTTATCCGGATCCAAAGCTTGTCCAAAAAACTGTTCCAATGTGTCCAGATTTATGGGGAACGGGTAAAGCTCGCTATTGTATAAGCTTTTTACAATATAGTTGCCTTCTATCCAGCTAGTAAATGCCGATAAATAATCAACCAACTGACTGTTGTTCGTCCGAAAGTAATGGGGTCCGTATTGATGAATCCTGATCCCATTCTCCATTTTCCGGTCATAACAATTCCCTGCAATGTGGTTTCTTTTCTCTACAATCAACACTTTCCAGTTTAATATTTTAGCTGCTCTTTCGGCTATAACAGAGCCTGATAATCCGGCACCAACGACTATCAAATCAAAATTTTCCAACATAATAACTATCTGTTTTTCAGAAATCAAGAAACACTATTATCAACTCAAGAAATAAGATTCCCAATTTAAATCTGAATCGGATAGTACGGATAACATTGATAATCCGACTTTTATGTTAAGATCTATACTGTCAGTACCATCGCAAGCAACGTCATGATTAAACATTTTATCATGATCAGTTAAAAACAGCATTTCTAAGATTTCTTCTGTTTTGTCTTTATAAAACTTATCTCCGGTTTTTAAGAACAACTGATTATAAAAGAATAAATCCATCGCTGTTTTATGATTTAGTACTGAACTATTGGAGTTGTTCAAAGAGGCATATTCAAAAGCCTTTTCTTTCAGATCTGATTTTTGCATTATTTCTGAAGCCAGTACCAAAACGTACCCTTTGTACAACCAATATTTACTTTCGGACGAATCTGAACTTAAAAGGATAGATACTAATTTTTCAAGGATAAGAGTCGATTTAGTATAAGACGGTAAAAACCTGTTTATCTGACAAAGAAAGTAGATACAATCAAGTAAATCCTTTTCATTTTGATATAATTTGTTATCTCCCTTTGCCTGGAGCGAGTCTTCTATTTTATCCACCAAATCGAAAAGACGATCACTTTCAATTCGATTTATATTTTTTTGTATGTCAAACAAGGGGTTACGGATTCTGGCCAGATAGTGCTGAGCCAGGCCTGTTAATCCTGTCGCAAGGCTATAATCGGTAGAATCAGTAATAGCCAGGTTATTTAAGCTTTGGCATATTTCTTCCAGTATTTCATCGGTTTCGTTTTCAATATATTTATTTTGTGCCAGATATTCAATATACCAACTAAGACCAGCCAGTCCTGTTAAATAACATAAATTATTCTTTAATAATGCTGCACGTTCACTCATATAGTCTGTTATATTAAGTGTAATATCAAGATACTTCCGTTTCCCTGTCTGTTGGTAATACAATAAAAAGAAGATTGATATTCCAAACTTACCAGAGAGGTCATTGATAATGTCCGGATATTTCAGCAAATCAACCAACTGATTAGCTAAAACATCCAACTGAACAATGAACTTAGTATAGGATTTTCTATTATTTATTATTTTATTTTCGGAATTGTTTTGTTCCTCTGTAGAAACATAGCCACACTCTTTTATTTCCATACTTAAACCATACTTTTTAATATACTTCATCCCGTCGTTGTGATTCTCAAGACTGAAGGATTGTAGCGGTCTGGTATGTATTGCTTCAATTTTATCGAGTAGTGCCATTTCCTTTCCGGTAAATCCAATTAAAACGGGCCAGTGATACTCGCTTCCCCAGCCTTGCTTATTTTCATTAAACGTAAAGAGTACTTTCTTTAAGGCATTCCTGGAAAAACAGGGTGCCATCATCTCTACAAAATTCACATATCTTAATGTACTAAATTTTTGCTTCAAAGTACATTCGTAAGTATAATAAGAGTCTACTAAGGCAGGTTGAACAATTTCAAGTTTATACTTTCCCATCATTTTAAAAAGTGCATGGATATTTCCGGTAGATATACTTATATCATCATCAGGAAGAAAAAAATAATCATATTTCTTCAGATAGTCTGGATTTTTTTGTAAATAATTATATACCAGTTTTAGTTTATACCCTCGTTGGCAAAAAATAAAATCAGTGTCCTTATAAAAATAGCTGTATGAATCATCGTAAATAAGTAAATGTAAATCAAAATCTGGTGACTCTTTTATCCATTCTTTATGCAAACTACCTCTTCCAACTGCCGATATGACACAGTTTCGTTTATAACTGGTAATATTAGATCTTTTGATTTCTTTTATCGGATGATAAAGAAAATTCTGCTTATCGCCGAACTCAACAGGTAAATGCGACATGCTGTCATCATTGTAGAACTTGTCTTCAAAACCAGCCGGAACAAAAGGCCCATGGCCGCCAATGTCTGTCAGTGTATATCCTTCTTTTTTAAACAAAGTTGGCATTAGCACTTCCTGATGTCCATACCAACCGTTGGACATGTAGTGATCTAAAGTAGCCATCGCTCTGTTTGACAACCGTCTGATCGGATTAAATGACTTCATTCTATCCTGTAGTTCAATATACTCATTACCGGTATGACCAAAAGCATTCCACCATGGCCAATCAGGCTCCTCATAATAGGTATTAATATAGGTGCTCAGAAAATCGGAATGATTATCACGAAATGTATCAAAAAATACTCCCCAATCACCCCGAAACCGAACATCATCTTCAATGTTCCAGTAAAAGTCGCAATCAGGAAAATCCAGATAGAACTTTAAATACGGAAAATGATCACAACCGGGAATTATCGAACCTTTTACTAAAGGGATATAAGGAACCTCATCAAAGATTTGGTCGGTAAATATATAATGATTCAACTCCTTTATACATTCAGGAATCTGAATCTCCTGATGATGATATACAAAAATACAATCTGCAAAATTCTTTGTTGCCTTACATATATCTTTAAAGTTTTGAATAACAGACTCATCACTTTTGTTACTTAATAGTAAAATAACCTCTTTTTTTCTCATAGCTCCTATTGTAAATAATTTACAAATTTTGAAATGCGACTTATTTAAGATCAAGTTATTAATTTCTCTGTTGTTTCCATCAAAAAAATTAATCATTTACTTTACAATTTAATGATTAAAAGCTCTTTCTGAGTAAATTATGAAGCCAAATAATAAATAAATATATATTTTAATAAATCGTCATTTATTCAACACCCCGATCACCCCATTCTCTGTAACAGTTTCAACACTTACATTCATTTTTTTGCATGAACTATTATTATAAAAACTAACACTGGCTTTGCCGTTTGCATCGGTTTTTACATCCGGGTTCCAGTAAAGCGTCCGGCGATAGTCCTTCTCTTTTGGAGGCAATCCGATATCATATTGCGGGCTGAAAAATTCTTTCACAAGGGCATACCCTTCAAATTTTGTCATTCTCATTCCATATGATGCTTTTCGTATATGATAGTCTTTATAAGTATATAAAAATACAACAACTTCATCTCCTTTTGAACCACCATATAAAACTGACAATCCCTCAGTTTCACATATTGTAATTAATTCAATTTCATCAGGTATATATTCAGAATTCAATCTACTATCTGTAATTAAATTATTATTAAGCACAAAAATTACTTCTCTGCCTTTATAACTGAATTTATTTGAACGAGCAGATGCTGCTGTAAAATACTTATTAGTTAGCATTAGAAAACCATTAATAGTTGCCGGTTCATATTCTTGCTTGTCAATAAGATGATCTACTGATTTCTCAACATCAATAACAATATTGGCATTACGTAATCCTTCACCTTCTCTCCCCCACTTTTTCTTCTCTTTTACTGTAACTTCCGGAAGAATATGGCTTTTCCTATTTATTGGAAGCACATTTTCTTTCTCGGGCACATTTATTTTCATTGTATCAGCATGTGATATTATTTTTTCCTGTTTTGCAGTTTTAAAATCAAGAAAAATCATTTCCAATAATCATAAGCCTTCATTTCGGTGCTAAAAACTCTATTCAGTATAATATTAGTTTCTTTACGTTTAGCTTTTTCTTTGGTTTCAATGGAAAGTTTGGAATTACCGTAAAAGTCTATTAATGCTAAATTGAATTTACCTTCTTGATCGGTAGGGCATATTCCTCGTTGAGAAGTACTGTCGCATATCAATAACATCGACACATTAACATTGGCTTTTGGATTTTTCCTGAATAACGACAGTACAGTGCCATCAATCACCAGACTTTACTCTATCGGTTGTTTCACTTCATAAGGAGTTGTACCCGCCATTTGTTTCCATACATAACGACTCCAACCTTGAGTAAGAAGTAATAAGTCAAGAGCTTCTCTTCGTGAAAGGTTGTCTGAAGCAAAATAATATCCTGGATTCTCAATATACCCTTTAAGCTCGGATGAAAGTAAAAGGTTAATCAGCAGATTATCATTGTATGGATTAATAAAAGAATTACTTTCATCATGAATAGCAACTGAAAAAGATGCATCAATCGGATTGTTTTTTATGTCATTTAATTGAAAGCTCATATCCACTTTTTCATAAGGGTTATAATATGTCTTATTCTGTGTCATTTCTATTTTCATTTCACTGTGATAATTGACGAATGCTAAGCGCTCACATAACACATTCCCTGTGGCATTAAAAAGTGTAATCTGAATAACACCCGATGGAAGCATTCTTTTTGGAAAGGTAAGACGCAATGCATTCTTATCACCTACCGATACTTGCTCGAATCCATATAATCTTCCCCTGCAAGAAACAGACAATCCAAGCGGTTCATTGTCTATTACCGAATTCTTTTGAATTGAAACATTCATTGTCTCTTCATTTGCGTTGTCAACCGTCATGGTGTAGCCATCAAGCAATGCAGGCGGCAACACAAATGTATATTCTTTGTTATTGTATTGTACCTTTGCGGTATATTTGCCTGAATCTGGTGTAAATTCAAAACTGCCCATCCCTTCATAGCTATTATTTAATTCGGCAACCGATATTCCTTTCTGATTTAGAATGTTTCCTGTAATTACAGCATCATCCCCTTCCTTTCCAGTCGCTTTATATGCCACCTTTGAGTTGTTGCCCAGCACCAGATTTCAACCTTCTGGAAAAAACGACAGGGCAAGCTTCCCTTTTTGTTCATATTCTTTCCGAAATTGGGGTACTCTTTGTGACCGGTAACGTTCACGTATTTTTGGAGTAGAATAATCTCCTGTTTTTTTAGGCTTCTCATATACCGGGAAAACACGCGAGAAGAGGTATTCCTTTTCCTGATTGAGCATGTAACGTGTATAGGCTCTCACCTCATAAAATCCGGAAAATAGCGAATCCTTTAGCTGAAATTCTCCAGAACATTGTCCATTATCTATTTTCAGTTTCTTGGTTTCCAGTACGTCACCTTCCGCGGTAATCAATTCCACGTAAAGGGTTTTACTTAGTTGACTTAGTGCGTTTCGTTCTGCTCTCACCACGTAAGCTTTAAACCATATTGTTTCTCCCAGATAATACGAGGTGTTGTCGAAATGCAGATATGCTTTTTCCTGCGGATAGTCTTTAGCAAAAATGTTGAAATGGCTGGCATAAGAGTTTAGCTTGCGAATAGCAGTGCTGTCCTGAGCATAAAGAGCTATCAATAAAAAGTTAAGAAAAAAAAGAAGAGGAAAGTGTATTTTCATAACAAGTTTTTGGTGTTAATGACATGTTCTCTGATTTTTAAATCCCTATTTTAGGTAAATAATCTGTGAGCCGTAAGGTGCCTCCACTTTTAGAAACAATTTCACCTCCAAATAAAATATTGTTATCGGGAATGGTACCATCAGATTTTATAATGTAAGTATCACTCTGAACGGTGATAGCGAAATTATGTTCTAAATCCCAATTCTTTCAGATATTTTACTTAAAAATGGAATCAGAACCATATTTAGACATATCTATTGGCTTGTCTTTATAATTACGAAAATAAGAAAACCTATTTTCTTGTTTTAAGCCCGACACCCTGAATTTCATTCGCTTTCACATATTTGACAAACTTACTGATGTCGATATAATGTTGCTCTGTCCTTTTTGTTGAATCATTGAAGTTTTTAAAAGCAATCAAATATCCGTTTTCTTTCAATTTATTATCAAAGACAGATTTGCAAAAATGCCTGGAAGAATTATAATAAACTTCATGCCTATTTTTTTTATATTTTGTTTACCGTCCGAAGGTAAGCGGTTCGAAGTGACTATAAGCCAGGTAATCCCGTAATTTGAATCCGTTGTACGACTTTATACTAAAACTGACTAAATCAATATAAACACTGTATCCTAATAAAGGCAATTCAATCAATAAAGGTGGATTAAGTTTTAACCGTAAATACCTGGACGTAATTGAAAATGAGAGAACTGTCGGCAGACCATTGATAGTGTTCATTGTTATTTTTGTATTTTTTCTGCATTTCAAAGTCTATTGCTTGTACTTTCCGTTTAATGGTTTTGGTTTGTCGCCCGAAAATAAGTCCATAGTAGTTCTTTAGGATTGCTTTTTTACCCCAACGATCTGTCCCAAATAACAGGTCTTTAAACTCATTGATGTTTTTAAGGCGTCTGCTGTTGCCCGATACTGGAACATCGGATAATTGATTTGTCTTTTCCATTAAGCTGAAAGTCAGACTTTCTGTGCCTGTTTTTTCAATTTATATTAGCCACAAATCGTAGCAAGATGACTAACCACCACTTGACATGGAATTGAGGTATCCCTGATTGTAAAACACCCTTTTGAATTGGTATAGGCCCCTTTCGTTGTTCCATTGATATAGACAGAAGCAAATTCCACCGGTTTATGACTTCTATCATTTTATACGATGCCGGTCAGGTCGTTTTGAGCATTTGTCAATAGACTAAGAAAGCAGAAAGAACAAAGAAAAAATGTCTCATTGTAAGAATAATTTAATGTCCTTGATTAATAGTTGAATTATCACAGAGTTTAAAGCTAAGTTAATGAAAATATACAGTGCAATAAACTCTATTTAAAATCATTCTTTATGCCACATTTCCACTTCTTTTTTAAGTAATATTTTTGACATATTCCTGATTCTGAATTGCTCTTTTCTTTTGATATATGATTGATCATTAGAATGAAAAGTGCTGTTTACACCTCTGCTATGATCCAAATGAAAGAGAACACCTTCAATATGCTCCACTTTATATTCTAACCTTTTCCAACGGTGATAACGCTCTCCATCTTCTAATCCCCATCCATAGTAAGCCTCGTTTTCCATACCGGCCTCTATATATTTTGAACGATTAACAATAAAACCTCCACCTAAAGCATTAGGACCATACATAGTATGTAAGCCTGAAGAAATTTGTGTTAATGTTGATAAATCTTTTATTTTGGCATAAATATTTTTAATACATCGAGGAACATTCAACATTACATCTTTGAGTCCCCTCTGACAACTCGTTTTTTATCAAATCTCTGAGATTTGCATATTCAGGGGAAGCGGTATATTATTCTGCATTATAGCCCTCACAAAGGGCTTAAAAATAATAAAG
>Ga0302292_1001737_pt1 | contig 13689 bp, 10 predicted proteins | sample III_Fen_N2_1_FD_194553 | JGI IMG/M metagenome (GOLD analysis project Ga0302292, IMG submission 194553) | Peat permafrost microbial communities from Stordalen Mire near Abisko, Sweden - III_Fen_N2_1 | ecosystem: Environmental > Terrestrial > Soil > Wetlands > Permafrost | place: Sweden: Abisko...
CTCTTGAATTCGAAGATTTTAAAGACTTAATTCTAAATGTATAATTCTAAAAATGAATCAAAAAGATATAGTTGCTGATAAAAACTTAGTTGCATTTTGTGGTCTTTATTGTGGATCGTGTCGCTCGTATTTAATTGGCAAATGCCCATCCTGTAAAGATAATGTTAGGGCTACTTGGTGTACAGTTCGAACTTGTTGTTTGGAAAACAATTATAGTAGTTGTGCCGATTGCACAAAAATGATAATAAACGATTGTAAAAAGTTTAATAATTTCATTTCGAAAATTATAGGATTTGTACTTAATTCGAATCGTTCAGCTTGTATTCAGCGAATTAAGGAAATTGGAACAGAAGGATTTTCTCTCGAAATGGCTGAAAAGAAAATTCAGACAATAAAAAGAAGATAACGATTTAAATTCCCATAAAAAAACCGCCTTAAGTAAAATCTTAAGGCGGTTTTTTATTTTTTAAATCAACTTATTTCTTAATTACTTTTATAGTTTCAACAGAACCATCGTTAGTAATTATTCTAAGTAAATAAATTCCATCTGCTAGTGTTGATGTTGAAATTGTTCCAATAACATCATTAATATTTAATGATTGTTGAGTAACACCTAATACATTTAGGATTGTAACAGAAACAATTCCTTTGCTCGATTCTACAGTAATACCATTTTCGAATGGATTAGGATAAGCTGTAGCTTCAATTGCTGTAACCTCAGCAACTGCAGTTATAACTTTTGAATTTTTAAACGCTGTAAATGCAGACTCTAAGGCAGTTAAAGTAGCATCAATTTGAGCTTGAGTTGCATTAGTATTTAACAACATTAATTGAGCGACTTTAACGGTATTCGAAAGTGCATCCCACGACGATTGAGAATAATTTCCAATTGCTGTTCCAAGATTTCCCGATTCTACAATTAGAGTTGCATTTACCTCTGTTACTTTTGCTTGTAACGTTGCAGTATTAACTCCTACAACCGAACTTTGGAATGCAAGTAAAGCATTATTTATTGTTGTAATTGCAGAATTAACTTGTATTTGCGTTGCAGTTGTACTCGAAAGAACAGCATTCGCAGTATTTAATGCCGTTAATAAATTAGCTTTTGCAGGCGATGGATATTGTCCATTTGCAGAACCTTCAACAGCAATATCATAATAATATTGAGCTGTAGCTATTGCATTTGTTAAAGCCGTTTTGTTAACTCCATTTACCGAATTTTGGAATGTTGTTACAGCTGTATTTAAAGTTGAAATTGCAGTATTTACTTGAGCTTGAGTTGATGTTGAGCTGGTATTTACTGCAGAAGCTGCATCTATTGCGGTTTGTAATGTAGCTTTTGAACCTGTAGGATACTGACCACTTGCTGATCCTTCGACTGCAGGACTTAAAACGGTTCCAGCATAAGCAATTTCAGCAATTAGAGCTGTTTTATTAACACCAATTACAGAATTTTGGAATGTTAAGACTGCAGTAGCTAAAGTAGCTAAAGCTGAATTAACTTGTACTTGCGTTGCCGAACTATTTGAATTAACTGTCGAAGCTGCTGTTATTGCAGCAAGTAATGTAGCTTTCGAACCTGTAGGATAATTTCCGTCGGCAGAACCTTCGACTGATGTTGTGTAAAGAAATTGTGCAGCTGTAATAGCCGATACTAAATTCGATTTATCGACAGAAACCACTATTATAATTGAACTTTGGAAAGTAATTACTGCCGAATTTAAAGCTGTTAATGCAGCATCCACTTGAGTTTGAGAAGTCGAACTATTAGTATTAACAGTCGAAGCTGAAGTTATTGCTGTTTGTAATAAAGCTTTTGAGCCAGTTGGATAATTTCCAACAGCTGTTCCTTCAGTTGCATTTGAATAAAGGGAATTTGCATTAGTAATTGCTGATTGCAATGCCGTTTTCGAAACAGATACAATTTTATTTTGGAATGTAGTTACGGCAGAATTCAATGCTGTAACAGCAGAATTGACATCTATTTGAGTTGCTGTTGTACTTGTATTAACCGACGTTGCAGAATTTATTGCAGTTAACAAAATTGCTTTCGATCCACTTGCATAATTTCCATTTGCTGCTCCTTCTACTGCAGCTGTATAAAAACCATTAGCTGTCGTAATAGCAGATGCTAAAACCGACTTATCGACAGTTGTTGTAGGTAATGATAATACTTTCCCATCGATTTGAACTTCGTCTACCCATAAATTTCCAGTAGTACCATCTATAGACTGAACCTTCCATTGGAATTTATTCATCTTTGTTAAATCCCAAGTTACTTTAGTTCCCCAAGTTGAATATTGTGCAAATTGCGCCCAAGTAAAAGTCTTTTTAGTCCATGATGTTGTAGCAGCGAGATCTACATAGAAATTACAATCGTCTGTTATTGTTGTTAGATTTATTTCTAAAACTAATGGATAATCGCTTTTATAATAAAATGTAATTCCTGTTGACCCCGATAAATCGTAAGCTGCTTCTGGATCTTTCATCGAAAATCCCATCCCTGCAAAAGGATTGTATCCTAATGTAGCTTTTCCATTTAATGTATAATTAATTTTTGCAGCATTTGCTGTTCCATTTGCTCCACCGGCAGTCATAGTAAATGGAGTTGTAATATTTGATAATGGAGTACATGTTGTTGATGCAGCATCTTTGTATGAATACCAAAATGTTTGAAGTTTCGTGGCATTTAAATCTTCTGCTGTAAAAATTAAAGTACTAGACGAAGTTGTAACTGCTTTTGCTTGAAATGCAGTTATAGCAGAATTCAATGTTACAACTGCAGCATCAATTTGTGTTTGCGAAGCTGTTGGTGTAGTATTTACTAAAGTAGCAGCTAAAATATCTTGATTAAAGTTTGATTTTGCAGGAGCTGGATATTGTCCTAAAGCTGCTCCTTCGACTGCTGCATTATAAATTGTTGTCGCATTAGAAATTGCAGAAACTAAAGCTGTTTTGTTTGTACCAACAATTTTAGATTGGAAGGTAGTAACAGCTGAATTTAAAGCTACAACGGCAGCATCAACATTGGCTTGAGTAGCAGTAGTACTAGTATTTACTGCAGAAGCTGCTGTAATAGCGGTCATTAAAGTTGCTTTCGAACCTGTTTGGTAATTTCCTGTTGCAGTTCCTTCTATAGCTCCAGTATATAAAGTTGTTGCAGAAGATATAGTCGATAACAATAAGGTTTTATCCACAGTTGTTGCAACTGGTAATGTTAGAACTTTGCCCATTACTGATACTTCGTCAATTCCAAATGAGTAATTTCTTGCAGTACCATCTTTTACTTGCCATTGAAGTTTATTAATTTTTGAAGGATCCCAAGTTTTAACCTCAGTAGGAACAGATCCAGCCATCCAACTTGGTTGACTAAAATTAGGATCTGTAAATTTAACCTCAACTAAAGTCCAAGTTGTATGTTGTGCAACTGCAAAACCAAAATCGTATCCCTTGTTGGCAGTAACAGTTGATAGCATTATATTAAAATTAACAGCATCTCCCTTATGCCAGAAAGATATTCCTGTTGCTCCTGTTAAATCGTAATTAGCTAAAGGATCTTTAAGAGTAAAACCTATTCCAGCAGATTCGTAATCGGGTCCAGCTGGTTTAGCTAAATTTCCGGAAACTACGGCTGCACTATCTGTATTATTTGCACCTCCTAAAGTCATTTTAAACGGAGTTGTAATGTTAGAAATGGGACTTATAGTTGATGTTTTATCAGCGTAAGAATACCAAGCAGTAATAAGTTTTGTCATATTTGCATCTTCGCAATCTGCAATTATAGTATTAACTGCCACATTATTTGTTACAGCTTTAGCGGTAAAAGCTGCTAAAGAAATTGGAGTTGAAGATGTACTTTTAATCGTTCCTGGTGTATAATCGAGTGTTATAACGTTTCCAACAGCAATTTTGCCAGATGCTATTGTTAAATCAACAGCATTTGATCCATTTGCAGTTATTGCAGTTATTGCACCAGCAACAGTTGTTCCTCCAACTTTAAGTGTAATTTTTGAATAATCAGAAGCAGAAAATGAAATTGCAGTATTAAAACTCACAGTAATTATTGAACCTGCAACGTTTGTTGATGCCGAAGACACAATAGGTGTTACATTTGATATTGTTCCTGGTTTCCAGAAATTTCCTGTCATCATAAAAAGCGTTAAACATCGTAATGTTTGGCTAAAGTAAGCTTCGTTACTACCTAAATTAACGGTATTTGAATAAGCAGTACCTAAATTCGAAGCTTTTCCACTTACACCCATCATTGCCAACGACATCATAGATGCAGTTCCGTTTTTGTACGTTCCTACTGAAGGATTTGATGCAGTCATTGCACAAGGTATTTTAAGATTTCCTTCGTATCCATTCATCCAAGTTGACATTTTAGTACAAATATCAGATGCTGTCGAAGCTGTAGTTGTACCATTCCACACGACATCTGTTGCCATACGCCAAGGATTTCTAATTGCATCGAATCCAAATTCTTGATTTCCATTACAGTTATTAGAGGTACCGTTATTATCAGACCAGTTACAAACTAAACCTGTATTTGTATTTCTATTTGAAGCTAATAATGTATTTGCTGCTAAAACAGCATTATTCCAAAACGAGGACTGTGATGATTCAACTTTTGCAAACTCACGGTAATAAGCAGGTGCAAAATAACTTGGATTTCGACATGTACTATTGAATCCCCATGCATCACCATTTACTGCCTGAAATGATGAAGGATGCATTTCTAGAGAACGAATTTTTCCTATCAAAGTTGTCGCTTCCGACAAATATGTATAAGGCGACGTTGCTGTTGGCCATTGATTCGAAGCTATGATTAATGCCATTGCAGCATCTTCATCAGCATCGGTTGCTCCATTATACCCCAAAGTTCCAGAACAACCACTTGTGTGCCAGTTCATAAACCCATTCCCATTTACATTTGCTTTATAAAATTTATATAGATTATCAAATAACGCTTTATCTCCAGCATATGCAGAAAGCAACATTCCATAACCAATTCCTTCTGATACCGTTTCTGTTTGTGTATCGTATTTAACCCTAACACCATTTGTGCAAGTTTCTGTTAAATTGGTTTTCCATGAATTATATGCATCTGCAGCAGCCTGCGATGCACCATAAGATCCAGAGGTTGGCAAGTTATTTGGCATTGAACCGTATGTGTAACTATTTTTCGAGCCAAAAGGAATTGCTGGACTACTTGAGTTAATTTGAGCATACCCAATCAACGACAACAATCCAACAACAATAAGAAGTAAGCTTTTTTTCATCATGATATAATTTATTTGGTTAAAATTTTCGATTTATTCAGAAAGATGACAATTAAGTTTGCAAATACTCTATAGCAAAACAAAGTATTTTCCGTTAATAAATAAAGTTATTTTACATTCACCCTTATAGTAACAAATCTAAAAAAAAAGATAGAATCTTCAATGAGTGTTATCACACAAAAAAGCCACTACAAGGATAAACTTATAGTGGCTTTTGATGCAAATTTTGTATACTTATTTTACAAATGTTTTCGATTTTTCTAAAATCTGAGCTTGAGTATAATCTGTAAATACTTTTGCTAAACGTTTGTGTTCGCGTTTTTCCCAAATTTTGCTATGATAAGCATAGCTAACCATCATAGGAACAACGGTTGTAGCTTCGGCATAAACCATTTGTTCGAAAGCTGTATTTACTTTTCCCCATGATGATGCCTCTTTTAATGTTGATGAAGAACAAGCTCCATCGCGAACATCGGCTACGGTAATTTGAACTGCATATTTGTGCATTGGTAATTCAACTCCAAGAACTTCGGCACAAACAACAGTGTCTTGAACGAAGTTTTTAGGAACACCACCACCAATCATGAAAAGGCCACTTTCGCCACAGAACATTTTTAATAATGTAAGTTCACGGAAATCTTTTACCGAGTCGATTGAAACATGCGATTCTGGATTTTCCCATTGATGTTTAACTAATCCAAAACCTGCTGAACTATCGCTAAATGCTGGACAGAAAATTGGAACATCGTATTCGTATGCTAACTGAGTAAGAGATTCTTTTTTCTTTCCTTTTGCTTGAAGATATTTTCCCATTTCGCGGATAAATTCGCGCGATGAATAAACACCATGTTTCATAGAATCAGCAATTTCTTTAATTGCATGATCGCAAACTTGTAGATCTTCTTCGCTAATAAATGTATCGTAAATACGGTCGATGTACATGTCGCGTAAATCGTTATCATCTATATCTTGACGACCGATATAATGTTTAAAGCCCATACCTTCGAAGAAATCCATATCAACAATCGATGCTCCTGTAGAAACAATACAGTCTATCATTTTATATTTAATCATGTCGGCATATATTTTCATACATCCACCAGCGCTAGTACTACCTGCAAGAACAAGTACACTTAAGGTATCTTTTTCGCTTAATGTACGCATTAAAATATCTGTTGCAACTGCAGTATCTCTCGACGAGAACGACATTTTGCGCATTGCGTTAATTAAGGTAGTTGAATCGAACGTTGTAATGTCGATGTGTTGAATTTCTTCTTTTAAAAGATCTTGCTTTTTCATTTTATTTTTGATTAATATTATTCATTCGTTATGAACTGTTTGCAAATTATTTTGCAAAAATGGAATGCAAAAGTACAGCTATTTTTAGATTTTGGAAATGCTTTTTAGAAAATTATAGTGCAAACCATTGTTTCGCATTTTCAACATCTTTCCCAATCTGCACTACAAGCAATTCGAGCGACGAAAACTTTAATTCATCGCGAAGTTTATGCTTGAAAATAATTGAGATTGCTTTACCATAAACATCTCGATTAAAATCGAGAATATAGGCTTCGACATTAGGTAATATTTGATTTTCGACAACCGTTGGACGATTTCCAACATTTGCGACAGCCTGATATTTTATCTGTTCAATTTCTACCTCAACTACATAAATTCCATTTCCAGGAATAAGTTTTTGGGTAAATGTTGGTTCTATATTAACGGTTGGATATCCAATGGTTCGACCAATTTGATTTCCTTTTACAACCGTCCCGAAAATAGAATATTCGTAAGAAAGATAGCTGTTTGCCAAAGCAATATCACCAACGGTTAATGCTTCACGAATTTTCGATGAACTTATGTTTTCTTGATCTATTTCGAATGCCGAAATTTGTTCTACATCAAAGCCAAATTCTTGTCCAAATGCAACCATTTCGGCAAAACCACCAGCTCCTTTAAATCCAAATCGATGATCGTACCCAATTATAACTTTCTTTACACCAATCTGATTTACCAATATTTCTTCAACATATTGACGTGGAGATAGTGTCGAAAATTCTCGAGTAAATGGATAAAGTATAAAATGATCGATGCCAATCTCATCGAGTAAAATTGCTTTCTCCTCGTTCGATGTTAGAAATTTTAACGAGCAATTTTCACCCTCGAACAACATTCGTGGATGTGGCCAAAAGCTTAGTACAACACTTTCTCCATCGTTGTTTTTAGCTTGCTCTATAATTTTGTCCAAAATGGAACGATGTCCACTATGAACACCATCGAACATTCCAATCGTAACAATCGGATTGCGAGCTATAAAGGTCGATATGTCTGTATATATTTTGATATTCTTCTGAATTTAATAATTAGCTCGTTAATAATTCTCAGCATATTCTTGAAAATAAGCTTGAGGATGGTCGCAAGCTGGACATTTATCGGGAGCCTTAGTTCCTTCGCTTACAAAGCCACATTTTGTGCATTGCCATTTTACCTTTTCGTCTTTTTCGAACACTTTTCCACTTTCAACATTTGCCAAAAGTTTACGGTAACGTTTTTCGTGCTCTGCTTCAACTTTTGCAATCATTTTAAATGCAATAGCGACTTTATGGAATCCTTCCTTTTCTGCTATTTCTGCAAACATTGGGTAAATAGTTTCCCATTCTTCGTGTTCACCATTTGCTGCTGCATTAAGATTTTCGGCTGTTGTACCAATTTTTCCAGCTGGATAGGTTGCTGTTATTTCAACATCACCACCTTCGAGAAAACGGAAAAATTTCTTTGCATGTGCTTGCTCTTGAACTGCTGTTTCTTCAAACAATGATGCAATTTGTACATAGCCCTCTTGTTTCGCAACTTTCGCAAAATAGATGTAACGATTACGCGCTTGACTTTCGCCAGCAAATGCTTTCAACAGATTTTTTTCTGTTTGTGTTCCTTTGATACTCATTTTTATGTTATTAAGGTTTATTTATTTTTTGATGCAAACCATTCGTTTGCTCGTTCCAAATCTAAAGGAGTGTCAATTGCAATTCCTTCTTCATCTGTAATTGCAACTTTTATTTTATATCCATTCTCAATCCAGCGGAGTTGTTCTAACGATTCGGCCAATTCCAATGACGATTGTGGTAATTTTGTAACAGCATTGAGCACCTCAACTTTAAAGGCATAAATGCCAATATGTTTGTAAAATGTATGTACCAACAACCAATCTTTTTGCTCTTTTCCACGAATATGAGGAATGGTAGAACGCGAGAATGTAATTGCTTCGCTATTGGAATTTAAAACAACTTTTGGACTATTCGCATTGAATAGCGTTTCTTCGTTTTTTATCTTTTTTACCAATGTTGCAATTTGCGTTGAATCATCGGCAAAACAATCCATTAAAAGTTTTATTTGAGCAGGACTAATAAATGGTTCATCACCTTGAATGTTTATGGCAACATCAAAATTTTTCCCTTGAGCGGATATTTTTGAAACTGCTTCGGCAATTCTATCGGTTCCACTTTGGTGATTTGGCAATGTCATAATTACCTTTCCACCAAATGATTTTACTGCGGTTTCGATTCTTTCGTCGTCGGTTGCAACATAAACTTCGGTTAGTAGTTTCGATACTTGTTCGTATACTCGTTCTATCATCATTTTACCTCCAACTTCAACCAAGGGTTTTCCAGGGAAACGTGTTGATGCAAAGCGAGCTGGTATTATTCCTACAAAATTCATTTTAATGTGTTAATTAACTAAAAACTCAAAATTAAAAACTCAAAACTATTGAACCTTTTTAACATTCTTTTCCCTCAAATCCTTTTTCGTTTTAAAGATTTTGCCATGTTTATAAATCACCTTTAAAACCAATGGTCCAGTAATATCGAATTCTTTACAAACACCTTCGCGTTGACCTTTTTTATAATTTACAATACTACGTCGTGGACCTTCTTTGTAAAACTCTAACCAAGTTCCTTCTGGACGTTCGTTAGCATACATTTCTTGGCGAGTCATAACTTTTGCATCGTTAAAATATTGCCAAAGTCCGTCTTTTTTACCACGTTTGTAATTTCCAATTATATTCTTATCGCCATTGGGGAAATAGGTAGCATACGATCCATCTTCCTTACCTTCGTACATATGTTTTTCCATTTGTCTAATGCTGTTTTCGTACCAATAAAAGGCACGCCCATGCATTAATGCATCTTTATATTCTATCTCGTATTTTTTAACTCCGGTTTCGTACCACGATTCCCATAAACCATCCATAACACCCATCTTAAAAAAGCCTTGCATTTCGAGTTTACCGCTTTCGCTCCATTGTTGCCAAAAGCCATTTTCTTTATCATCGACAAATGTTCCTTCGTGCTGTTTTTGACCGTTTTCGAATAATGTAATCCATTTTCCATTGCGTTTATCAGCTTTATAATCGCCTTCCTTCCAAACGGTTCCATCGGCATACCACCAAGTCCAATGTCCATCTTTTTGACCAGCTACAAAAGGACCTTCATTTCCTTTTTTGCCATCTTTTCTCCAATACGTCCACATTCCATCTTGTTTATCGTTAAGGAACGAACCTTCCATATCGATTTTTCCATCTTCGTTCCACCAATGCGATGCTCCATTTTTCGCATCATCGGCATATTGAACTTCGGCTTCTTTTGATCCCGACTTAAACCATTTGGTTTGCAGACCATTACGTTTACCTTGTTTGTACTTTATTTGACTGCTTTTTTGTCCGTTGTCGTACCAAAATATCCACAGGGAATCTTTTTGACCAGCTTTTATCCAGCCTTCCATTTGTTTATTTCCATTGGGAAACCAATAGCTATTTAAGCCATTATCGTAATTGAGAAATTCGCTTTTCGAACCCGATTCGTAAAACATATTCCATTGACCTACTCTATCGCCTTTTGCAAAAGAACCTTTTGCTCTACTATTTCCATTTTCGTAATAAAATTCCCAAGCACCATCTTGAAAACCATTTTTGTAACCTCCTTTTTCTTCAATCTTTCCATTCGAAGAATATTCTATATAAGTTCCATTTCCATTTACAACCAATTGCTTTTTATTTGAATCCCAAAAGTTTAGTAATAAAATTGTGTCTTTCGATAGATATTTAAGTTCTTTTTGTTTGCTAGAATCCTCGTTTTGAGTAATCCATATTCCAACTTTATCGCCCTTTTTGTAACGTCCTTTTTCTTTTACATTCCCATTTGAATACCAAGTTGTAAATGTGCTATCTTGATTTCCATTATGGAAAAAACATTCGTTTTTCTTCTTTCCATTTGGATAAAAATAAGTAACACGCCCCTCTACTTTTCCTCTTTTGAATTGCGTTTCTTGTTCTAAAACGCCTTCTTTATTCCAGTATTTCCACACACCATATTCGAATCCATTTACGATGCGACCTTTGCTACTAGTTTTGCCACTCTTCCATGTGTTTACTATTGTATCGCCAAGATTTTGGGAAAATACATTTAGCGAAATAAAAGCTAAAAGGATAATTGAACTTATTTTTTTCATTGCTTATTTAATCATTTTATTTAAAAACGGAGACATTAAAAGTATAACTCCCGCCGTAATCATCGATGTTAGAGTTATAAAATTATACAATTCCATCGTCGGTAAATAGGTATGCAAAATCGATTCGAGTGCACCTGCTAAATATTGTGCCAAGGCAGAACTTGCAAACCAGACACCCATCATTACCGAAACAATTTTAGTTGGTGCAAGTCTCGAAATCATCGATAAACCAATTGGAGATAAACAGAGTTCTCCGAATGTATGAAGCAAATAAACCATTACCAACCACATTGGACTCACTAAATTACCATTAGCAGAATGACTATTTGCAATACTCATTACCCAAAACCCAAGTCCAAGAAAAAGCATTCCCAATCCAAACTTTACCGGAATATTTGGTTCTTTTTTTCTTGATGAAAGCCAAGACCAAAGTATGGTAAAAACAAAAGAGAAACCAACAATAAAAACTGGATTAATAGCTTGAAATAATGATGCTGGAATTGTACCCAAAAAAGTAGAGCGATTAGTATTATGTTCGGCAAATAAATTAAGAGTTCCACCAGCCTGTTCAAAACCAGCAAAGAAGAAAATACTAAAGATACAAAGCACAATAATTACAAAAACCTTACTCCATTCTGCTTTGCCTTTTGTGTTTTTCGTAATAATAAAAACTAATGAAACGGTTCCAATTATTGCTAAAGTCCATATAAGATTTGACTTAATCGATTCGCTAATACTCGACCAACCCTTAATTATTCCTAAAACAAGAATAGCCGTTACAATAATATAACCTACAATTTCTAATTTATCGCGTAGGTTTAATTGCCAACGTTTCGAAGCATCGTAAACTCTTTTCGGGGGTAACCCAGCTCCTTGAATATGATGACTTTGAAAATAAAACCACGTTATCCCAACAAACATTCCTATTGCTGCCGAGAAAAACCCCCAACCCCATCCATAGGTTTCACCAAGAGTTCCGGCAACTATAGGAGAGAAAAATGCCCCAACATTAATTCCCATATAAAATAGTGTAAATGCTGAATCTTCGCGAGGATCGTTTTCTGCATATAAACTACCAACCATCGACGAAATATTAGGTTTGAAAAAACCATTACCAGCAACCAATAAACCTAATCCCCAAAGCAACCAAAATGTACGCATTTCGATTGAACCAAATTGCGAAATTGCTAATGAAAGTTGACCAAATGCCATTAAAAATCCACCGATATAAATTGCTTTTCGTTGTCCAAGAATTTTATCTGCAATAAACCCACCAAGCAATGGAGTTAAATAAACCAAAGAAGTGAATATCCCATAAATTTCGAGTGCATGATCGCGAGAAAACGAGAAGCCACCGTGCATTAATTCCGATGTTAAGTATAACACCAACAACGCCCGCATACCATAGTAGCTAAAGCGTTCCCACATTTCGGTGAAGAATAAGGTAGTGAGTCCGCGTGGATGTCCAAACATTTTATATAATTTTAAATTTATGGTTCAAAAATAACGAATTTTATGCAATGAACAAGGAGAGAGTTATTAGATATTAGGTATTAGTTGTAAGTTGTTGAATTGATGACTGATTCATTTATAATAACAGGTAATTTACCTAACCTATTTTAATGTTTGATTAGTTCTTTAGTAGCAATCAAAAATTTAGCATTTATGAATTTAAAATCTTAGCCATATTTTTTCTACATTTATGCTCTAAATAAATTAAACTAAGTATCTCTATGCCTCTGCCATTAATTCTATCGAAAGGAAGTTTATTTATAAAAATTTTGCCACATATTGGGGCTACAATTGTGTCGCTCGAAAAAGGTGGAAGTGGGAATTTATTTAAGTCCGATTCTACATTATGGGACGACAAAAATATTCCTGAATTAAATGCATTTTCGGACTACAAAGCATACAATGGTCATACTATTTGGGTTGGACCACAAAAAGATTGGTGGATTAAACAAAATGTAAATAAAGATAGACTCGATTCGGCAGCTCCTTGGCCTCCAGATCCATATATGATTTATGGTGAATATAGTTCTTTGCGAAAAGATCAAAATTGCGTTTCACTTGAAAGTCCAGAAAGTCCAATATCGGGAATTCAGGTTCGTAAAGATGTTGCAATAAACGATGATGAAAGCGTTTATGTAAATACCGCATTTACCAATATTATTGACAAGCCAGTAAGCTGGGATATTTGGTACAATACTCGAATTGATGGATATGCAAAAGTTTTTGTTCCCGTTGCATCCGAGAAAGATGTAAGAGTTGCACATACAATAAGCGATACTTCGCAAGCCATGCCTTACGAAATTAAAAACGGTTTCTTTTCGTACATTCCTACGGATCCAGATAAAACATTTAAAGAAAGACGTTCAAAATCGTTTATTTATCCCAGTCGCCCATGGATGGCTACATTTATTGGAAATAGTTTATTGATAATTCGTTTCGAACAACACGATCGAAAATCAATTCATCCCGATCAAGCAATGGTCGAAATTTTTAATCTTACAGATCAAAATAAATCCGAAGCTTTGCTCGAACTCGAATATCATTCACCATACAAAACCATTAAACCAGGTGAAATAATGGAGGCATGGGAAGTATGGAAAGTTTACGAAAATGTAAATACAAAAACCGATGATGCAAAAACATCATATTTACAAGAATTAATTAAAAAAGGGGAACTGTAGGTTCAACTCAAAGAGTTACCCATATTACGTCCAAATTATATTTAGGTATATCATCATAATTTAAAATGAAAAAAATAGGAATCTTAACATCGGGTGGCGATTGCCCAGGTTTAAATGCAGCAATTCGTGGCGTTGCAAAAACAGCAATGTTAGAATATGGAATGGAAGTTATTGGCATTTCTTCGGGATACAAAGGTTTGTTATGTTAG
>Ga0302292_1001739_pt1 | contig 13682 bp, 12 predicted proteins | sample III_Fen_N2_1_FD_194553 | JGI IMG/M metagenome (GOLD analysis project Ga0302292, IMG submission 194553) | Peat permafrost microbial communities from Stordalen Mire near Abisko, Sweden - III_Fen_N2_1 | ecosystem: Environmental > Terrestrial > Soil > Wetlands > Permafrost | place: Sweden: Abisko...
CAGAGATATGTTTTTCCGCTCCTTTTTTACAATCGGCTGCAAAATCGTACAAATGTTCATATTCTGATATAAGTGTATCAATTTCGGCTTCAGTTACAGCTTCTACATAAGGTACCAAAGTGGCAATAGGAGCATTATCAACATGGTAGCCCAAACGGATTTCAGCTTCTACTTTATCTCCATCTGTTACAGCCACGTTGTTCATGTTATCCCCAAAACGGATGATAAGCATATTTTGTGAATCAGCCCATGCAGCGCATACACGCATCCACGAAGATATTTTTTCATGGGTAGATTTGTTTTTCCAGTAACCTACAACTACTTTGCGTGGTTTACGCAAACGGCTGGTAATAAAACCAAATTCACGATCACCATGAGCCGACTGGTTCAGGTTCATGAAATCCATGTCTATTTCACTCCATGGAATTTCTTCGTTATATTGTGTATGAAGGTGTAACAATGGTTTTTTGAAATCCATCAAACCATGAATCCACATTTTTGCAGGTGAGAATGTATGCATCCATGTGATAACACCAACACATTTTGTATCACCATTGGCTTCACGAAATATCTGCGACACTTCGACAGCCGAGTTGGCAGTCCCCTTATAAACCACTTTTACAGGTAAATTTCCTGAGTCGTTTAATCCTTTAACCATTTCGGATGAATGTGCATCTACATGCACTACTGCATCACCACCGTACAAAAGCTGAGCTCCTGTGACGAACCATACTTCTAAATCTTTGTAATTCATGATTTTTTTGTTTTTATAAAATCTATTTTTTATTTTTATTGAAATGTATCTTCTCTGTCTAGTAATTTAATTGCAAGCTAATCAACTGTTTGAATCATATCAATGCTTCATTCTGCTGATTGTTTTTTCATCCCGTAACCCTTCAAACCCTTCAAACTTTCAACCCCTTTAAACTTTCAAACTTTCACTGTCCGTAATAAGCTCCGGGTCCGTGTTTTCTGTAAAAATGTTTCTTTATCAGATGTTCGTTCATTGTCAAATCAGGATTAATGCCATAAGCAATGTACGACATCTTAGCAACCTGTTCCAACACTACGGCATTATGGACGGCATCATGAGCATCTTTTCCCCAGGCAAACGGTCCGTGATTCTTGACTAATACACTGGGGATGAAATCAGGATTGAGCCCTTTAAAACGTTCAACAATTACGTTTCCCGTTTCAAGTTCGTATTCTCCTTCTATTTCCTGTTGGGTCATATCCCGTGTACATGGAATGACAGCACTGAAATAATCGGAATGCGTTGTTCCTATATTTGGGATATTCATACCGGCCTGTGCCCACGAAGTAGCATAGGTGGAATGTGTGTGTACAATGCCCCCTATCGTTGGAAATGATTTGTATAAAACCAGATGTGTAGCTGTATCGGACGAAGGTTTCAGTTTTCCTTCAACCACTTTTCCGTTTAAATCAACCACCACCATATCGTCTGCTTTCATTCCTTCGTACGATACTCCCGAAGGTTTGATAACCACTAATCCTGTTGCACGGTCGATGGCACTGACATTTCCCCAGGTAAATATTACCAATCCATGTTTCACTAAGTCCAGATTCGCTTTGAATACTTCTTCTTTTAATGTCTCTAACATAGTCCTTTATAGTTTAAAATTAAAAATATGTGTTTCTAACACACTTAAAATCACAAAAAAAAATTAAAGAGAAAAATGCATGCCCTGTTCAATTAATTGATCGTATTTTTCTTTGTTGAATTTGTAATAGAAGGCGCCACGTTTGGAAGAACTTTTATCTTTCTCATCCAACTTTTCCAGAATGTCCATTGTCAGTAACTTCTTCCTGAAATTACGTTTATCAATTGGTTCCTGATAAATCGATTCGTACAAGCTCTGTAATGTAGGCAGTGTAAACTGATCGGTTAGTAAGTTAAAACCAATCGGTTTTACCGAAGCTCTTCGTTGTAATAAAGTGATAGTATCCTTCACCATTTTGTTATGGTCGAAAATAAGTTCAGGCATTTGATTAATTCTGGCCCAACGGGCATCGTATTATTCAGCTAATGAAGTATCAAACTTGTTGATGTCCACCAAAGCATAATAGGCAATTGAAATTACCCTTTCCACATCCCTGTCAATATCACCATACGCACCAACTTGCTCCAGATAGATGTCATCAATTCCTGTAAATTCACCTACGACTCTTTTAGCAGCTTCCTTTATATTTTCAGGTGCGTTGACAAATCCTCCCATTAACGACCAACCTCCTTTGAATGGCTCAAAAGGTCTGCGAGCTATCAGAATATGCAAATCATTATCACGAAAACCCATAATAATGCAGTCGACTGCCACCAGAAAAGTATCTTTATTTTTGTAAAATGCTGAAGTCATTTAAACTGCTGAATTAATTTGAAAATAAAGTTGTGTATTTATATTGTTTATAATTAGAATATTAGCTATTAAGTGAGCCTGTAAATACTATCTTGATTATAACAAGTGTAAAGTAAACACTTGTTTTTGGAATTTGGTATAAATAATTCTATGTTATACAACACAAATTCGAAAATAAATTGTGTAGAGATACAGATTCACCGGAAAGGTGGATTTTTAACCTGATAAAATCAAACATAGTAAACGGAAGTTTTTAAACACGAAAAAAAACAAGATGATTATCCGAAAACTGTCCTAATCGATGTATTGTTTCGGAATAAAATGTAAAACGAGACTCAACTGATATGAAATGTTTTGGCTGTTGAAATCTGGATTGATTTTTTAAGTTGATGTTTTTTTTGCATCAGCATGGCGGGAAATTACACGGACATTACACCCGAAATAAAGAGATAAACAATAGATAAACAATAGATAAACAAGACATAATAAAACTCTATATAGGACTTTATTATGTCTTAATTATGTTTTTATTTACACTTAATTTTAATTTTATGCCGGGTGTAATGTCAGTGTAATTTCGGACTAATTTCGTTAGTTATTATTTTTAATTTTTTTATATTCCAAAAAAGGATAAAAACCGTAGGTTGGTTTTATCATGAATCCCAAAGGTGACCCAAAGGAAACCCCGAGGGGACTTTAAGGGAAGTCCTAAGTAAAACTGTTGGTAAAATGCGATTTTGTATTCGTGATTTTTAGTAAACAATGGGCAGAAAAGAAGAATTTATGTTGAGATGGTTAGAAATTAAATTCCTTTTACTAAAAGACCTTCTAATTCGATCAAAAAGCATATTTTTGTACACACATTGCAATCAGGATATCCAGTAGATGCAGGGTGGGATAATTTGAGAAAGGCAGGTTGTGCTTAAAACTTTTCCAGTGAGTTTATTTGATGAACGTTGAAAAGATGAAAGTATGGTGTTTAAAACTCAGGAGGAATATCCACATATATGGTGTTTTTGATTTTGAAAGAGGAAGAATGGTTGACATTGAATCCTGCTAAGAAACATTCAGATCTAAAAAGTACTGCTTTTGAGTCCGGAAATCCTCTTAGCACTTCGCTCAAAACTAACCAGCGGGCGAAAATGAATAAATTGGGAAGAGAAAGAGAGAATTTAAATTTATAATATTGATTTTACAACTACAATCCTACATTATTTTACTATGCGAAAATTTATATATGAATTTCATCTCTCAATTTCATTGTCCATATTGTTGCAATTAGTCATACTGCTTTTTTTTACTTCCGGTAATGTCCATTCTCAAACATCAGGAAATCCTGTGTTCCCGGGTTGGTATGCCGATCCGGAAGCAAAAATATTTAATCATCAGTACTGGATTTATCCGACTTATTCTGCTCCCTACGAAAAACAGGTGTATATGGATGCCTATTCATCACCCGATCTGGTAAAATGGACAAAACACAGCCGAATAATTGACACTACCCTTGTGAAATGGGCAAATAAAGCTATGTGGGCGCCGGCTATAACCAAAAAAAACGGGAAATATTATCTGTTCTTTGGAGCTAACGACATTCAAAACAATACTTCTGTTGGTGGTATTGGTATCGGAGTCTCTGATAAACCTGAAGGACCGTTTAAAGATTATTTAGGTAAACCGTTATTGGATAAATTCTATAATGGTGCGCAACCTATCGACCAGTTTATATTCAACGATGTGGATGGTCAGTATTACATGATATACGGAGGATGGGGTCATTGTAATATTGTCAGACTACAAAACGATTTTAAAGGATTTATCCCGTTTGCAGATGGAACAATATTTAAAGAAATTACCCCTGCAGGATATGTTGAAGGCTCGGTTATGTTTCGAAGGAATAATAAATATTACTTTATGTGGTCGGAGGGTGGCTGGACAGGACCTGATTACCGGGTAGCCTATGCCATTGGTAACACACCATTTGGGCCATTCAAGAGAATCGGTGTTGTACTTCAGCAGGATGCTAAAATTGCAACAGGTGCAGGCCATCACTCAGTTATCAATATACCGGGAACCGACGATTGGTATATCGTTTATCACCGGCGTCCGTTGACTGAAAAGGATGGCAATTCGAGAGTCGTATGCATTGATAAAATGCTTTTTGATGTTAATGGGATTATTCTCCCGGTAGTAATGACTGTTGAAGGTGTTCAACCCCGAATCCTCAAATGATGATTTAATTTTTAAATTCACAGAACTTCAAAGCCACTGGCGAGCTTTTCAAAACAAACGACCTACCTCCCAAAGGGCACAAATAAACAAACTAATATTATTTGATTTTTATAACCTGCTTACTATTTCCGGAAGCACTATGAGTCTTTGTGCTAATAAAAGATTTTACATGTTTTGTATTAAGCAATAATATTGTCTTCATTTTGCAAATAAAAAAATCTCAATAAAATGTTGCATATAACAACTAAAATGTATTATCTTTGCATTAGTTTAAATTTAACGAAATAAAATAGGAGTCAGCACCCTAATCTCTGATAGCAAAACTATAAAAATATATCATTATTTAGCATCATTCTTAGCAGATACAGTATTTATCAGCCATATATAGGGCATCGTTTTTTAGTATAAAATGAAGTAAAGGTTGCTCTTATCGCTTGTCCGTTTAATTTATTCTATGTTGCAATGGAAGTGACTTTCCTTTTTATAATAGTTGTGGCATGTATCAACTAATTTTTTCATTACACTTTCATAAAATTATAAATAAAAATGATAAATCAGAATTCACCTTTGGAAATAGAACCGGGACGTGAAATATTAGAAGAGATGATCCATGCGCTAAGACAACGTATTAAAAATCAGGCTGAAATAATATTGAAGATAACCAGAGAACAATTTAAACTTTTGCAAGCAATTAGTCAGAACAAGGAAGAAGTTATACAAAAAGATATGGCTGATAGGATAGGAAAGAATAAATCAACCATATTGAGGTTGATTGACTCTTTAGAAACAAAAGGATTAGTAAGAAGAGCCGTGGATACTAAGGACAGGCGGAAAAATTATTTAATGGTCACAAAAAAAGGGGAAGAAATAATAAAACAATATGAGAATATTCTTAAGTTGATTATTGAAGATCTTCAACAGGGACTTACAGTCTCTGAATTAAATACTTTTTATAAAGTAGCAGTTCATTTTAAAAACAGGGCTGAAAATACATGATCTTTGTAAAGATATAGTTGTTATATGCAATAATAGCCGTAAACAACATTAATGGAAAAGATAAAAAGAGAGAGATACTATACCGATTAGATTTTTGAAATTTTAAGCAATGAATTAAAAAAAAGTTATAGCTAAAATAAAGAAGACAAACCAATAAAATGGTCTAAATGACTTTAAAAAATAAAACAGAGTTCTTTAAAAAATAATACTACTTGTATATTTCCTATTAATTAACAAAAAAAATAAAAAATGAAAATAAACGAAAACGTGTATTTATTTGAAAAGATAAAAGGAGCTAACTCATATCTTTACATATCAAACAATAATGAAATTTCTATAATAGACGCAGGGATGCCTGGCAACGCATTAAGAATTCTCGGTCAAATTAATGAAATGAATATATCACTTGATAAAATTAAATATATTATCCTTACTCATGCTGATATAGACCATATTGGAAGTGTTGCCGATTTAAAGAATTCAACCGGAGCACTTGTAGCCATTTTTGAAAAAGAAGTTCCTTATCTGTTGGGTGAAAAGAAGAAAGAACAAAAAGGAATAATTGGAGGAATAATTGGGTTAATTTTCGGGATATTAATAAAATTTATAAAGAATCGAAATATTGTCCCCGATATTATATTAAAAGAAGGTGATTTTATTGGTGGATTAAAAGTAATTTCTTGTCCTGGACATACAGTAGGAAGCATTTCTTTATATAATACAGAGACTGTATTGTTTTCGGGTGATGCAATTATAACCGATAAACATTCAAATATTAAAGGGTTTAATAAAATAGCTACTTCCGATACAGTAGAAGCTGCAAAAACAATAAATAAAATTAAACATTTAAAATTTGAAGTTTTACTTCCTGGACATGGAAGCCCTAAATTAAAAAATGCATCAGACAAACTTAAAGAATATAACCAACAATGAGTTTCGATTTTAGTACATCCTTTTTATTTTTACCATTATTCGGTTTTATAATAGGTCTTTTGGTATCCATGTTTGGTGGTGGAGGAGGTGGTCTCTACGTCCCTTTGCTTACCCTTTTGTTTAATGTGCCTATTCAGGTTGCTGTTGCAACTTCACTGGCATCAATAATACCAACAACCCTTTTTGGGACTTATGCTCATCATAAACAGGGAAATGTAAATGTGCCTATAGGTCTGATTTTCGGTATAACAGGAATAACAGGCACATTGTTAGGAGTTTATTTTTCAACATTAATACCATCTTTCATCCTTAGCAAACTTTTTGGAATAGTTGCAATACTTTTAGTTATTCCAATACTATTCAAAAAAAAGGAAAAAGAAAATAAGAATGATGATAATCGTGATGAATTGAAAACACTAAATTTAACAACGGTTTCTATAAGCTCAATCTTTGGTTTATTATCGGGCATTATGGCTGGTTTGTTTGGTATCAGCGGAACACTTCCTGTCGTTACGGGTTTATATATACTTCGTTTTCCTGCTAAAATGGTAATCGGAACATCTGTTTTCGTATTGATTTTTAATGCTGTTTCTGGTTTGTTCGGGCACCTTGCCGTTGGTCATATTAATTTTATTCTAATCATTCTATTAGGAGGCAGTGCTGCAATTGGTGCTTTAATTGGCCCACGTTTACTTAAAAGGATAAAAACTAATGTTCTAGATAAAGGGTTCAAAATATTTGTTATCAGTCTGACAGTTCTAACGGGAATAATGATGATACTAAAATAAAATTTGAATTAATGACGAAGGGAAAACTAACTTAAACCTATACTTACAGATATGTCCTACATTCAATGAGAAAATGTTGGTGATTGTGGCTAGGATTGCAAATATTATTCCTGCTAGTCATGACAAATAATACCTTTCGATCAAGACCGTTACTCCCTGTAACAGGCATGATCCTTTGTATATTTAAATAGATTTGTATGTCAATAAGGCTAGAATGAAAATAATGTCTTCAGAAAGAAAATGCTGTTGAAATGCATAAAAATGAAATTTGTGTACGAAAAGTCTTTCTATTTCGATCAAAAAGTATATTTTTGTACACGCATTGGATTCAATGTGTCAAAAAGTTTCTGAACGCGGGATTCTAAGCGTTCATTTTATAATCAACTAAAAATAATAAATACTATTTATGTCAACAAACGAACCGAGACAAAGCCATCCGAAGGGACTCTACTTTGTTTTCGCTACCGGTATGTCTGAACGATTCAGTTATTACGGTATGCGTGCACTTTTCACACTTTACCTTATTAAAGCGTTGGTATTGGACAAGCAAATGGCTTCGACCATTTATGGAAACTATACCGGACTTGTATATCTGACTCCACTGATTGGGGGCTATGTAGCAGATCGTTTCTGGGGAATGAGGCGATCTATTTTATGGGGTTCTGTGATGATGGTTTTGGGTCAGCTTTTTATGTTTACAAGTGCATTATACTATCAAAGCGGTGAATTTGCCCGGTGGATGATGTATGGTGGATTGGCTATGCTAATTTTTGGAAATGGTTTTTTCAAACCGAATATCACTACCATTGTCGGTCAATTATATGAACCGGGCGATAAGCGGTTGGATTCGGCTTTTACTATTTTCTATATGGGGATTAATGTAGGTGCGTTCATTGCGCCTTTGCTTTGCGGTTTTGTCGGTGATACTGGTAATCCTGCTGATTTTAAATGGGGATTTCTGGCTGCGGCACTCGGAATGATGTGTAGTCTGGTTCTATTTGTAGGATGGAAAAACAAATTTCTTGTCGGACCTGATGGAGAACAATTAGGGATTGTGGCTGCAGGGAAAGTAGAGGCCCATAAATCGGAAAAAGAAGCTGCACCTGAAAAAAGCATGAATCAAAATATGACAACTTTCCTGTTGTGGGGCATTGGAGCAGCTGTTTTATATTGTTTATTCCATTTTGCATTGAACTTTGATCTGATTGGTGCTGCCATTTTTACCTTCTGCATCATTATACCGGCATATGTTATTACCGATAGTTCGCTTACTAAAATTGAAAGGCAACGTATCTGGGTGATTTATATCATTGCCTTCTTTGTAATATTTTTCTGGTCGGCATTCGAACAGGCAGGTGCATCACTGACATTCTTTGCTGATGAGCAAACCAACCGTCATATTTTCGGACTGGTGATGCCTGCCAGTTATTTTCAATCGTTTAATCCTGTTTTCGTCGTGCTGTTTGCGCCACTGCTTTCTATGCTGTGGACAAAGTTAGGACAGAAAAATCTGGAGCCGGCTTCTCCTATCAAGCAGGCAATGGGTTTGTTTTTACTGGCATTGGGATATTTAGTCATTGCTTTGGGAGTGAAAGATGTGGCACCGGGGGTAAAAGTAAGTATTCTTTGGTTGACAAGTTTGTATTTTATACACAGTATGGGCGAATTAATGCTTTCGCCAATCGGGTTGTCCATGGTAAATAAACTGGCACCTTTGCGGTTTGCTTCGTTGTTGATGGGGGTTTGGTATATGTCGAATGCAGCAGCCAATAAATTTGCCGGAATGCTTAGCGGACTCTATCCTGAAGTTGGCAAAACAAAAGCTATACTGGGATACCATATCACTACACTATACGATTTCTTTATGCTATTTGTGATCATGTCGGGAGTAGCTGCCATTATACTTTTCGGACTCTCCAAGTGGCTGCAGAAGCTGATGAATGGAGTGAAGTAGTTAATAGTTTATAGTGAGTAGCGGGTAGTAGGTATTGGTTTGAAAGGGGAATTCTGGAGACTTTTGTGACATCGAAAATTAATGACAAGAACTAACTACAACTAATTAAATTAATTGCAGATTGGTTGATTAAATATAAACACCTTTTGATATGACAATTGTAAATAGTAAATGAATAAAATTGTACATATAAAAATCCCTTGTCGTTTCTGCGGCAAGGGATTTGTGTTTTTAGAATGCTAACGTTCTTAATTATTGAATCGATGATTATAGAATGAATTGATTCAATTCTTGTACTGTCTTTATCCACAGAATATATTCCGGTGTTTTTTTGCCATTTAAAATGTGTGAATCATGTAACTATTTTAAAGAATTCTGTAATTTGATTTGTGTTAAAAGTAGTGACCTTTACAGCATGTGTTTTGTATTGTTTTAGAAACTATACTATACAAAACCAACTATTTTAAAATACGGATTGAAACTAATTTTTAATTTAAATATCCAACGATCATGATTACAAACAAGATTAAAAAAGTATTGATAGCACTTGACTATGATATTACATCAAAAAAAGTTGCTGAAGAAGGTTATTCATTGGCACAATCGATGAATGCAGAAACCATTTTATTGCATGTGATTTCCGAATTGCCGGTTTATTATTCAGAGTCAAACTATAACCACGAGTATAAGGTTGATATGCTGGATGATTTAAATAAAACAACACAGGTATTTTTGGATAAAACAAAAAAACACCTCAATGATGATGCTGTTGTGACTGTTTTAAAAGAAGGTGAAATAGCCGATACTATTTTAAAAACAGCTAAAGAAATGAATGTGGATATTATTGTTATGGGATCGCACAGCAGGAAATGGTTGGAAAGTATTATTTTGGGAAGTCAGGCTGAGGATGTATTAACGAACTCGCATATACCGGTTTTGATTGTCCCTATAAAGAAAAAAACCGATTAATAATTTTCGAATAATCAGAGCCAAGAGCCAAGAGCCAAGACAAAGGACGAAGGACGAAAGACAAAGGAAGAAAGAACAAAGAACAAAATATAAAGTTAGATTAATGTTCTGCAATTCAGTATGTCAGATTAATTAATACATTTTTTTCTATCATCAATTATTGAATTATTTATCCGGACCCCCATTAGCAAGAATTAATTACAAGAGGATGAAAGGTTTATTCATCCTTTTGTAACTGGAAATACATATAATAGGATTTATGTGGAAGACTAAAAATATACCGAGAAGAGTATTAAAAGTTAATTTATAAAGAACGGAACAAATGAAACTAAATGGAAAAAACGAAAACAGTACTTTAGGAGAGGATTCTATCAAAGATCAACACGAACATAAGTTTCAGTGGAAAGTAATCCATCACAGCTGGATTTTTTGGGTATTCTCCATCTTGATGTTAATTGGTATTATTTATTATATAATGAGTTTCGGCTTTGTTCTGATTCTTCATCATTGATTAAAGTATCAACCGAAGACAGCAAAACTCTTAATTGTGTCAGGAAGTCGGACTTGTCCGGATTATAAACCGAAGCTATTTAGGAATAGTTAACATCCAATTAAACGTGGTTTGAAGTAATACTGTAAGAACTGCACATTGTTTTAATCAGTTTTATACATATGTACAGATGTTCAATGCAATGTTTTTAAAATTCAATATGCTAAACTGCTAGTTTATTCTACTTAACAAACCGGCATTGACTTTTATAAAACATTAATACCTGACAGATACTAATGGCATAGAATTTGGCAAGTACGAAAAAACTGTTGTAATGAAATCAAAAATTATTTTTTTTCAAATTGTTTTATTGTTTTTCTCTTCAACGTCATTCGCCCAGGTTTTAAACGTTAACTATATTGATAAAGTAACAATTCAAACCGACGCATCTGTTTTTTCAACATCAAAAGAAACTATTCGTTTTCAAAATAATGACTATCTTTTTTTTAGGTACTCGAAAGAAAATGAAATATGTGATATAAAAGTTTTTCCCTCCCCCAAACACAAGATAAAAGATATTTCACTTGTAGAATCGGCAGATTTTAAATTAGTAGATTCGGTTGTAAATTTCAACGACCAATACTACACTTTCAAGGTTCAGTTTCTGCATTTGTCAACTACAGATTTCTTACGCTTCAGGTTGAACCTCGAAATAGATAGCACTTCTGTTATTCAGGATATAGCTCTATTGCCTGTAACAGAAACAACAGTAAAACTGAATACGAAAGGAGATGATTTAACAGTGGGCGAAGAAAAGATCTTTGAACTGATTTCTAATCACCCGGATAATATTAAACTTATACCAGACTGGCAATCAACGAAAGATGCAGATTACAGAATTACTGAGAACGATGGTCAGTTATATATACACTTATTGGCTACAGCAACAGGAAACAGAACAATACCCATCAATATTCAAACCTACAAACCTTTTTTTATAGACAATAGCTTATCCTGCGATTTGCCGGCACTAAATCCAACATTTACTATAAAAAAAGCAGGACTAACTTTTTTGCAAACTGACAAGAGTGATTTTACTTTGGACGATAAACTGAAGATTGATGGTGTCGAAATACAACTGGAGAATAACAGAAACCTTCAACTAAATAATACCTATTTAGTTGAAAGCAAAGAAATACCCGGATCGCCACTTATTGCAGAAATTTTTACGAAAGAAAAGTTGTCGAACAATAAAGTATTATGTGTCCTGAGAGCATTTAATTATCATAAAAAATCAGATGGCTATCTTTATATAAAAAATGATGAAGGAGCAAAATTTATTTCAAACTTCAACATTATTCCGAAAGTCAGTATTGAACATGTCAAAATTATGAGAAATGGAAAAGACTGGAAAGAAGATACTACCATATACCCGGGTGAAACGTTTAATCTGAGAATTGAAGGGCAAAGTCTAGACAAATCCAGATTCAGGTTTAATGAGTTGTCAAATATCAGTAGTGATTCGGTGGTAAGAAATGAGACTGCTGTGGAATTTAAATTAAAAGTGCCTCTTGATATTTCAAAGAAAACTATTGAGATCTACAATTTTACAGAAAATACCGGGAAAACCCTTACTATTAAAGAATATCAGAAACCTCACCTGTTTGATTATATCAAAATCAATTATGGAAACGGAAATAAAATCTTGTCAGAAATACACGGGATAGAATTATACGATAAAATAATTAAAGATGTTGTCATCTCGTTTCAGCCAAACAAAATAGATTCGATTACTAAACTATATGGGAAGCAATATCTGACTTTAGAAATAAAAGTATTAGGTAAGAAGGATGAAATAATTGATGATCAAACCATTGAAGATATAGCCGTTTGTCCGGGTGAAAAATCACCGCGTTATCAGTTTTATGATAAGACGGATTGCAAAACTTCGGAAATAAGTATTAATTCAAAAATCAGTAATACCACTTATAATTTAAAGGATTGGTCGAAAATAAAGCTTACTTTCAAAAATCCTTCTGATAAGTATCCACAGGGGGGAGCACAGGAAAAAACAATTGAAATAGTAGTTCAAAAACATTCTGATTTTGATATTGACGTTTCTTTTCCGGCAGGTTTACTGATAAAAAAAATGAATACCTCGGGACTTGGTGATTTTGGCGGAGTAAGTATGGCCATTATAGGACAATACAGTTTTTATAGAAAAGACAAAATAAATAGTCTTGAACCTTTCAAAATAGGTGCAGGCTTCATTGCATTAAACGCTTTTGACTTTAGTAACGATAAAGCTTCGAGAGATTTAGGAGCAGTTGTTTTAGGCACCTTAAATCCGGTAAACACCGACAGAAAGCTCTCTTTTTCCATTTACTTCGGAGGTGGGTATCTATTCTCTGCAAAAACTTTGTTTTGGTTAATCGGTCCTGGTATAACTGTACAATTTTAGTATGTGCTTTTATGTAGACTGGATTAGGCAATCCATGTATTTAGATAGTAACTTGAAGAAATAATAAATGTGAACACATTATGGTGGAGAGTGTTTTCTCCATTTCGTGTGTTTTATATTTTTAAATAAGTTTTAAAAATGGGAGTAAATTCTTTGCTAAATAAAAAAATGCCTGAAAATCAATAAGTATATTTTATCCATATTATGATAATATATCCTAATGTAGTCAACACTTTTTATTCAACGAACAATTTATGTCAATCAGGAAAGATAGGGGGGTAAGAAACAACCCATTCTTTGTCTTATGACAAAAAATGGTTGTATTTTAGTTTTTTTACAAACGTTTAATTAATTTGAAACGTAAAGTCCGTTACTATTTACATTAGGACTTTTAATATTATGCTGTTTGTAAATATTTGTAGAACTATGAAGTCCTTTGAAATTCGAAGTTGCACAATTACTAAATACTGTGGCTACTATCACCAAT
>Ga0302292_1001746_pt1 | contig 13654 bp, 8 predicted proteins | sample III_Fen_N2_1_FD_194553 | JGI IMG/M metagenome (GOLD analysis project Ga0302292, IMG submission 194553) | Peat permafrost microbial communities from Stordalen Mire near Abisko, Sweden - III_Fen_N2_1 | ecosystem: Environmental > Terrestrial > Soil > Wetlands > Permafrost | place: Sweden: Abisko...
TCGGCCGGAGAGGGAAGTAATATAGGTGAACTTTCTGACGTTGAAAAAAACAGATAAACTGTAATTCCGGATAATCCACCCAACATTTCATAAAAACTGATCACAGATGCTTTTTGTTGCATCACCATTTTTTTGTTGATTACGGTGAATAGTCCACCAAGGAAAGCTGAAATGAGTGCGACAATGATACCGGTAGTATAGCGTATTTCAAATCTGAAAATTAAGTATAATCCGAATATAATAAGCAGTCCAACAATTACTTCAATAACATTGATCCGTTTACGAAAGAAGAAGGGCTCAAGCAAACTCGTAAAAAAAGTAGCTGTTGCCAGACATCCAAGCGTGACCGAAACATTCGAAATTTTTATCGCGCCAAAAAATGTAATCCAATGTAAAGCAACAATTATCCCAATTCCAAACAATTTTAGGAACTGCGCACGGTTAACCGAGAGATCCGTTTTCTTCCAGTGCAGAAAAAAAAAGAAGGTGACAACGGCAATCAGCATCCTGTACCAGACTAACTGCGAAGCAGGAAGAGTGATAAACTTTCCAAGAATTGCCGTAAATCCATAGATTAAAACTATAAAATGGAGTTTAAAATGACTTGAAAGCAACTGATTTTTCAAAGCACAAAATTTTGTTCAAAGATAGTTGATGATTCAAATAAATTGGGCCGAAAATGAAAGTTAATACCACCCGACTTTACAAAAAATGACCCCGATATTTCAATACCGGGGTCAACAATTGAAAACCTACTAACCTAATAAACCTAACCTAATAAACCTAACCTAATAAACCTAACCTAATAAACCTACCAAAATTAACCAAACCAAATCATCCAATAAAGTATACCTCTTAAACAACAGGGATTAAAAAAAGTTCAATTATTCAAATTTATTGACCATTTTTTGCACTTTCTTTGTTGCTCTTCAATGTTGTTTTGAATATTAAGTTTGATTTTTGAAACAAATTATTATTCCTGGAAGAAAATGAATCGATAAGAAGAATATTAAATTATTGTAATGTGTTATAAAATAGGCTGTTAACAAAACATGAAATAAGTCATAAATGACATTTAATCCAGTGTTTATACTTTTCGTAAATTTGACGAGATAATTGGATTATAAATCAAATTAAGCGAACGTGAAAAAAATAATCATTCCGCTGGCTGTCATATGTTTATTGACGTCCTGCATAAAACAAGAGAAAAAAACAACCGTAATGAATCCATTTTTTGATGCTTACAATACGCCATTTGGTGTTCCACCCTTTGATAAAATTCAGAACAGACATTACTTACCAGCTTTTGAGGAGGGGATTAAACAGCATGATGCAGAAATAAAAAGTATTACCGACGATGAAAAGTCTCCCAATTTCGCTAATACGATTGAAGCACTTGATAATAGTGGCGCATTATTAAGCCGAGTTAATCATGTATTTTCAAACCTTAAAGAAGCGGTTACCAACGATTCGATGCAACAAATTGCCCGGGTGGTTGCACCCATGTTGTCACATCATGAGGATGCTATTAATTTGAATGAAAAGCTCTTTGCCCGCGTCAAAGCTGTTTATGACCATAAAGGTTCTATGAATCTGAATCAGGAACAATTGCGGTTACTCGAAGAAACGTACAAACACTTCGTCAGGGGTGGAGCAAATCTTACTGCAGATAAAAAAGAGAAGCTAAAGAAAGTCAACGAAGAGCTTTCGTTGCTCGATCTTAAATTTGGTGACAATATGCTGGCTGAGACAAATGCTTATAAATTGGTGATTGACAAGAAGGAGGATTTGGCTGGATTGCCTGAATCCTCTGTTTCAGCCGCTGCTGATCAGGCTAAAGCCGATTCGATGGCTGGGAAATGGGTTTTTACACTTCAGAAACCAAGTTGGATCCCTTTTGTTACTTATGCCGAAAATCGCAGTTTACGTGAAAAAATATATAAAGCGATGTATACACGTGGCAATAATAACAATGCCAATGATAATAAAGCTGTTATCAATAAAATAGTCAATCTTCGGCTTCAAAAGGCAAATATCATGGGTTTCCCAAGCTGGTCGGCCTTTGTGTTAGATGACTGTATGGCCAAAACCCCCGAAAATGTTTATAAATTACTCGGCGAAGTTTGGACTCCTGCAATCAAAAAAGCAAAGGAGGAGGTTCGTGATATGCAGACCATGATCGATAAAAATGGTGGAAATTTTAAACTTGAAAGCTGGGATTGGTGGTATTATTCCGAAAAAGTCAGGAAAGAAAAATATGATCTTGATGAAGAGCAAATTCGCCCTTATTTTCAGCTGAATAATGTCCGCGATGGTGCTTTTGCTGTTGCCGGTAAACTTTATGGTATAACCTTTACCCGACTCAAAGATATGCCACTCTATCATCCCGATTGTGAAGTGTATGAAGTGAAAGATGCCGACGGTTCCGAATTAGGTGTACTTTACATGGATTTCTATTTCCGAGATTCCAAAAAAGGTGGTGCATGGATGACAAATTATCGCGAACAATTGATCGGAAAGGATGGTAAGAATATCCGTCCGGTCGTCTCTGTTACCTGTAATTTTTCAAAACCAACTGCTGAGAAACCGGCATTGCTTAGTTTTGATGATGTTGAGACGCTATTCCATGAATTTGGCCATAGTTTGCACGGCTTATTGTCGCAATGCCATTATCTGGGGGTATCCGGCACAAATGTAGCGCGTGATTTTGTGGAACTTCCGTCGCAGGTGATGGAACACTGGGCCTCAGAACCGGATGTACTTAAAATTTTTGCAAAGAATTATAAAACTGGCGAAATAATACCGCAGGCGTTGGTTGACAAAATTGTGAAATCAGGAAAGTTTAATCAGGGTTTTGCAACAGTTGAATACCTGGCAGCAGCTATTCTTGACATGGATTACCATACGATTACAAAAGGTGGAGATATTGATGTTGAACAGTTTGAAAAAGCTTCGATGGATAAAGCCGGATTGATACCTGAAATTATTCCTCGCTACAAATCGACCTATTTTGCCCACACTTTTTCAGGGGGTGGCGAATATTCAAGTGGTTATTACAGCTATGTTTGGGCTCAGGTTCTTGATTGTGACGCATTTCAAACATTCAAAGAGACTGGTGATATTTTCAATCCCAAAGTTGCAAAATCATTCCGCATCAATGTTCTGCAACGTGGCGCAACAGATGAAGCGATGAACCTTTATGTGAATTTTCGTGGACACAAACCGGGGATAGAAGCCTTATTAAAAAGTAAAGGATTGGATTGATTAGAATAAAAAAAACGTTGGTTAATTGTTAGTGATATGCCTGAATATCCTTCCTGATTCAAACATTATACCCTGTTTGGTGTTATCGTGAAATATAAGGATAACAGAGAATCATTATGGCAAAGGATCAATTCATCAGACAGACTAGGAGACGGTTTATTCAAACGTCAGGAATGGTAGCAGCTGGATTAACCATAGCGCCATTTCTTTTGAAAGCTGGCACTTTTGTTTTGCCTGAGACTCCTCTCAAGAGGCACTTCGGGAAAATTAATTTCGATGTAACAACACTCGGTTTGGGCGGACAAGCTTCTATTCAGTGGACACCTTCAGGAATCGATCCTGTTGCTATCATTCTGAAAGCTTATGGATTAGGGATTTATTATTTTGATACTTCCAATTACTACGGTCCCAGTCAGATGAATTATGGAAAAGCTTTCCGGCAATTGGGGCTTGTTCCTGATCAGCCGAATTACGATGAGACCAAACGAAAGGCCATCTTTTTAACTTCGAAGACCGGACTTCGGTTTGCAAAAGGTGGCGATGACCGCAAAGATGTTCATGGTGGTACAAACGGGCCGGCAGGTTCTAAAACACTTGATGATGTGCGTCGCACGCTTTCACAGGTTTTTGGCGATGGAAATGGTCGTTATCCCGACCTGGCTTATCTCGATATGGTATTGATTCACACGTTGTCGAAAATGGGTGAGGTTGATGCCCTTTACGAGGGGTATGATGACCCCGATCCAAAAGCTGAATCAATTGGTGCTCTTGCTGCATTGCGCGATGTTCGCGATGGCACAAACCGGACAGGTCTAAATCCTAAAAATGAAAAACTGATCCGTCATATCGGTTTTTCGGGACATAAAGATGCTTCTGTAATGATGGAGATGATTCAACGCGATACTGAAAACCTTCTTGATGGAATGTTGGTAGCTATTAATGCGAATGATAAGAATTTCTTCAATATGCAATACAACGTTATCCCTGTTGCAGCAGCCAAAAATATGGGCATCATTGCGATGAAGGTTTTTGCTGATGGAGCGATGTATACCAAAAAAGCCGAATGGTCGAATACACCCGAACATGTTGTAATGCAGGTAAGCAGTCCGGAATTACCGGCTCACAAACTGATCCATTATTCTCTCACTACGCCGGGTATTCACACTGCAATTATTGGAATCGGTAAAATTAGTGACCAACCGAATGAATGTCAATTGACACAAAATTTGATGGACGCTCAGGTAAAACTAAACCATTTAAGTGAATCAGAAAGACTAAGTATCGAGGTTTTAGCTTTAAAAGCAAAGGGAGGTAAAACAAATTACTTTCAGAATGCTCACCAGGATTTGACACCTCCAAGAGAAGCAAATGTGAAAATGGACGATAACGGAAAAGCTTTAATTACCTGGCATACTGCCTATGCCGGAGATGCCGCGATCGACCACTACGAAATATGGCGCGATGGTATTAAAGTTGAAAACATCCCCTTCACCCCACAGACTACAAAAACACCTTATTTGTTTACGGATCACTTTGGTAAAATAGTGCCGAAAAAATATATTGTAAAAGTTGTTGATGTGAAAACCAGAATCGCATCAACAGACCCGATTCTGGTTTAGCAGGAATCCATTTATTTTTACAGATTAAAACCGATAAAGGGCTTGGGGCAATCAATTGATTATCTTATCCATCCAGCTACGGTTGGAGGCAATTCATGGTTTACAGGCAAAATTTTGATGGATATTTCTTGTGTGTTTTTTGAAGTATTGAAAGTTGCAATTCCATTTGTATTTTTGAAGACCGATATTTAATTGCTTTTCCGGCATGTAATATCAGGCGATTTTTAAAGACTTACAGGAAAGACGATAAAAAATATGATTCATATTCAGAAACAGTACGAACATCAAATTGAAGTAATTGAAATAGAACGGGAAAAGCTTTCAAAGAAGGAAAAATATCTGCCTGTGATGAGGTTTATCTTCTTCTTGTTGTCGCTGATTTTGTTTTACAGATTTCTGATTATTAACCAGATATTCTTAGTATATCTTTCCATTACGACGCTGTTATTTTTTTTGTTTTTAACATTGTGGAATAACCTGATAAAAAATAAAATTGAACGTTGTGACCGCTTGATTCAGATTTGTCTGAATGAAATCAAATCGATCAATGGCGATTATTCCCCTTTTGAATCGGGGGACGAATACATCAATCAGGATCATAGCTATTCACATGATCTTGATATTTTCGGAAATAAATCGCTGTTTCAATGTATTAACCGGACCGTTACTATTTTCGGAAAGAATCGGTTAGCTGAATACTTTAATCATGCATACGATTTTATAAATCAAATAGTTGAACGTCAGAATGCCATTGCTGAATTGTCTGAAATGTTTGAATTCCGACAGCAGATGCAGCTGGTTTTCTTTGGCCAAAATAGTATTGAAAAGGATCAGATGGAGTTTAAGGAATGGCTCAATAGTGAAAATACACTGTTGAATAACCGCCTTTATAATGTCATCAGATTTGCACTGCCAATTATCACAAATTCTTTGGTTATTTTATCTTTATTGGGCCTTGTGATTGCTCAGTTTCCCATTATGATGATAATTCTGCAATTACTTATTGTTTCAATATATAGCCGTAAAACATTAAAAATATGGGCTCAACTTACGTCAAAGGTCAGTCTGATTGATAAATATGCGCAATTGCTTTTACTAATTGAAAAGAAAAATTTTAAAGCACCTCTTTTAGTTGAATTGAAGAACGAGCTTTCGCATGAAGGGAAAGAAACTCCAACTGTTATTTTAAAAAAACTCTCCGGTTTATTAAACTGGATGGATAATAACCTGAATTTTATTGCTGCGGTTGTTTTAAATGGACTGTTTCTCTTTAATCTGCAATTACTTTCAGCTATAGAAAAGTGGAAAGAACGGTATAACGAGCTTATTCCACGATGGTTTGATATTATTGGCGAGTTCGATGCGTTATCCTCTTTAGGCAATTTTAGCCGTAACAACCCCGATTACGTATTCCCTGAATCGGTTAAAGAGACGTTCAATTTTGAGGCTTCGAATCTTGGTCATCCATTAATTGCTAAGGCAGAATGCGTTACAAACGACATCACCATACGGGGATGGAACCAATACAGCATTATTACCGGGGCAAATATGTCAGGTAAAAGCACTTTTTTGAGAACTGTCGGGGTCAATTATATATTGGCGATGATGGGCGCTCCGGTTTTTGCTTCAAAGTTCATTTTTTATCCAATGATCCTGCATAGCAGCATCCGAACAAATGATTCATTGGCAAGGAAGGAATCATTTTTCTATGCTGAACTAAAACGGTTGAAAGAGATTATTTCTGAATTGGAAACCGGGCAACATACTTTTATCTTGCTTGATGAGATATTGAAAGGAACCAATTCGAAAGATAAACAGGCCGGTTCTATCGCACTGCTTGAACAGCTAATTAAATATCAATCAGTTGGATTAATTGCAACACACGATCTGGTTTTAGGTGATCTGGTTAAGAATTATCCTGATAATATTAGCAATTTTTGTTTTGAAATTCAGATCATAAATAATGAGATGAGTATCGATTATAAATTGCGGGATGGAGTTTGTCAAAATCTGAATGCGACCTTTCTGATGAAAAAAATGGGAATTCTCATTGATAAATAAGATGATAAAGAAAATCCATTCCGAAACACATCCAATTGGTAAATTTTGATTGAAACAGAATTTCTTCTGGTTTATATTCCGTTTCTAAAGGCATCAAAATATAATTTAAAAGAGTGAATACTGGTTTGAAATAGATCCGTGTAAATTCTTTGATATGAAATGGTCGTTTGAAAGGGAGTAGTGTAAATTATTTGATGCAGAATGGTCGTTAGAAAGGGGTAAATGTAAATTCTTTGATGTGGAATAGACATTCGAAAGGGTTAAATGTAAATTCTTTGATGTGGAATAGTCGTTCGAAAGGGGTAAATGTAAATTCTTTGATGCGGAATAGTCGTTAGAAAGTGTAAATGTAAATTGTTTGATGTGAAATGATCGTTCAAAAGGGATCTGTGTAAATATTTTGATGTGGAATATTCGTTCGTAAAGGATCAATATATATTCTTAAACAGCAACTTTTTATTAATGGAGTTGAAATTCAAATTTGCATGCAAAAGTGTATTGAATTTGAGAAAGTATAATCTTTAGAAAGGACAATAGGTAATATTTTGAACTAATAATTTCTCAATAAAAGCTCAACCTATAGTTTTAGGTCGTAATGTTTTAATCTGTTCATTAATTTGAAATATATGGAATCGGTTTGGAGAGAAAGTTTCGAAGTTAAGTCTTATAATGTTGATTTTCAGCAAAATCTTAAGCCATCGGCCTTGATGCAGTTTTTTCAGGAAGTGGCCTCAAGTCATGCCGAAAAACTTGGCGGCGGATATAATGCGCTAATTGAAAGGGGATTATTTTGGGCATTATCAAGACTGAATGTGGTGATTACAAGGATGCCGCAGTGGGGAGAGACCATACTGATTGAAACCTGGCCATGTGGAACCGAAGGATTGTTTTTCAGACGTGATTTTATTATTTACGACAAAGATGAAAAAGTGGTTATTCGCGGTGTTTCTGGCTGGCTATTGGTTGCAGTTCAGAATCTTCGGCCACAAAGACCATCCCAGCTAGGAATTGATTTGCCACTAAATAAAAGTAAAAAGGCCTTAGCACTTTTCCCGGATAGAATTACAACCCAAACATCGAAGGTTGCATTTCGCAAAACTGTTGCCTACAATGAAATTGATCAGAACTTTCATGTCAACAATACGCGATACCTCGACTGGGCTACCGACTGTTTTGAAATGAGTCAATACCAGGAACACAAATTGTCCGGATTTTCACTCGAGTTTCTCTCCGAAACTCATTGGGGTGATGAAATTGAACTGCGGATTGGAAGCCTGGGAGCGAAGACTGATATTGAAGCAATTGAGCTTTCGTCAGGGACAACGCTTTTCAAAGCTTTTTTAAACTGGTAATTAAATTTCCTCAGGTTCACATTTTGGTTTTAACTAATTGCAAATTCATGTCTTTGGTAATGAGATGTATAAAATCATCGTGAAAAAACATTGAAAAAAAGGTAGGGTAAAACCGATGTAGAACGGTTAAGAGTTAAAATCAATTTAGTAATTGGAAAAGAGATCAAATTGTAAGTTCACTTTATTAAAGCAAAGGTAACCTTGACACGGGACGAATTCAAAATGATTTTTGACACCTATTTTAGCGGTGTTCGTAACTACATCTACTACCGATCTGGTGATTCGGATTTAGCAACGGATGTGGCACAGGAGACCTTTATGCGGTTATGGGAAAAGATGCCCCGTTTAGTAAATGGTAACATCAAAGCCCTGCTCTTTAAAATCTCCGGCGACATTTTAATTACTCATCTTAGAAAGCAAAAAGTCGCTTTAAAATTTTCGTCAAGAGTCAGGAATGAGGAGTTGAGCGAAAGTCCATATGATTTGATGCACTATAAAGAATTATTAACTAAATATGAGAAAGCCCTCGAAAGTCTCCCGGAAAAGCAGCGAAAAGTATTTCTCTTAAGTCGGATGGATGGAATGAGATATTTTGAAATTGCTGATTATTTGGGTGTTAGTTTAAAAGCTGTTGAAAAACGAATGAAGAATGCGCTTGATTATTTAAAAATAGCAATAAGTAATTCATGAAAAAGTTAAATTTAAATAGTGATTCTGACGCAAAAAAAATGATGGAATTTTTTCCTGAGATTGATTTGAAATATTCGGTCTCGAAGGATGAAGTCTGGGAAAAAATATCACGCCAGATATCAGAATCACAACCCGGAAATCGGAAGGTTATTAAGCTGAACCCTCTCTACAAGATTGCAGTTGCAGCTTCGCTTTTTTTGTTATTAGGTGTCACTGGTTTCCTGCGATATTATTCAAAAACCGTTTACTCGCCTGCTGGTCAGCATTTGACACTATGTTTACCCGATAGTTCAATCATTAATTTGAATGCTCAGTCTACAATTAAATATCACCCATACTGGTTTAGTTTTTCGCGTAAAGTAACGCTCGAAGGCGAAGCCTTTTTTAAAGTAATCAGCGGAAACCAGTTTAAAGTAATCTCCAGAAGGGGTGAAACTACTGTTATAGGTACAAGTTTCAATATCTATTCGAGAAATAATGATTATAATGTAACTTGCTTCACAGGAAAAGTGAGGGTCGTATCTGCTGAAAAAAACGAAAAAGTGCTGCTAAATCCAAGCGAACAGGCTTTTATTAATAAAGACGGCTTTTTACGAATTGCCCAGAATCCTAATTATAAGACTGTTAAATCGTGGATGGATAATATGTTTGTTTTTACAGGTTCATCGGTTATTAACGTTATTGAGGAAATTGAACGTCAGTATAATATAAAAATTATTTTCAAGGCAGATCCTAATCTGACCTATACAGGAAATTTTTCAAAATCTTTATCAGAAAAAGAGGTGCTCGATTTGGTTTGCACCTCCTTAGGACTTAAATTTGAAGCCAGATCAGGTGCTGAATACCTGGTTGACTAATATCCTAAGGCGCGTGAAGCAACGTTTGATATTTTTTCTTATAATGCTTTGTCTATCCAGTATATCTGTGTTTTCGCAACAGGTTGATATTGAGTCTCAAAATACTCCATTGAATAGCATTCTTATTGGTTTGCGTGATAAATACCGACTTCAATTCTCATTCAACGATCGACTTCTGTCGCAGTATAAAATCTCTGTTAATCAAAAATACGCTTCTCCTGATGATGCCATTTATTCGCTCATTAAGGGTATCCCCCTTATTTGCCGAAAAAAAGATGGCGTATATATGATCCTTCCTGCGAAAAAGATGGTTTCGTTGCGAAATTATTTGTTGTTTGGACAAATAGCCGAGTCGAAAACCAATGAGCCACTTTCGTTTTCAAATCTTTTTGTTGATAACCGGGTCATTGTTACCGATACCAAAGGGAGCTTTTCGTACCAAAGATCGGATGATAGTCTGTTTCATATCAGAGTTTCACACCTGGGATATTTCACACTGGATACCATTTTAGTAGCAGGAATCAATCACCGGTTAAAATTGATGCCTTCAATAATCGGACTCCGTGAAATTGTAATTCAGGATCAATCGCCTGACCGATCAACTCAAATTGGCAAAAAAGCCGGGGTTATGACTGTTAATCATCAGTTGTCAAGGTATTTGCCCGGGAATGGTGATAATTCAGTCTTTACACTTCTGCGACTTATGCCCGGTATTCTGGCTTCGAGTGAGCAATCAAATGGTTTGATTATCTGGGGTTCATATGAGGGGCACAGTGAGATATTATTTGATGGATTTACGATTTGGGGACTCAAAAGTTTTGATGATGACATTAATGTAGTCAATCCATTAGTTGCAAAAGAGATAGATGTCTACAAAGGTGGCTACGACGCAACTTTCGGCGATCGGGTAGGGGGTATTGTACGTATCGCCGGAAAATCCGGTAACACGGTTAAGCCTTCGTTTAGTTTGAATATTAACAATGTAACTATGAATGGCATGGCCGAAATTCCGGTCTGGAGAAATAGCTCACTGTTATTGGCTTTCCGCCAGACTTATTACAATTTGTATAACGGTAAAAATGTTCTTCCGGCCAATAACCGAAATGTAGTTATTCCTATTAGCAGAACGAATCCAAATATCGACTATACCGTTTTTCCTGATTATGATTATCGTGATGCAAATGTTAAATTCACTACCAAAAACGATAAGGGTGAGCTCTTTTATCTGAGTTTATTGGGCGCCGGCGATCGTTTTAAATACACGATAAATCAATTAACAGGTACCAACAGTTTGTTCAAAACAAGTTCCGAAAATAATAATCAATATGGCGGTTCTGCTTTTTATGGCCGGACCTGGAAAAATGGGAATATTACCAATCTTACTGCTTCGTGGTCATCTCTGGTAACAGACATATCAGATATTCAGAAGGTTGAGCGTGTAAATAATGAAATTGTTGTTTTACGGGACGATAAGACCCAAAATCAGATTGCTGAGTTTTCGGCTAAGGCAGATAATTTTATTTCAATTTCCACGTCACATCATCTCGAAAACGGTATTGGTTTCGAAATGAATGATGTTGGTTTAAGAGCTGATTCCTCCGGAATCACTCAGACAAATCTTAAAACTCAGGTTTTCAGAATGAATGGATACCTGCAGGATCATATTACATTACCTGGTGAGGTCGACATTAAATTTGGATTTCGCGCTGATCTACCTTTCAATCTCAATAAAATATATATTCAGCCGCGCCTTTCAACAAGTATTAGGGTTGCAGATTTTATTAAGGTTAATGCTGCAATGGGTATTTATAATCAGTTTATTTCAAAAAGTTCAGTGGTTGATGACCAAGGCAATTACCGTTATATCTGGACTGCGTGTAATAACATCGATGTGCCTGTACTCAGAGCAGTTCATTGGGTCGTGGGTAGTGTGTACCATAAGGACGATTTTACATTCAGCGTTGAGGCATACCTGAAACACACAGATGGATTAACCAGGTATATTAGAAGGAGTCAAAGACTTAATGACTTGATATATAGCGGAGAAGGCCGGAGTTATGGTCTTGATTTTTTTGTTAAAAAAGATTTTAACGGTCATTCGGCATGGTTATCCTATACATTGAGCAAAACTGATGAGCGGTTTACTTATTTTCCACAATATGAGTTTAGGGCAGCAGCTCAGGACCAACGGCATGAATTAAAAGCAGCGGTGATTTTCAATGTCAAACCGTTCAGTTTTTCGGCAAATTATGTTTTTGGTTCAGGCTTTTTATTTAATAACGGAACAAATTCGAAGCCCGTTTACATTGATCCTGATTATAATCGAATGGATGTGGCTGTCAATTATCGGTTTAATGTTGGAAAGGTGGCTTGCGAGACTGGTGTATCAATTCTAAATCTATTCAATTCAAAGAATATAAGGTACTCAAATTTCGAAAAAGTGCCTACTGATCAATCTACAACGCTGAATATTTATTCCGAAGCCGTACCTTTTTCGCCAAGGGTATCGTTAAGACTTTTTTATTGAAATTAATTCTCATTAATTTCATTGTTATATTTTATTTTGGTTTCAATCAAATAAATAATATTCCGTCCTCCAAAAATATTTATTGAATTTCCATTAATTGATATTTTTACTACTCCTTTGTTTAAAATAATAAACCTGCTCCATCTACTTTTATAATCAAAGATTAATTGATTTTTGTCTTGTTCAATTGACTGGTATCCTTTTCGATATAGCAGTTCTTCGATTTTTTCAATCACAATTTTTGATTTATCATTACTATCAATAAGCAATGTGCCATTTCGATTCATCAAAGATTGACCAATACCTTGTATCAAAGGAACAAAAATCAGGATAACCCATGATCTGGAATATAATACATTATATGGCATCTTTAAAATCAGCGTGAAGATCAGATAGGCAACCCCATTTAATAGAAATAATAGCAGAAAAACTAGTTTGATCATTTCGATTACTGATACTTTGTTAAGTTTCGTTTGAGTTTTCATCTGGTATATTTTTTCATTGAATTCCGCAAACGTACTAAACCGAATCATCATTACAAAATAAAACCCCGAATTAATTCGAGGTTATTTATCTGATATTTAGTGTATCTTAATCGTGATATCAATAAAACGATTGATCAGTTACTGAACCTGATCTTTTACGCAACGAACTGACAAACCATTTAATTTGTAGAGATCGAGCCGGACTACGCCATAATCTGCATAATCAAGACTGCGATACCAGGCATCGTTAATTGAGTTCTCTGTAGAGCTCCAAAAATATGCACTGTAACCAATGCCCGCTGACGGTCCAAATACTCCATTATAATCGCGGTAGCCGCCGGGGAGCGCTAAAAAGCCACTTAAATTGTTACCTCCACTGTTCGGTAATTTCCAATGGCTAATACCCGCTTCTTTCAATTTGCCGCCTGCAACATTTTCTCCTCCTAAATAGTTTATCAATGTGGTCCAATCAGCATCAGTTGCGACATGCCAGCCCGCAGGGCAAAGATTACCTGAGCTTACCGCAAACCAATTGTACAAAGCGCCATAAGTTGTTTTATTGGAAATATCGTTATTTTGCCATGAGTAGCCTGGTGTGTACAGAATACTCCACGCTGCATTGTCGGTCACATTTGGAATGGGTGTACCATCATTAAATTTGGTGGTTTTCAAATTTTCAATCATCCATACCTGTGTGCCAATAGAATCGGCGTGGTAAATATTGCCATCGATATCTGTTACTGTAATCATTGATTTGGGTGTAGTGACAGAGGTGTCAATACTTTTATTACAACTAGTG
>Ga0302292_1001749_pt1 | contig 13643 bp, 9 predicted proteins | sample III_Fen_N2_1_FD_194553 | JGI IMG/M metagenome (GOLD analysis project Ga0302292, IMG submission 194553) | Peat permafrost microbial communities from Stordalen Mire near Abisko, Sweden - III_Fen_N2_1 | ecosystem: Environmental > Terrestrial > Soil > Wetlands > Permafrost | place: Sweden: Abisko...
CTATCCTTTTAGAATCAAAAGGTGATGTCGTAGGGCTTGCTCAAACCGGAACGGGAAAGACAGCTGCCTTCGGCTTACCAATAGCTGAGAGAATGGATCCAGATAATAAGAACGCTCAAGCGTTGATATTGTGTCCAACACGTGAACTTTGTCTTCAAATTGCTGAAGATATCAGAGATTTTATCAAATACAAAAAAGGTATAAAAGTATTACCAGTTTATGGTGGTACTAGTATCGACACGCAAATTAGAGAAATCCGCAAAGGAGTTCAGATTATTGTTGCGACTCCAGGTCGTATGCTCGACCTTATTAATCGTCGTGCAATTTCAGTAACGAGCGTTGAGATTTTAGTTCTTGACGAAGCGGACGAAATGTTAAACATGGGCTTTAAAGATGATCTTGACGGAATCCTGAAAGACACTCCAAACGAAAAACAAACCTTGCTTTTCTCTGCAACAATGCCTCGCGAAGTAGCATCGATTGCAAAAAACTACATGAACGATCCTCAGGAAATTTCTGTTGGAAAACGTAACTCAGGAGCAGATAATGTTAAACATCAATATTATATTGTTCATGCTCGCGATCGTTACCTTGCTCTTAAACGTATCTTAGATATTAATCCAAACATTTACGGCGTAGTATTCTGCCGTACTCGTGAGGAAACAAAAACCGTAGCCGATAACCTCATGCAAGATGGTTATAATGCAGATGCCCTTCATGGCGATCTTTCGCAATCGCAACGCGATTATGTAATGGCTCGTTTTAGAACACGCACCTTACAAATTCTTGTTGCTACTGACGTTGCAGCTCGTGGAATTGACGTTGACAGCATCACACATGTTATTAATTACAACTTACCTGACGATTCAGAAGTTTATACTCACCGCAGTGGACGTACTGGTCGTGCAGGAAAATCGGGTATTTCAATCATCATTTTAAATGCTCGCGAAAAAGGTAGAATTAGAGAATTTGAACGTATCGTAAACAAAAAATTCGAATATGTTCCAATTCCTGATGGTTACAATATTTGCGAAAAACAACTTTTCCACCTCATCGACAAAATGGAAAAAGTTGAAATAGATGAGACACAAATTGCTCCCTATATGGAAGCTGTTATGGCAAAACTCGAATGGCTAGACAAAGAAGAAATAATCAAACATTTTGTTTCTCTTGAATTCAACCGATTCTTGACTTATTATAAAAATGCAAAAGACATCAACGTTGATGAAAATGCAGAACGCAACCCACGTCGTAGAGACGAAGTTGGTCCTGATGGCGAAGAACGTCCACGCAGAGAAGATAGAGAACCACGCACACCTCGTCAAACAGAAGCTGGATACTCTCGTTTCTTTATCAATATTGGAAAAAAGGACGGTATTGTTCCTGCAGAAATGTTGAAACTAATCAATGGTGCAACCAACGATCATGACATCAACATTGGAGTTATTGATTTAATGGGAACATTCTCATTCTTCGAAGCATCGGAAGCACATAAACAAAAAATTCTTGATTCATTCCAAAACATAGAATACAACGGACGTGAAGTTCGCATTGAAGTAGCTGAAGCATCGCAAGGTGGTGGAGCTGGTGGCGAACGTCGTGGCGGAAGTCGCGGTGGTGATAGAGATCGCAGTGGCGACCGTGGTGGATATCGTGGTGGCGACAGAGGTGGCGATCGCGGTGGATACCGTGGTGGTGACAGAGGCGGCGACCGTCGTAGCAGCGGAGGTGATCGTGGTGGTTACCGCGGTGGCGAAAGCAGTGGCGGTGGCGAACGTCGTAGCGGTGGATACCGTGGCGGCGAAAGCAGCGGTAGCGGTGAACGCAGAAGTGGTGGATATCGTGGCGGCGAAGGCAGTGGCGGTGGAGAACGCAGAAGTGGTGGTGGTTACCGTGGTGGCGAAAGCGGCGGTGGAGATCGTAGAAGAAGATAATTCTTACATATAGTTAGAGACGCACAAATTTTGTGCGTCTCTTTTTTTTACGTAGAGACGCGATTTATCGCGTCTAATAATACAATAATTTATTAATACAAAGAGACGCGATAAATTACGTCTCTACAGGAATGAATACAATAACAATTCTTTTAGGCGGAAATATTGGTAATACCCAGCAATTCATTCTGGATGCTGAAAGACTGCTTGTTGAACAACTCGGACCAATTCAACTTTCATCGTCGATTTACAAAAGCGAGCCTTGGGGATTTTTATCTTCGCAATGGTTTTTGAATAAGACGATTGTGATACAATCAGAATTACAGGCTTTACAAGTTCTAGGTATTTGCCAAGAAATAGAGAACAGTTTAGGCCGGAAACGAGGAAATACAATTGGCTACGAATCGCGTCCAATAGATATTGATATCCTGTTTTTCAACAATGATATTATTAACGAACCAACACTAATAATTCCACATCCGAAATTACATTTACGCCGATTTACGCTTTTGCCATTACATGAAATAATGCACGATTTCGTTCATCCTGTTCTGAAAGAAACTATTGTGGAAATTATAAATGAATGTGAGGATAATGGAGTGTGTAGAAAACAATGAGGACTAATATCTAATCCTCATCATTTATTCCATCAAATATTTTTTGAACTTCGGTACTGGTGTCTCGAAGCTTTTCTTTGCAGAATTTCACTAAAACTGCTACTCGCTTAACCTTTTCGGTTAATTTATCAATCTCGAATTTATTGTCTTCCATTTTTCCAACAATATCTTCAAGCTCGGCTAGTGCCTTCGAATAGCTGAGTTTTTCTGTTGCCATTTCTTATATATTTTTAATAAAGCAACGTTTGCGTTTGTGTTGAATATGCTCGTAGCTTTTCCAGTTTTGAATGGCTTTCACATTAGTTTCAATCATACCAGTAGTTTCAACCCATTTTGCTCCATTTGCTTTCGCAACAGAAAGCATCTCTACCATCAAAATGGCTGCATAGCCATGACCTTGTAGACGTGGATCCATTCCAGTTAAGAGTAAATCGATAGTGTCGCATTCTTTGTAAGCTTGCATAATATGCCACCAACCAAATGGTAAAAGTCGACCTTTTGCTTTTTGCATTGCTTTGGAAAGTGATGGGAGACCGATGATAAAACCAATCATCACGCCTTCTTTGTCAAATATTAATTTGATAAATTTAGCACTTAAAATAGGAATGTATTTCTTTATATAAAATGCTCTCATCTTTTCGTCAAGATGGACAAATGCAAAGAGATCGCCAAAAGCAACATTTAATAAGCTAAACATTTCCTCTGCATAAGGAAGCATTTCTTTGGAATTGTTAAACGATTTAACCGTTACACCCATTTTTGATTTAACGAGATCAGCTATTTTAACAACTTTTTCTGGTATTTCATCGGGTAATGTTAGGCGAAATTCAACCCAGTCCATTTCCTTTTCATAGCCACATTTCTCGATAAGTTCTTTGTAATAAGGCATGTGCCACTCGGATGCAACGGATGGTAAATGCTCGTGTCCTTCGATTAATACAGCTGAATGATCAAGGTTCGAAAAGCCTAATGGTCCATGAATAATCTCATATCCCATAAATTTTGACCAAAGTTCTGCGGTTTCTAAAAGTTTTTTACAAACTTCTAAATCGTTAATCATTTCAATTCGAGTAAACCGAGCAACTTTCTTTTCGGAATCACGGTTCTCACGACGATTTAGTATCACGCCAATACGACCTACTATTTTTTTGTTTTTATATGCTAACCAAAACTTTGTGTCACAGAACAAAAAAGATGGATTTTTTTCCGCAGAGATGCTACTGATTTCGTCCATTTTCATAGGCGGAACCCACATCGATTCATTTTTATAAAGTTTAAATTGGAAATTTACAAAGTCCCTTATTTCTTTTGAGGAATCTACCTCTATTATTTCAACTGCCATTATTTCTAAAGATCAAAAACGAACTCCAAAAGTATTGCATTTTTTATTACAAAAGGCAATATTAAATCAAAAAACAACACATTTTTATCAACTTAATAGGGGTCAATATTGATAACGACATCTACTGATTTATATTGTTCCTGTGAGTGTAAATGATTTATACAATTCGATAGAAAAAACTTCGATGAAACTAGATTTTGACTTTTATCAATTTTCAATAAGATATTTTTGAGATATAAATTTTGTATTTTAGAAATAGGAGGATATTCAGGACCTAATACTTGTTTCTCCATATGACTTCGAAGAAATGTTGCAAGTATTTTCGAAGCATTTTCGACAGTTTGTAAATCTTTATGTCGAACCGTTAATCGAATTAAACGAGTATACGGTGGATATCCATAATGCTGACGTTCTATCAACTGAGAATCAATCATTCGAGTAAAATCTGATTCCCGAACATCATTTAAAATTTGATGTTTTGGATTCGATGTTTGAATTACAACTTCGCCTTGATCTTTGTTTCTGCCAGCACGTCCGGCAACTTGTGTCATCAATTGGTAACTGCGCTCAAATGCACGAAAATCGGGTTGATTCAACATATTATCGGCATTGAGAATGCCAACCAAACTAACATTATCGAAATCGAGTCCTTTGGTAATCATTTGTGTTCCAACTAAAATATCGATTTCTCGAGCTTCGAATCTTGCAATAATTTCAGTATATGCATGTTTTGCACGGGTTGTATCCAAATCCATCCTTTCAATTTTTTTATCGGGGAAGAAAATTGCAATCTCATCTTCGATTTTCTCCGTTCCAAAACCACGAGTTTCCATTTTGGGACTACCACAAGCCACACATTTCGAATTATTTGGCAATTGATATCCGCAATAATGACAAATTAAATTATTGGAATGTCGATGAAAGGTCAGCGACACATCACAATGAATACATTGAGGAATAGTTCCACAGTCGTGACATTCGACATACGGAGAAAAACCTCTACGATTTTGGAACAGAATAACTTGTTCACCCTTATCAAGGGCTAATTTCATTTTTTCAAGTAAGGTTGCCGTGAAATGCGAATGCATGCGTTTACGTCGCGTTTCGTCTTTAATGTCGACAACGATAATTTTTGGTAATGCAACATTTGTGTGTCGTTGCGTTAATTCAACCAAACCATATTTACCTGACTTTGCATTGAAAAAGGTCTCCACAGCCGGAGTTGCAGTTCCCATGAGTACTTTTGCGCCATGTAATCGAGCAAGCATTACGCCACTATCGCGACCATTATAGCGTGGCGATGGATCAAACTGTTTGTATGAAGTTTCATGTTCTTCATCAATTATGACAAGTCCAATATTTTTAAATGGAAGAAACACCGACGAACGAACGCCAAGGATTATTTTATAGGTTTTTTCGTCATTTGAAAGCAAAACGTTGTTCCAAACTTCTACTCTTTCCGAATCATTAAATTTTGAATGATAAACACCAACTTGATTGCCAAAAACAGAGGTTAATCGATTTATAATTTGAGCTGTCAAAGCAATTTCAGGTAGTAAATACAAAACCTGCTTCCCTTCGGCAATTGCCTGAGCCATAAGATGGATATAAACTTCGGTTTTACCACTTGCGGTAACACCACGCAGTAATACAACATCTTTTTCAACAAAGTAATTTTGAATAGAATCTAATGCTTCTTTTTGATATGGATTGAGTTCTTTGAGCGATTTAACATTAAAATCGCCAGGTTTTAATCGTCCAATTTCTTTTTCTACCTCAACCAAAATTCCTTTTTCTACTAGACCTTTTAAAGCAGCAATTGATGCCGTTGGTTTTGCCAAAAGATCTTTTTTTGAAATCAATTCCTTCTCTGGATTTTTACTTCTTTCAAAACAGAGTTGAATAAATTGGAGGAAAAGTTCTTGCTGTTTTTTAGCTTTCGAAAGACTTTCGAAAACGCCATTTACAAAATCAGAATCAGTAATATCGCCACCAGCATCGATATACATTTCCATTTTGGGGGTATATTTTTCGCTAACCACTTCACGAATAAAAATAGCACGAATCGACACCAAAACATTGATGATATTTAAAACATTTTTAATTTCCGATTGCGTTGCAATTTCGTCTATCGTAACACTTTTATGGCTTTCAATTATATTGAAAACGAGTAACTCATTTTCCGATAGAATGTCCTTTTCAGTGAATTGAGGATTGGCAACTATTTTCGATTCGCTCTCGAGTTTCAATCCCGATGGTAAAGCCGCTTTATAAACCTCACCCAACGAACACATATAATAATCGGACATCCAATCCCAAAATTGCAATTGTATTTTATTTACGATTGGGGATTCATCGAGCGATGAAAGTACATCTTTTGTTTGGTAATGAAGGGGTTTGTTGTGATGAATATTTTTTACAATTGCCGAATATACTTTTCGTTTACCAAACTGAACAATGACACGACTTCCAACAAAAACCGTTGAGACCAATTCTTTGGGCAAAGAATAGGTAAAAGTGCTTCCCGTGGCAAGAGGCAAAATGACATCTACAAATGTTGAATCCTCACTTTGCATTATTGCTGAATTCAATATTATTTCTTACCGAAAATGCGTTTCCAAAGAGACTCTTGACCGATTTGTTCTTTTACAAATTTCATTTCCTGTTGAGCATCTCCCAATTGATTATCGTTCAACATTTGCCATATTTTGCTCCAACCTAAAAACCCACCAACATTACGGTCATCAATATATATATCCGCATTTATTTTACGACTAACTGTTTCTAAATCAAATTCTTCTTCAGGGTAATTCTTATTTACAGCATAAAATTCTATTCCATTTTTTCTGCAAAATTCTACAGCTTCATCTAATTCTTTTCCAGCTCGATATGTCCACAAAACTAACTCGTGTTGCTGTTTTTGTAATTCTCTCAAGGTTTCGAAAGCAAATAACATTGTTTTACCAATTTCTGGATATCGATGTTCAACTATTGTTCCGTCAAAATCTACTGCTATTTTCATTATTATATTTTTGAAAAATTAAATACAAAGGTAATTTATGAAATGCAATTTAAAAAACTCTTGGTCTACGTTGTTCTAACATAAATAAATCGGCAAGTACAATTGCTGTTGCACATTCTACGACAACGGGAACTCGCAATGCAATACATGCATCATGACGACCTTCAATAACTAACGTTTCAACTTCGCCCGATTTCAAATTCATCGTTTCTTGAGCAACTCCAATACTAGAAGTTGGCTTAACTGGAACGCGAAAAACGATGTTATTACCATTTGAAATTCCACCATTCACACCTGCTGCAAAATTGGTTTTCGTTTTACCTTCGGGAGTTACAATAGCGTCGTTATGTTCGCTACCTTTCATTTTTGCAGATGCAAATCCAGAACCAAATTCAACGCCTTTAATTGCAGGAATTGCAAACATAATGTGAGCAATTTGAGATTCAACTGAATCGAAGAATGGTTCACCAAGTCCAAAAGGAATATTTGTACAAACACATTCAACCAATCCTCCAACCGAATCGTGAGCGGCAACCGCAACTTCTACCGTTTTTTGAATATCTTTCGAACCACCAACTTCTAACAGCGTAGCAGTAACTTTACTCGGATCTATAATTTTCTTAGCAACAACACCTGCAGCAACAATTCCTAAGGTAATACGACCAGAAAAATGGCCCCCACCACGAGGATCGTTAAAGCGACCATATTTCATTTGTCCCGAAAAATCGGCATGTCCTGGGCGTGGTTGATCCCATAAATTAGAATAATCGCCTGATTTAGTATTAGTATTTTCAAAAACTATTGAGATAGGTGCACCTGTTGTTTTTCCTTGATAAACGCCACTTACTATTCGTGGCAAATCTGGTTCTATGCGAGGTGTTGTCCCCACTCCACCTGCACGACGACGAGCAAAGTCTTCTTTTAAATCGTCTTCGCAAAGGGAAATACCTGCTGGGCAACCATCAATCACAACTCCTATTTGAATTCCGTGCGATTCACCATAAATGCTTACACGGAATAAACGTCCAAAACTATTCATATTCTTGTATTAAAATCTTTTGCAAAGATATGAAAAAAGGCACAATTGTTTTTGGTGAAAATTTTTGATGACATTATAAAAAACAAAAGCTCCGAAACCGCAGTTCCAGAGCTTTACTATTCCTTTAATTGAAAAGATTAGTTTTCTATCAATTTAAATAATTCATCAAGTTTTGGAGAAAGAACGATTTCGCAACGACGGTTTTTTGTGCGTCCTTGAACCGTTGCATTATCATCAATTGGAGAAAATTGACCACGACCGGCAGCCGTAACTCGTTTGCCATCGATTGTAGGATTTTCTAAAAGAATACTTGAAATTGCTAAAGCACGATCGGTACTTAGTTTCCAATTGAATTTTGCAGAACCAGTATTGTCGGTATGTCCTTCAACTAAGATATTGATATCTGGATTTTTCTCTAAAACACTTGCAAGCTTTTTCAACGCATCAGCACCTTTTGGGTTAACTTCGAATTTACCTAGTTCGAATAATAATTGTTCATCCAACGACACATAGATTTTTCCATCGCGTTGAACGATTGTTAGTCCATTTCCTTCAAAGCCTTTTAAAGCAGCCGAAAGACGAGCTTTTAAAGCATTTGCTGCCGAATCTTTTGAATGTAATATTGATTGAAGATTTCGTAATTGAGCATCTTTTGCAGCAATGTCATCATTCAGTTTACCTAAACGAGCACGTTCTTTTTCAAGATCGCTTTGAAGTGTATTGAGCTTGTCTTCGCGTTTTTGTAAATCCTCGCGAGTAGCTTGCAGTTCGCTCATTATTTTCTTTGCTTCAGATGCATTGTCTTTCGACATTCTTTCTTGTTTTTTAACAAGATCTTCGTTTAATGAGTTAAGTTTTGCAATGCTATCTTGTTGTCCATTTACTAGTGTTGTCAATGAATCAATTGCACGAATATGTTTCTGTTCAGAAGCTTTTAATGCTGTTAGATTACCATCTAATTCAGTATTTTTTGTTTTTTCTTGCGATAGCGCATTTTGCAACGAATCATTTTTTTCAAAGCAAATATCCAATTTTGTTTTCTTTCCCAACAATTTCATGATAGGCGCACAAGCTGAGAACAAGAATGTTCCAACAATTATCGACAATACTATTTTCTTCATCTGTATAAGAATTTTAAGATTAAACCTCAGCAAATGACTTTTAATCAACACCCAAGAGGTACGTTACAAAAGTAGAAATAAACTTCAAGGCTTATGCTGTTATTTATCAACAAGGAAATGAACAAAAAACTTTATCTAATCCAGAGTCGGATTAGATTTGTCAAGCTAGTAAAAGGAAATATTATCACATATTTAATACACTTTATAATACAAAGTATTTCAAAAATAAATTTACTTTTACATTATAAACAAATTAAAAGCATTGAAAAATAAATATCTACATTTAATTCTATACTCTTTCCTTTTTTATGTTTCAAGTTTTTCACAATCGCTTGGGAAACAGAGTAGATTTGCGACCATAACACAAAGAGAAGGTATTCCAAATAGTGTAGTAAATGCAATTGTGCAAGATGGAAAAGGTTTTTATTGGTTTGCTACCGACGATGGCCTTTGTAGGTACGATGGTTCGCATATTGTAACATATAAAAATTCAATTTTAGATAATCATAGTTTACCTCATAATAGAGTTTTTGATTTAGCGGTAGATTCGAGTGGGAAACTATGGGTGGCAACAAGTTTTGGATTAGTACGATATAACAGTACTCATAATGATTTTGAAAGATTTAGTCCTGAAAATGGATATAAGAATATTCCAAATCAATATATAACAAGTGTAAAAGCTCAAGGTAATACCATTTGGTTTGCCACTCCTGCAGCAATTTGCAAAATTGATGCAAGTAGCTTAAAAATTGAAGTACTACCAGTTCCCTCAAAATTAAAAAACAAACAAGCATTTATCCATACAATGTATCTCGACAAAAAAGGATTGATTTGGCTTTGCATTGATGGCTATATTTATAATTATCAACCACTAACAGGAAGATTCAATGAAATTACGGTTTATTCAAAAATTTTAACAAAAGAATCTAATTTATTAGTAAGTTCCATTTTCTCAAACAATGATACTATATGGCTTGGAACAGCACAAGGAAACGTTTTTCAATATTCATTAATAACAAATTCGTTAATACAAATCCCAATTTTATCAGGAACAAAGCAGATAGGAATAAATGGATTTTTCGTTGATAAAAATGATCGGATAAATGTTTTACTAGATAAAATAGGAATTGGAGTTTATGATGAAAAACGTAAAACAATCCAAATACTTAGTAACAGTTATTTTACATTAATTGACAATTGCAGTTTTGTTTGTTCATTTATTGATTCGAAGAAAAATTTTTGGTTTGGTCAAAAGAAAAATGGTATTTGTTATACAACATCGAAGGCAGTTTTTACCATAGTAAATACAAATTTCGAAGCAGGACGCTTTTTATCAAGCAATACGATTTCAGCAGTTTTATCTGATTCAAAACAGTCAATATGGCTTGGAACTGATGGAGGTGGTTTATACAAAAAGGCTAAAGAATTGGGTGAATATTTTATTCCACAAAAAAACTTCACAAGCGACTGTATTTTGTCTCTTTTTGAAGATTCAAAAGCTAGGATTTGGTGTGGAACCTATCGAGATGGAATATATCAAATAGGAAAAGATGGTACAATAGAAAATCATTATACCAAAACAGCAAGTAATAATCTTGGATCGAACGACATCCGAGCAATAACAGAAGATAAAGATGGAATTTTATGGTTCAGCACGCACGGAGCAGGAATTACTAGTTTTAATCCTCAAACAAAATCATTTAAAAACTATTCATCTTCATCAAAACCAGCTATTTCTGGCGATTGGACCTATGACATTATTTGCTCACACGACAATAAAATTTGGGCAGCTACAAATTATGGACTTAGTTGTTTATCGGCAGATAGAAATACTTTTACGCTATTTTTCTCCGATAAAAAAAACACATCTTTAACTAATAACAATGTATACTGCCTGATTGAAGATAGACAATATAACATTTGGTGTGGTACACAAGAAGGCTTAAGTTGTTACAATACGAAATCGGGAATATTTTCGCGATATTTAACCAGTAAAGAAATTTCTATTCAAATACTGAGTCAAGATAAGCATGGATATATATGGGTTGGAACAAATTTAGGATTATACAAATTACAGTCGAATGGACAAATTGTAGAACATTTTAATCGAAATACACAATTGAATAGCGATTGCTTTGTTCAACGTTCAAAATCGATCGATTCGAAAGGAACATTTTATTTTGGAACAAGTAATGGTTTAGTTTCATTTAATCCCGAAAGAATTCAATCTAATTACAAAAGCCAATCGTTACAATTAACCAATATTAGCATAAACAATACTTCGATTTATGATAGTAGTTTTGAGAATTTACATTTTGCTTTAAATAAAGATTCAGTACTGGATTTACCCTATTATCAAAATACTTTAAGCTTTTCGTTTGCCGACTTGGAATGGCTGAATTCCAATAGAGGTGAATTATATTATCAGTTGATAGGCATTGATGATGAGGCAAAAGCAATCGATGCCGGTAGAGAAATTTCGTACAGTAATATTCCTTCTGGAACTTATATTTTTAAACTTGGGTATCTTGAAAATGGAACATTCAAAGCACAGCTAAACTTGCAATGTATAATCGAAAATAAATGGTGGTTACGATGGTGGGCGTTTTTATTATATAGTTTGATTTTGTCTGCATTACTTTGGGCATTTTACAAGTATGTTAAGGTTACAACAACTGCAAGTAACACGCTTCTAATTGAGCAAAATAAAACGAAACAAATGGAGGAATTATATGAAGCTAAGCTCCGATTTTTCACAAATATTTCGCATGATATTCGAAATCCACTAACACTTATTGCAAATCCAGTAAATAGTCTTTTAGCTAAAAAAGATATAGATAATGAAAGTCGAACACTTTTAACAATAATGAAACGAAATACCAATCAACTTTTGCAATTAGTAAATGAATTACTTGAATTTAGAAAGATTGAAGCTGGAGTCGTAAAACTTTCGTTACGACCATGCAACATCTCGGAATTCACCAAACAAATTGCCGATGATTTTCACAATCAGGCTTTTCAGCAAAATGTATCACTGCAATGCACGGTTCAAACGGAACAACTTTCGGCAAGTATAGAACCAAGATATTTCGAAAAAGCAATTTACAATCTACTATCGAATGCATTTAAATTTACTCCCGAAAAAGGGAATATTACCGTGCATGTTTTTGAAAAAAAGATAATTGAGAAATCGGGACGTTTTATTTCTAAAAAAAGTATTGAGAAAAAATATATAGCAATAGAGGTTTATAATTCGGGCAACGGAATTCCAGAAGCTATTATTGATAAAATATTTGAGCGATTTTATGAAGGTGAAAATAAAAGTGGACAGCAAAGTTCGGGAATCGGATTATCAATAGTAAAAACAATTGTAGAACAACATGCTGGATATGTTACCGTTGAAAACAGAAATGGTGCAGTTTTTACAATATATATTCCAGAGACAGAATCTACTGGAATAACAGAAAATATTTTTGCAAGCATAGATACAGACTCAATACTTGCACAACATGAAACGACTTCGAAGTTAAAATCGCAAACAGTTTTAATTGTTGAAGATAACGACGACCTTCGAGCTTATCTCGACTTATTACTTTCAAAACATTACTCTACCATCAAAGCTAAAAATGGGAACGAAGCTTTCGAAATGGCATTGTCGTTCAGTCCTGATTTGGTATTAAGTGATGTAATGATGCCGGAAATGAATGGAATAGATTTATGTATTAAACTGAAAGATTCGTTCGAAACATCGCACATTCCGGTTATACTTTTAACAGCTAGAAATGTCGAAGAAGCACAACGAGAAGGACTTAAAGCTGGGGCTGACGATTATTTAACCAAACCATTTGTCGATGAAGTTCTACTTTTAAAAATCAACAATATTCTAACAACTCGCGAGCATTTACGATCGAGGTTTTCGACCGAGAATAAAGATATTTCGGAAATTGCAAGCACATCGGCCGATGCTCAGTTTATGACAAAATTTATGGCAATGGTCGAAAAAGAATATACCGATTGCGATTTATCGGTCGAAAAGATTGGCGAAACAATTGGATTGAGCAGAAGTCAATTGTATAAAAAATGTCTAGCATTAACAGGTAAATCGCCTGTCGATATAGTTCAAGAAATACGAATGCAAAATGCAATACATCTTATAAAAAGTACAAGTTTAAATATTTCGGAAATAGCATACAGTGTTGGTTACAGCGATCCTAGATATTTTAGTAATAGATTTAAAAAAATGATAGGAACAACACCTACCGAATTAAGAGAAAAACAGGGGTAAAAAATCACAATAATTATATTTCTTTTTATAAAATATTCCACAATTATAGTGCTGGTAAGACTTTTAAAGCTACCAGTATTTTTTTTGTAACACATAATTACACATTATAAAAATATAATTACACATCGCCGGAAGAAGCTTGATGTAGTTTTGTTTCATCAATTTTAAATGATGAAACTATGAAAAAGATCTTCGTAATTATTGCAACAATTATTTTTGGATTTATTTTCCAAAATGTACAAGCACAAAGAATAAAATTACCAAATGGTCAAACACCATTTAT
>Ga0302292_1001751_pt1 | contig 13627 bp, 10 predicted proteins | sample III_Fen_N2_1_FD_194553 | JGI IMG/M metagenome (GOLD analysis project Ga0302292, IMG submission 194553) | Peat permafrost microbial communities from Stordalen Mire near Abisko, Sweden - III_Fen_N2_1 | ecosystem: Environmental > Terrestrial > Soil > Wetlands > Permafrost | place: Sweden: Abisko...
ATTATATTAAAGCTTCAGTCGAAAGTCATAAACATCAGCTTGAACCATGTCCTGACCGAATCATTATTAAACGACTTATCGAAAAACTAAGCAATAGTTACCAACAATCAGGGTCACTTGAAAAGACTTATTATCTGAAAGAAATTACTGAAATACTTTAGGGTGAGAAAATTTATCCTGGCTAATAATTCACATGAAACTCGTTTCATATTTCACCGGCAAATCTATTTTAACTGCTTGTGAAAATCATAAATAACGAATGCTTTTAAAATTTTCCTCCCTATGTTCACAGCGAATTTAAGAGACTCTAATATGAATTTGACGAAGATTTCAATCAAATACGCTATTTTGAATAAATTAAAAACCAAATGATTTATAAATTGTTACCAAGTATTAAAAGTAATTTAAGTCTAACTTGATTAAATAACCTAAAAAAATCATTGTTATGAAATTAAATATGAATCGCCGAAGATTTTTAGGTGCGCTGTCCGTTGGAACAGCTCATGTCCTATTTTCAAATCCTATTTATGCAGCAGTTTCTCAACTTACATCCGCGGATCCGTTGCAAAGAGTTAAGCTGGGAAAATCGGGTCTTGAAACCACCCTAATTGGATTTGGAACTGGGGTAAGTGCAACAAATAGATCTTCAGCACTTACAAGGCAAGATCATAATAAAAGTATAGCTGCACTTAGACACGGTTATGAGCGAGGAATCCGAATGTTCGATACGGCAGATGCATATGGTTCTCAGGGACTTCTTGGTGAAGCTATGAAGAATATGGATCGAGCTAAACTTACTGTAACATCAAAGATTTGGGTGCAAAAAGGTGGTATTCCAGAGCCTGAACGCCCTGATGCAAATATTGTTATTGATCGTTTCAGAAAAGAATTAGATACTGATTATATCGATCTTATTCAAGTTCATTTAATGACTGACGGAAAGTGGACTGATACATGGAAAAAGCAAATGGATATTCTATCAGATTTAAAGTCGAAGGGAATTATCAAGGCACATGGAGTTTCAGTGCATTCGCTGGAGGCAATGCAAGCTGCTTTGGAAAGCCCGTGGGTTGATGTTATTCACGTTCGTATAAATCCATACGGAATTGCAATGGACAAAAAGGAACCGGAAGAAGTAGTTGATGTAATCCATAAACTGCACGCCGCAGGAAAAGGAGTAATTGGCATGAAATTAATCGGTGCAGGACAATTCAGCAATGACAGTGAAAAAATAGATAACTCACTCCGGTTTGTTTTGGGACTTGGAAGTGTTGATATGATGATTATTGGATTTCAGGATTCAGAACAAATAGACAATTACCTGAGCAGGGTTGAAAAAGCTCTATTAGCCAAAGGATAATTTGCTGATTAGTCGCTTAATTTACGGTTATATTAATGGTAAACATAAAACAGGTGGAAATTGTTAAAATTTTCCACCTGTCTCATTTAATAAAATGTCCTGATATTACTTGGATGTAGTTGTCTGCGCAGCAACATCCTTGTATTTGAATCCCTGAATTTTTAACATTTCGACGGCATAACGTCGACCTAGTTCCCGCATTCCGGCAGTATTGAAATGAAATTGATCAGGACTACCTTTAACTCCCTGAGAAGAAATAATATAAGAATTCGGAAGTACTTTGGGCAGATTTACCAGAATTTCAGAGTTGAAAGCATAGCAAACGCCATGCTCTTCCTTGCTCTTAAGTTCACCTGCAAGTAAAGGTACATCCTTAGGGTTGAGATCCAAATCTTTGATTAGATTGTCATAAATTCCCTTCACTTTATTAGGCCATTCCGGATCGGTAGAGTTTGACTCGCCCTGATGAAGTAAGATACCTTTAATTACACCATCCTTTTGGGCAATCTTCGCCATATCAACCAGCCGCTTATAAGGATTTCCATCGTACTGTTTGCAAATGTTTTGCATCCATGATTCTGCTTTGCTGAGATATTCATTGTATGTATCTTTTTCCCAAAGCTCAATTTTTGCTCCGGCTACCGACACATTCATGACACCTACCCGATATTTCTTCGGAAGATTTGCCACCATTGTGCGACCAAAAAAATCGACCGGTCCCATGGCATTTTCAGGGCGATTTATTGGAGGACTTGCTACATACCAATTGCCCATGGTTCGGTTGAGTTTAGCATTATCCACAACAGCCAGCATCTGAAACCTCGGATCAATTACCTTATCTTGTTCTTCAGGACGTGCGCCAGCTTCCATGTTTGACTGGCCAAAACAGAGGTAAATAAAGAATTTAGGATCAGGCTTTTTGGTTTTCTGAGCAAATGACCCCGATGCATTGATGAGCATGATCACTGCCAGAATCAAGCCAAGTTTTGTTCTTAGTTTCATTAGTAAGTTTATTTAGGTTATTATTTGTACAATGGTCATCCAAAAATGTGTTTTTTGTTTCCTAAATTTCTCATCGAGAAATGCAAAAAATCAATTACTCATGCTAACTCTTTCCATTTCCGTTAAAGTAAGTCAGTTGTAAAACTGAAAATGCCGCCAATAAAGAGATTGACGGCATTCTAAATTCATTTATACGATGTAAATGTGACCCCGGTAAGATTCGAACCTACAACCTTCTGATCCGTAGTCAGATGCTCTATCCATTAAGCTACGGGGCCATTGCAAAAGCGATGCAAAGATAATACATGAGTGTATAAATCCAACTCCCGACAATCTTTTTTTCAATTATTCATATTTTTTCATTTTGTCTTCAATAAAAACATCCTGATTATAACGGGTTTGTATCTTAATATTGGTTATCATTTCTTCTGCCCCACCCGCATAAACGGCATCATGTATGTCTTTCACAAGATTCATTACTTCATCATATTGGCCTTCAATAACTGTTTCAAAAGGACAAACCCGATATATAAGACCTGATTTTTGAATCAATTCTATGGCTATATCAACTAATTCATAAGTTCCTTTTGTTGATGACCGGGGCAATACCTGAATGGCTAAATTTATTTGATTTTTCATTTTTATTATTTTTCACGATTAATAAATCGTCTGATTTCATCAACACTCATACGTTTCACATTTGTAATTATTATATCAGGGCGAATAAAGTCACCATATTGATTGCATTCATTGATAACACCGCTGAAAAAGCCTTGGATATCAGATTTTACAGGTAGAAGCAATAATGCAATAGCTAAATCCTTCTCATAACTAATTTCTTCAAGAATACCATCGTTATTTTTAAGGGCAAATTCTAATTCAGTCCGAATTAATTTACGCTGCACAACCGAATATTTTTGAATGTTTTCATTACAAATAAAAACTACAAAATATCTAAGCTTCTGCTCCTTTCCACCTAATCCTGTAGAAATATAAACCTGTTGTTCATCCATCAGAGAACTTTGAATGACCATTCTGCTTTCCTGCAACGCTAAAATGCTCCATTCTCTCAACTCAGGATCAGGATGTTGAGCATATTTTTCAATTGTACGGAAAGCTTCAACTTTTTCTTGTGAGGCCAGCAGAACCAATAAGTTTTTCTTCTCATCAATCGTGACGGCTGGATTAAAAAGGTCGATTTGATGCTGTAAAATAAGTTCAACCGAATATTTAGCCTTTATTTCGCGGCTGTAATTAAAATATTCCATTTGAAGTTCAACATCAATTTGTTCCTCAAGTATGCTGAAATTTTCTGGTAACGACGAAATCGCCTCCTGTATCTTTTTATATATGTTATCTTCTTCCATATTATTTTACATGTGCAACAAAAGTAACTGAATCATGTTTGACTTTTCAAGAAAGCAATATTTTTTAAGAGTTTTATAAAAACTTAAATATCTTTGCGCGGTTATTCTTATTTAGTTTAAATTAGCATAGCTTCTGATACTATAATAGTGCGACTCTCTGAAGTAAAAAATAAAGAAACTGTAATCATTACGAAGGTCTTAGGTCATGGTTCTTTCCGTAAAAGAATCACTGAAATGGGTTTTGTGAAGGGGAAAGAGGTAACCGTAATTAAAAATGCTCCATTTAACGGCCCGATCGAGTATAAAATTCTAGATTACAACATAACTCTTCGCCGAACTGAGGCACATTTAATTGAAGTTGTAAGTCAAGCTGAAGCACAAAACTTTGTAGAACTAGAATTTGAAGGCGTTATCGATTATGAAAATCTAAAGATATCAGCAAAAGAAAAAGAACACACCATTAATATTGCCTTGGTCGGCAATCCCAACTGCGGAAAAACGACTTTATTCAATTTCATTTCAGGTTCGAAAGAACATGTCGGTAACTACAGTGGCGTTACAATAGATGCAAAAAAAGCAACATTTACAAGCAGCGGATATTACTTTAACATTTTCGATCTGCCAGGGACCTACTCATTAACGGCATATTCTCCAGAAGAAATTTATGTACGAAATTTTATCATGGACGAAACTCCTGATATTGTAATTAACGTGATTGATTCATCCAATTTGGAGCGAAACTTATTCCTCACTACTCAATTGATTGACATGGACATCAAAGTTGTTATGGCTTTGAATATGTATGATGAACTTTTGAAAAACGAAGTAAAATTTGATTACAAAAGTTTGGGTAAGCTAATAGGAATACCAATTATACCTTCGGTGAGTTCAAAAGGGAAAGGCATTCAGGAGTTGATCGAGAAAACCATTGAAGTATATGAAGATCAGGATCCAATTGTGAGGCATATCCACATCAATTATGGTTTTGAGATTGAAAAATCAATTCAGATTCTGCGAAAAAAGATAAAACTGGAAAAGCCGATTACAGATAATATTTCCACAAGATTTTTAGCTATTAAATTGCTTGAGCGGGACAAACAAACTAGCGAATCACTGAGTTCATACCCGAATTATCTGGAAATTGAAAAATCTGCGCAAAACGAAATAAAAAGAATAGAAAGCATATACAATGAAGATTGTGAGACGGTTATAACCGATGCAAAGTATGGGTTTATTTCAGGAGCACTTAAGGAAACACACAAACAGAAAAAGAAAAACACGAACAAAACGTCTGAAAAAATCGACAAAATACTAACGAACAACATATTAGGTCTTCCAATATTTATTCTTTCAATTTCATTAGCCTTTTTTGCCACCTTTAAAATAGGTGCCATTCCCATGCATTGGATCGAAAGCCTACTTGCTTTTGTCAGTCAGTTCATTTCCAATCTCATGCCTGAAGGCATGCTCAAAGATCTACTAATTAATGGGATTATTAATGGAACCGGAAGTGTTTTAGTATTTCTACCCAATATCCTGATTTTGTTCCTTTTTCTTTCCTTTATGGAAGATTCAGGATACATGGCCAGGGCTGCATTCATCATGGATAAAATAATGCACCGCTTTGGACTGCATGGCCGCTCCTTCATCCCAATGGTAATGGGCTTTGGCTGCAATGTACCTGCAATAATGGCAACCCGAACGTTGCGAAGTCCAAGCGATCGTTTGTTAACAATGCTCATAATCCCATTTATGTCTTGCAGTGCAAGGCTTCCGGTTTATGTCCTTTTTATTACTGCATTCTTTCCAAAAAATCCAGGGCTAGTGCTCAGTGCCATTTATTTCTCCGGAATATTAATTGCTTTTTTAACAGCACAGCTCCTTAACCGGACTATTTTCAAAAGTAAAGAAACACCTTTTGTTTTGGAACTTCCGCCATACCGGCTACCTACCGTGAAAAATATTATTATTCATATGTGGGACAAAGCCAGTCAGTATTTGCAGAAAATTGGTGGAGTTATATTGATTGGAGTTATAATCATATGGGCTTTAGCTTATTTTCCAAGAGAAGCTCAATCAGAGAGGAATAAGCCGAATGAATTAGCGATGAATAGTGAGGCAAACAATCAAAGCCTGGGATTACAGAATAGCTATCTTGGTCAACTGGGACAGTTTATTCAACCTGTTATGTCTCCTTTAGGTTTCGACTGGAAAATGAGCGTTAGTTTGTTGGCTGGTCTTCCCGCTAAAGAAATAATTGTTAGCACAATGGGCGTTTTATATCAGGTTGAAGCGGATCATAAAAACGTTGGATTAAACGCCAAATTAACTCAGGAAAAATACATTTCAGGTGATAAGAAAGGAGAAAAAGTGATCTCTATACCTGTTGCTCTTGCTTTTCTTGCCTTTGTTTTAATCTATTTCCCATGTATTGGTGTTATAGCTACCATTAAAAGTGAATCAGGAAAGTTAAAATGGGCTTTGTTTACAATAGCTTACACAACAGGAGTGGCATGGATAATTTCATTTCTGGTATTTCAGGTTTCGTCTTATTTATTAATGTAATAATATCATGATACAAGATTTTATAGCCTTTTTGATTATATCTATCGCATTTGGCGCATTAATATTGAATATCCTTCAGTTTTTCAATTTTATAGGTAAAAAAACTTTGAATACTTCTAAATGCCCTGGATGTTCTTCCGGATGTGAAATGAAAGAATTACAACAGTTCAGGAAAGATAAACCGGCAAGTTACGATCAATTTCGAATGCAACTATAGTCGCTTCAATTTTGCAATTGTTTCAATCGGATTTTCAGAATTAAAGACAAAACTACCAGTGACCAAAACGTCTACTCCATTTTCGTAAAGTTTTTTCCCAACTTCAAAATTAATACCTCCATCAACTTCAATTAAGGCATTCGAATTTTTCCTGAGGATCATTTCCTTAAGTGTACCAGCTTTCCGATAAGTATTTTCTATAAATAACTGGCCGCCAAATCCTGGGTTTACAGACATGAGCAAAACCATGTCAAGTTCTGAAATAATATCTTCAAGTAATGCAACCGGCGTATGCGGGTTAAGACAAACGCTGGCCTTTATTCCTAATTTCTTAATTTCTTGAATTGTACGGTATAAGTGGATGCAAGCCTCATAGTGAACAGTGATTAACGAGGCACCAGCCTGATAAAATTTATCGATATACTTCTCCGGATTTATAATCATTAAATGAACATCAAGTGGTTTCTCCGTAATTTTATTCACAGCCTGAACAATTGGTATTCCGAATGAGATATTTGGCACAAAAACCCCATCCATTACATCGCAATGAATAAAATCAGCTTCACTTTGATTTATCATTTCTATTTGGTCTCCAAGCTTGTTAAAATTAGCTGCGAGAATCGAAGGTGCAACAAGTTTCATATATGATGATTTTGGTGCCAAATGTAAGGTTTTATCCTTTTTATTGAATCGCTAAAAAAAATAAAGCTGCAAGAAGCAGCTTTTATACAATTACAAATAGGTTCTGAGTAATTTATTACGGTAATGATTTCTCATTTTTTTGATCGTTTTTTCTTTGATTTGGCGGACTCGTTCACGCGTTAAACCAAACTCATCACCAATTTCTTCAAGCGTATGTTGGTGATGACCACTTAATCCAAAATAATAACGAATTACATCGGCTTCACGTTCACCCAAAGTGGACAAGGTTCTTTCTATTTCCTTACAAAGTGAAACATTCATCAAACCTTTATCAGGACTTAGCGAATCTTCGTTTAACAAAACGTCATACATGTTATTACCCTCCTCGTCATGAATAGGGGCATCCATTGAAATGTGATGAGAAGATACTTTTAAAGCATCTTCAACAATCTCCGGCGAAGTTTCAAGCATAAAAGCCACTTCATCAGCAGTAGGTTCCCGCTGAAATTCTTGCTCAAGTCGACTGAAAGTTTTATTTATTCGGGTAATTGAACCAATTTTATTCAATGGTAATCTTACAATGCGAGCTTGTTCGGCCAATGCCTGAAGTATCGATTGACGAATCCACCAGACTCCATATGATATGAATTTAAATCCCCGAGTCTCATCATACCTTTGAGCTGCCTTAATCAAACCAAGGTTTCCTTCATTAATTAAATCAGGTAAACTAAGTCCCTGATTTTGATATTGTTTTGCAACGGAAACAACAAATCTTAAATTGGCTTTAATTAATTTTTCCAAGGCATCTTTATCCCCTTTCTTAATTCGTTTTGCCAATTCAACTTCTTCGTCCGAAGAAATTAGCTCAACTTTTCCAATTTCATGCAGATATTTATCAAGTGATAATGTTTCCCTATTGGTAACCTGTTTTGCAATTTTAAGTTGTCTCATTATCTAAACGTAAGAAGGTCCACTTTCAATTCAATTTTACTCCTGAATAATATACACATGACGAAAGTAATTATTATAGAATTATTTCGTTTAACCAAAACCATAAATTTATATGAAGTATACGTTATTTTACACGAATTGTTTTAATCAGCCTATGAATGACACTTTTTAAAAAACACATTTTAAAAATTATACCGACAAAAATTAATTTTAATTACAGTTTACAGTTTATAAACTGATTTTTCTCCTTTTACTTGGCTATATATTAGGATTTCGCTATACTTGCAAAAAATTTCGAACAAGTATCGATCATCCAAATCATCAATTCCACTTTTCTTTTTCTTAATCACTTGACCTTTTGGATATTAACAAATCAATCAAAAATTATGTATGATATTATTGAATTAAGCAGAAAACTTCTTCCTGACTTAAAAGAAATTGCCAAAGAACTTGATATTAAAAAGATTGAATCATTTAAAAAACAAGATTTGATCTATAAAATTCTTGATACTCAGGCCATTATTGCTTCAGAAAAAAAGACTGATGATAAAAAACTAAAATCACCAAGAGATATAAATCCAAAGCGCGAAGAAAATTCTGTTTTTAAATTATTTAGTCGTAAAAAAGAGGAAAAACCGGCTGAAACTATTGAAGAAAAACCTGAAGTTGAGAAGCCAACCATTTCATCGGAAAATGAGCCTCGGAAAGAGGGGAAAAGAGAACTTCAAATCAAGAAAAGACCTCGTACAGATCACATTAAAGCTGGATCTTCAAATCACAACCCCAATCAAAACCCAATTGCAAAACAGAATATAAATCCGAATCAGCGTCAAAATCCGAACCAGAACCCTGAAAATAATCAGAAACAAAACGAACAGCCGAAATTCAACCAAAACCCAAAAGTCAGACAGGAAATTTTGCTTCCTGAAGATCCAATTGACACAGAATCAGTAATGGTTGTTTCTGAACCCAATGAAGAACAAACTGTTCATTCATCGAATGAAGAATTCAAAACAGAACAACAGCCTCCAGAAGAATCCAGACCTGATGATTTGACCGAAAAACGGAACGATAATCAGAACAAAAAGAAATGGGAGAATCGCGACAATCAGGTACCGAAACCACAAAAACAGCAGAATCAGGAAAAACCATACGAATTTGATGGAATTATAAGCAATACAGGTGCTTTGGAAATTATGGCCGATGGTTATGGATTTCTACGTTCATCAGATTTTAACTATCTGAATTCTCCTGACGATATCTATGTATCACAATCGCAGATCAAACTTTTTGGTTTGAAAACTGGTGATACTGTAACAGGAACCATTCGTCCACCAAAAGAAGGCGAAAAATATTTCCCCCTGATCAAAGTAATCGAGATCAACGGAAGAACTCCGGATTACATCAGAGATCGCGTTCCTTTTGAGCATTTAACACCTCTGTTCCCGAATGAAAAATTCAATCTGACCGGGAACGGACACGACAACCTTTCAACCAGAATCGTTGACCTTTTTGCTCCAATTGGCAAAGGACAGCGTGGTTTGATTGTAGCTCAACCAAAAACTGGCAAAACGGTTTTACTTAAAGAGATTGCCAATGCAATCGCAGCAAACAATCCTGAAGTTTATATGATGGTTTTGCTGATTGATGAGCGTCCTGAAGAAGTAACTGACATGGCTCGCCACGTAAACGCTGAAGTAATTTCATCAACATTTGATGAGCCAGCCGAACGCCACGTGCGTGTTGCAGGCATGGTGCTCGAAAAAGCCAAACGTCTGGTTGAATGTGGCCATGATGTGGTAATTCTGTTGGATTCGATCACACGTTTAGCGCGTGCATACAATACCGTTGCTCCGGCTTCAGGAAAAGTTTTATCGGGTGGTGTTGATGCCAATGCATTGCACAAACCAAAACGTTTCTTTGGAGCTGCCCGTAACATCGAAGAAGGTGGATCGCTTACCATTATCGCAACTGATCTGATCGACACCGGTTCGAAAATGGATGAAGTGATCTTCGAAGAATTCAAAGGTACAGGTAATATGGAATTACAACTCGACCGAAAATTGTCGAACAAACGTATTTTCCCAGCTGTGGATATTACGTCTTCAAGCACACGTCGCGAAGATTTGCTGATGAACAAGAATATGCTCGACAAAACTTATATTTTGCGCAACTTCCTCAGCGATATGAACTCAATTGAGGCGATGGAATTCATTAAAACCCGAATCATGAGAACCGATTCGATTGAAGAATTTTTGGTTTCGATGAACGATCAATAAACAGATAACTTGCTATATAAAAAAGAGAGCCCAAAAAGCTCTCTTTTTTATTTTAGCCCGAGTTTAAAGTTGAAATTTGAAGAAGGCTGAACGGCTTCTGAATCAAGAAACTTTTTCAGGATACGCTTAACAACATTGGCAGTCATCAATTCTCCGGAATAATCGATTAAAAAACGATTGAATCCATTCTTTTCCAACTGTGTCCTGTAATGGAACAATGCCACCGGAATTGATGGATGAACAATCGTAATCCCATCTTTAACTGAGATTCTGAATTTCTTATTGGTTTCATCGGCAAACCAGTTATTCTCTGAATTAATTTTTACGGGCATTCTGGAATAAAACAATTCAGGATAAAAATATAGCGGAACAATTCCCGTCTTATTGCTCATCGACAACAAATTATCCAGATCGTTTTCGAGCGGATAGGTAAAATCGGTAATCTTTTCTTCGTAAAACAGGTGAGCTGAAGCGTCATTCAAAACATACACATTTTCGTTACAGCTCACTTTAGCTCCTGAAGGAAGCAGCATTTTCTGTGATAAATGACTGATGAAAAAGTGATTAAATCCAGAGGCAACCAATTTAATGGCAAACTTCCGGTAAAAATCTAAATGTTTCTCTGAAATAAATTTAGGAAGTTCAATTCTTATCTTTTGCCTGTTTTGCTGATGAACGGTAGAATTTGGGTCAAACTTATCCCAATCTGAACGCTTGTAAGAAAGAATCACAACATCGTAATCGTCGAAACGTAATTTTGGTAACCATTCCGGACTTCCAATCCTAACCAACAACATTGGCTTTTGCGGTTTACTACTTTCAATCTGAAGTCCTTTTCGAATCTCCTGCTTTTTTAATGGTATTTTTTTAAGTTCCGAAAGAGAATTTACATTTCCCAAACGGGATGAAAAACTTTGAGTTTTAACACGAACTAGAAGTACATCATCACCTATGGTAACCTTTCCGAATAAATCAGCCGGAACTTGATAAACATTCCCATTCTGGGTGAAATTCTCAATTTTCACATACAATTGCTCGTCATCATTAGTATTCCTGACCCGAATACGGTAACCTCCTTCCAACTTTTCAGAACTTGTAAACGAAATAGTTTTATGATCAACTTTGGTAATATGCCCAATGTGTATACCAATCGAAGGGTCGTCAGTAATTCCATCACTTACATTTCCGCCTAAAAACCAAGCTGTTTTTTCGCGTCCCATATCCAACTCGAGCATTTGTGCTGCCATTGCAATATTTTTAGGATCATCGAGCGCCATTCGGTACGCCTTGCAAACCTGATAAACGTAATCGGCTGACTTCATGCGGCCTTCAATCTTCAAAGAGCGAATGCCCAATTCCATTAATTTCTGAAGATTTTCAATTTGCTGATTGTCTTTCAGGCTAAAAGGAGCATGTTGCTCTCCCCCATCCTGATAAATTCGGCGGCAGCTTTGTTTACAAATGCCACGATTGGCTCCTTGTCCTCCGGAATAGCTGCTAAACAGACACATTCCAGAAAAAGAATAGCACAATGCTCCATGAATAAAAACCTCCAATTCAACTTTGCTGCGTTCAGATATCATTTCCAGCTCAGTCATGGTTAACTCACGAGCAAGAACGGTTCGCACAATTCCTTTGGAAGCTCCATAATTTACCCCAACCGAATTGTGATTACCCATTTGTGTGCTGGCATGCAATACCAAACGCGGAAAGTATTTCTTTGCCAGATAATAAGTTCCCCAATCCTGAATGATGACCCCGTTTACTTTTACAGCATCCAAAAAAGCAAGTACATCAGTCAATTGATCGATTTCACGATTTTTGATCAAAACATTCAGAGTGACATAAACATTGACTTTTTTTTCGTGCGCCTTTAGAACAGCTAATTGAAACAAGGATCGTGTAAAATTGCTTGCCCGTCCGCGGGCATTAAACTCCTGAAGACCCATAAAAACAGCATCCGCGCCAGCATTCAGTGCAGCATAGAAGGATTCAACGTTCCCTACAGGTGCTAATAATTCAGGCTTTTCTTTGACCATATAAAAGATTTATCAGGTAAAATTAGATAATTTGACAACTCAACAATAGACAACACCATATTTCAACTAATCAGGTGTTCGGTAATTCAACCAATATCCCATAATTTAATATAATTTAGATACAGACATTACAATCAATCGCTATTTTTAACAAATCTAAATTACATTTTTAAACTACTTTTGCTATCTACAGATTGCAATTTGCCGAAAAGTTTAATTAGATTTGTTGCACAAATTTCTGCAAATGCAAAGTTTAGTCAATATTCATAATACTTTACTGGAACAATCTCTAAAAACAATCAGAAGAGAACTTCTGGATGATATAAACTGGGATCAACGAATCATCGGAATCAAAGGATTTCGGGGAGTTGGGAAAACCACTTTTTTGATCAGCATTTTGAAAGAAAGGTTTTTAAACGACAAAACTTGCCTGTATGTAAACCTGAACAACTTCTATTTCACCAAACGCAAGATCGTTTCATTTGTTGACGAATTCTATAAAACCGGTGGAAAGACTCTCATCTTTGACCAGATTCACAAATATCCGGAATGGGCATCAGAATTAAGAACTTGCTATGATAATTTCCCGGAACTGAAAATAATATTCTCAGCCTCTCCGGTGGTTCGCGTTTTGGAAGAAAATAATGAACTAAAAGACATTGCCAAAATATATCATCTGGAAGGCCTTTCATTCCGTGAATACCTGAATTATCAGTCGAATCTAAATTTCAGGAGGTATACACTTCAGGAAATATTATCCAATCACATTAATATTGCTCAGGAAATTATTCAGGAAATAAAACCTCTCGCCTTTTTCAATGATTATCTAAAAGATGGCTATTATCCCTATTTTATCGACAATAAAGGTTTTTACAGTGAATCATTACTGAAACATATCAATTTGGCGCTTGAAATCGATGTAACATACCTCAATCAGATTGATTTACAATACCTACCAAAGCTTAGAAAGTTATTACAAATCATTGCCAGTCAGGCTCCATTTTCGCCCAATGTAAGTAAGATAAGCGCCGATGTCCAGACTTCCAGAGCGACCATTATGAATTACCTGAGGTATATGAAAAATGCGAGAATCATCAACATGCTTTTTTCAAACGGCAATGAAGATGATATTAAGAAACCCGACCTGGTATATTTACACAATACCAACCTAATGTATGCCATTGACGATTTAAACATCAATAGCA
>Ga0302292_1001752_pt1 | contig 13605 bp, 11 predicted proteins | sample III_Fen_N2_1_FD_194553 | JGI IMG/M metagenome (GOLD analysis project Ga0302292, IMG submission 194553) | Peat permafrost microbial communities from Stordalen Mire near Abisko, Sweden - III_Fen_N2_1 | ecosystem: Environmental > Terrestrial > Soil > Wetlands > Permafrost | place: Sweden: Abisko...
GCAAATTTCTCATCTTTTAGCTTTTCAGAATAATACGACCAATCCCAAGGCTGAACAGCAAAGTAGGCTCCTTTTTTATTGGCATAAGCCTGCACGTCGGCATATTCTTTTTCAGCAACAGGTTTATAGGCAGCCAGCAATTTATTTAAAAGATCGTAAACCTTGGTTTTATTTTCAGCCATACGATCAACTAATTCATAATCGGCATACGATTTATAGCCCAGTAAATTTGCAATTTTCAAACGAAGGTTAGCGATCTTCCTTACGTTTTCGGTGTTATCAAATTCACCACCCAACATACATTTGGTATTATAAGCCATGTAGAGTTCACGACGCAAATCGCGGTTATCAGCATATTTCATAAACGGACCATAACAGGTGGCTTTCAAATCGAGCACCCAACCTGTTTTGCCTGCTTTTTTTGCATTGGTAGCCAACAAATCTAAAAAATCAGCAGGCAAACCGCCTAACAAAGTTTTATCGGTTATCAATAAGCTATATTTATTGGTTTCCTTCAATACATTTTGTCCATATTGCAAGGTTAGAAGATTCAAATCTTTTGAAAGTTGACGGTAAATGGCTTTGTCTGCATCCGAAAGATTGGCGCCATTACGTGCAAAACCATCGTACGTGTCTTTCAGCAACATTTGTTGTTCGGGCGTTAGTTTCAGCTTATCTTTCTGATCGTTTACAGCCTTAATTCGAGCAAATAGTTTCTCATTCAAACGGATGGAATTGGAATGCTCGGTGGTAAGTGGTGATATTTTTTCGGCAATTGTTTGTAAATCATCGTTCGACTCCGAGCTTAATAAATTATACAACGGAGAACTTACCTTGGTCAGTAATGCACCCGATTTATCAAGCGCCACAATGGTATTCTCAAAAGTAGGTGCTTGCGGATTATTAACTATGGCATCAATCTCAACATTATGTTGTTTCATAGCTTTCTCAAAGGCAGGAAGATAGTGCTCAATTTTTATTTCGTTGAACGGAATAGTCTGATGTGGAGTTTTGTATGTTTCAAAAAATGGGTTTCCCGCCGAAACCGTCGTCGTTAGCGTAACTGCTGACATAAGCATAAATAATTTTAAAGTTTTCATTTTTGACATAGTGCTGAATTGGATGTATTTTATTATTTTTTTAAACACAAAAAAAATATTTCAGCAAAATACTATTTTAGTAATCCGGCTAAAATTTTACAAAATTACAATTAATAATTTAATGTTCCAAACTGATAGTTCAGTGGTTTCAAAAGATTCAATCCAATTGAAAATCATATTTAATTTTCAGAATTCCGGTAATAACCAAACAATTTTTCTTTCTTTATATGATTGAATACTGCTATAGGCACAAAATTGGCAAAACTATCGTCGCCATTTTCAATAAGTTGAGAGATATATTCCGAACTTATTTCCAGACTTTTAGTCGAAACGCTTTGGAGAGTTATTATCTTTTTACTAGCACGCAAGTACTGCCAAAGTAATTTTGTAGTACCCGAAAAATGCAAATCATCGGGGAAAACCACTGAGCCCGATTGGGTATCGATATAGGGATACAAATACATTTTTACATTTTCCTGAAACAACGCTCCGGTAGCTTCTAGCAATCCGCCACGCAAGTCAGTATAATTGGAAGCATCCATAATCTTATCGAAAGTATGCAGCCCAACCACAATTCGAAGTTTAATTAACCGAAATTGAGCAAAATATTTCACCAACTGAAAATACCGATAAAACTTAGAAACCATCACGCTCTGACCCGTCAAATTTAGCAAATCGACACGGTGCAAAAAGTCCATTTCGTCAAGCTTTTCGCCCTGCATTAAGTACTTCAGCGATATTTCACAAAATGCGATGGTATTGTCAGGTGTATAATTTTCGTCACGTTTGAAAATGGACAAACTGTCCTCAATAAATTCCAACCCCAAATTGCTGATAGGTCTGAAATAACCACGCATCAGCACCACATTTTTTTGATAAAGCATGTCGCTAGGTTGCTGAACTTTGCCCGATTTATCGAACATTATGGCCGGAGTCATATCGTTACTTACCAGCATTAAATTCAAAAGTCGATTATCAACAAGCTCCATATCAGGGCCTTCCACAAAAATATAATCAACTTCTACCCGACCGCTATCCAAATTGTCGAGCAGCGAAAGCAAAACGTTCCGGGGGTCGTCCCAATGGAAAAGACCGGCGTATATCAGGTTTATACCAAGTGTGCCAAGCGTGTATTGCTGAAGTAACGTGTCGTTTTCAAGTAACTTGACATGAATCAGAATTTTGTTGGCACGATGCCTGTCAGAACCTTCGACTGCAATGCCTAACCAACCGCTCCCCTTGTTGGTTTTCATGAAATTCAGCGTTTCTACCGTATTGGCAAAGGCGAAAAACTTCTTTTCAATTTTATGATCCAGAATTTCTATCAACTCACCGTATTCGTAATCCAGCATTTTTTGCAACCGATCTTCAGCTACATAACGCGATGGTGTGCCCTGGTTATAAAAATGATCGCTGAACGACTTGTCGTAAGCCGAAATGGATTTGGCAACAGTATTGGAAGCACCTCCGGCCTGAAATAAGTGTCGGGCAGTTTCCTGACCACCGCCAATTTCTGCAATTGCACCGTAATATTTTGAATTGATATTGATTTGAACTGATTTTTCTTTGGTACTCAGCTTATCAGACATACATTTAATTTATTACAAATATTGATTATTTATTCATTTTTCAAAGATAAACAGAAAAAAGAGAATTCCAAAGGAGATAAAAAAATATCGTCGAAATTACGCTAAAACCTAAAGCCAATAAAGATCTCCAATCGTATTTGAGCTACTCATGTGAGATTTAAATTTCTGTCTTCCTTCATTTTTCATTACCTTTGCGCTCCGTTTATATTTACTTTTCATAATGTACAAAACAAAGATTTTTTTTAGGCCCTTATTATTTGCTTCGATTTTATTTATCTCCACCTCCGAAATAAAAGCTCAATCAACTTACAGGAAGTCATTTTATAATACGTTTATCAATCGTGAAATGTTCAAGTGGGGAAGCATAATCAACTCCATGGAAACAAGCAATCTGCCCACCACAATTGAACAACAGTTGGAATTGGAAAGCTATTATTATGGCTTTATCGGGCACATGCTGGGTAAAAAACGAAATGACGTCGTGGACGAGTATCTGGAAAGAGCTGAAAAAATAAATAACAAAATTTTGCAAGCTTCGCCTAAAAATCCGGCTGCGAACTCGTTCAAAGGTTCATATCTGGGTTTTCACATAGGGTTAAACAGATTTAAATCGGTATACCTTGGTCCTGAAAGCAAAATATACATTAACAAAGGAGTCAATCTCGACCCAAATAATGTGACGGCACTCATCCTCAAAGCCAATATGCTGTTCTATGCGCCGGGCATGTTTGGAGGCGATAAAGAAGATGCCCTTGAGTTATATTTGAAAGCGGAAAAGCTAATTGAGAAAAGTAATAATACGGATTATAATTGGGAATATTTGAATCTTCTCACCACACTTGGTCGTGCCTATGAACATCTAAACCGCTGGAAAGATGCAAAACTTATATACGAAAAAGCGCTCCAGAAAGAGCCGAATTATCATTTTGTCAAAGATGAGCTTTACCCTCGCCTTCTGAACCGAATGAGATAGACTGTAGAATTTGAATTTCGAAGTAAATGAATGTGTGGCGAAACAATCTGATTAGAAGATTGTTGTAATTCTACTACATTTATTACAAACTTATAAATTCAAAATTATGAAACGGTTAAAACACCTCCTAATTTTTGTTTTCGGCTTTTCAATGCTTGGTTACAGTCAGTTCAAACTTCCAGCACTGCCGTATTCATACAATGCACTCGAACCGTATATTGACAGCACCACGATGCGGATTCACCACGATTTACATCATGCCACTTATGTCACTAACTTGAACAAAACATTAGAGAAATTCCCAGAATTCTACAAAAAAGACCTATTGGATTTAATTAGAAACATAAACCAATTACCAGTTGAGATACAAACGGCAGTGCGTAACAACGGCGGTGGAGTCTGGAATCACAGTTTCTTTTGGACAATTATGGCTCCGGCCGGTACAGCTAATATGTCGCCCAGTATGGAGAAATTACTTACTGATAATTTTGGAAGCGTGGATGCTTTCAAAGCTGACTTTGAAAAAGCTGCGCTGAACCGATTCGGATCGGGTTGGGTTTGGCTGATTAAAGATACAAAAGGTAAACTGACCATCACTTCTACGGCTAATCAGGACAATACACTGATGTCCGTTTCACCTGTCAAAGGTACTCCCGTACTGACTTTAGATGTCTGGGAACACGCTTATTACCTGAAATACCAAAATAAACGGGCAGCTTACGCGAAAGCATTCTGGAACGTGGTGAACTGGACCGAAGTTGAGAAACTGGCAACGAGGTAACTTGAACTTATTAAAAAAAGAGGAAGCAAAAATTTGTTTCCTCTTTTTTTAATAAGTTTTTTACAATTGACTTTAAACTAACCGATGATAGTCCTTAGCTAAATAACCACTCGAAACAACAAATCAGTTGAAAATGAGATATAAAACAATCAGAAGCAAACTTGCGATAAAAATCATTCTGAATATTTTTTAAATCAATATTCAAATTTCAGACTTTTCAATTATCTTTCGGAGTTTTAAATCTAATAAACTCATGTTATGGAAAAAATAAGCACCTCCGAAGTTATAAATTGGGCTAAGGATTTTCTTGCCATATCCGAAAAAGAAATTACAAAGGACGAACTTAAAGAGCAAAGAAAATATGCTGTTTTAATTCAAAATCCATCCGATAAAACCTTGTTATCGAAAATGTTGGATGAAACATCGCAGATTCATGATTCTAAAAAATTAGCACTTCGTATTAAAGTATTGATTAAACGATACGGAATTCCTCAGTTTCTGAGTGCCACAGATTCATTTTTATTCAAGCTTTACAACAGCTTCGGTTATCGTTTCTATTCCATAGCAGTACCTATTATTAAATATCGACTTCGGAAAGATACAGCCAAAGTAATCATCAACGAAAAAGCTTCCTTTCTGAACCAACACCTCACCGAACGTCGAAATCAGCAGATTGGTCAGAATGTGAATTTGCTGGGCGAAGTAGTGCTTGGCAACGGCGAAGCAAACCATCGTTTTGAGCATTATCTTGAAGCATTGAAAGATCCACGAATAAACTATATTTCCATCAAAATATCAGGAATTTATGCCCAAATAAATCCGCTGAATTACGACCAGAACAAAATTGATTTATGCGAAAGACTGACACAAATCTATCAGCAATCCATCGATTTTCCTTTCATTGACGAAAGCGGTGTTTCGCATTCCAAATTCGTAAACCTCGACATGGAAGAATATAAAGACACCGAACTGACCTTGGATGTATTTAAATCGGTACTTACTCAACCACAGTTTAAAAATTATACCTCCGGAATCGTGGTGCAAGCCTACTTGCCCGATGCATGGAATTTTCAAACCGAGTTATTGGAATTTGCCCGAAAGCGGGTAGCCGAAGGAGGTGCGCCACTTAAAATGCGATTGGTGAAAGGAGCTAATCTGGCCATGGAAAGTATTGTTTCCTCACTGAAAGGTTGGGAAAATCCGGTATTGAGAACTAAAATTGAAGTGGATGCCAATTACCTGCATATTCTCGACCGGGCACTTGTGGCTGATAATGCCAAATCTTTACACATTGGCGTGGCATCGCATAATTTCTTCAGTCTGGGTTACGCCTACTTACTTAGTCGAAAAAATGGTATTGAAGAAGAAGTTACCTTCGAAATGCTGGAAGGAATGGCCAATCATTTACCCCGTGTCATGCGAAGTCTAGGCAAACAAATCATACTTTACACGCCGGTGGTGAAAAACGAACATTTTCTGAATGCTGTTTCCTATTTGGTCAGACGGTTGGATGAAAACACGGGAAAAGACAATTTCCTGAGTTATTCTTTCAATCTGAAATACGACAGTAAACAATGGAATTTCCTCAAACAACAGTTTTTGGAAGCATTTGAGTTGAAAGATAAGATAGACGCAAAACCATTCAGGACACAAGACAGAATGACCCCCAACCCCCTAAAGGGGACTTCTGATTTGTCCGTTTTTGAAAATGAACCTGATACAAACTTCGATTTAAAGCCAAACCGTTTGTGGGCTGATACTATTCGCAATCAATGGAAAAAATCAACAACAGATAAACCCTATCATATTCCGGTTCAGGTTGGTGCCACCGAATTGGAGACTAAAAAGAAATTGCGTTTTTTCGACCGCAGCCAACCCGAAGAGGTTTGCGTTTGCGAAGCAAGTTTGTCGACCCTGAATCAGATAAAAGAAATCATTTCCATTGCCGAAACGGATGCTATAAACTGGCGCAACTCAACGTTAGCTGAACGAAATATTATTCTTCATAAAGTAGCCGATAATATTGCGGCCAACCGTGGAAACCTGATTGGCTGCATGTCTGCCATTACCGGAAAAACCTTTGGCGAAGGCGATGTGGAAGTTTCGGAAGCCATAGATTTTTGCTGCTTCTACCCTATTTCGATGAAAAAATTTGAAGAACTGAATACTATCACCATTTCGCCCAAAGGGATCATTTTGGTGATTCCGCCGTGGAATTTTCCGTTAGCCATTCCGGTTGGAGGGGTTGTCGCAGCTTTGGCCGGAGGAAATACGGTGATAGTAAAACCCGCTTCAGTGGCATTGCCAGTGGCCTGGGAATTTGCCCGGTGTTTTTGGGAAGCCGGTGTTCCCAAAGAAGCATTGCAGGTAGTTTGCACCGATGGACGAGAACCGCTAAATTTCCTGACGGCGCATCCCTCTATCAAACATATTATTCTCACAGGCGGAACAGATACTGCTTTCCGTCTGTTGGAAAACAATCCCACCTGTCCGCTTTCGGCCGAAACGGGAGGTAAAAATGCAATCATCGTCACCTCGAGCGGCGACCGCGATCATGCCATTCAAAACATTGTAACTTCCGCTTTCAGCAATGCCGGTCAGAAATGTTCGGCCTGCTCGCTACTGCTGCTCGAAAAGGAAGTGTATGAAGACCCTGAATTTAAATCCAAACTGATTGATGCAGTAACCAGCCTGAAAACCGGCGGTGTTTGGGATGGTGGCAATGTGGTTGGACCAATGATTACGAACCAAAACGAAAAGTTACATCATGCCATAAATCAGTTGGAAGAAGGTGAATGGTGGCTTGTGAAGCCCGAATTTGCGGATGAAAAGAAATACATTCTGAAACCAACTGTTAAGTGGGGAGTCAAACCCAGTAGTTATACTTTTAAAAATGAATTGTTTGCCCCATTGCTTTCGGTGGTTTGCATTAATCATTTACAACACGGAATTGACCTGGTCAATGCCTCGGATTATGGGTTGACATCCGGCTTACAAAGTCTTGACGAAACCGAACAATTACTTTGGAAAAACAGTATCGAAGCCGGAAATCTGTATATTAATCGTGGTATTACCGGTGCAATAGTCAACCGCCAACCCTTTGGTGGCATGAAACTTTCGGCTTTCGGTGGCGGGATTAAAGCCGGCGGACGTAATTATGTTTCGTGTTTTGTAAATATTACCGAATCTGGAATTACATCAAAACCGACAACTGGAAATATTAAATTTAAAGAGTATTCTGACAGACTCAATTCCTCAGAAAATAACCGCTTTCAGGCTGCTATACAAAGTTATATTGAAAATTACTCGAACGAATTTTCGCAAGAAAGTGACATCCATAATTTAATGGGTGAACGAAATACATTCCGCTATTTGCCTTTAAAAAATATGGCTTTGCGCATCATGCCAACCGATAATCTGGCTGACATTTTCATGATACTGGCAGCTGCGCAAATTACTAAAACACCAATAACAGTAAGCATTTCGGAAGAAGATTACAAACTTGAAATATTAAAAACCTTGCCAAATAAATTATTTGGATTTGTTGCGCAATGTGAAACAGAATTCTTAAATACTATAAACAACTACGATAGAATCAGAATGTGTGGAAACCCTATTCCTAAAACTTTCTACAAAAAGGCAGCAGAAACCGGCAAATACATTGTGACAGCCAAACCACTCACAGAAGGCAGATTAGAGTTGCTTCATTATGTAAAGGAACAAAGCATTGCATTTGAATATCATCGGTACGGAAGTATAACTCAAGAACCAAATAACTAAAAAATTGAAAACAAAGTTGTGCTTTTATATGTTTGCTAAATAATAAAACGAAAAACTAACATTTAAACTAATTAAAATGTCGGATAAACATAATATTACAACCGAATGGAAAGGCAACATGGCTTTTGAAGCGGATGTAAACGGCCATAAAGTGATTATGGATGCCAGCTCGGAGTATGGCGGTCAGGATTTAGGACCAAGTCCCAAAAAGCTGCAATTGGTTGCCCTGAGCGGATGCACTGGAATGGATGTTGTTTCAATCCTAGCTAAAATGCGTGTTGAAATTGAAAAATGCAGCATCGAAGTTCAAGGCGAAGTTGCCGATGAGCATCCGAAACATTACACCAAAATGCATGTAATTTACGAATTTACAGGGAAAAACCTTCCGTTGGATAAGTTAGAAAAAGCAGTAAAAATGTCGGAAGAAACCTATTGCGGCGTGGAAGCACTCTATCGGAAAGCCATTGAAGTGACATCAGAAATTAAAGTTATTGAATCGTAAACGAATGGAAATCAGACATATTTTTGACAATAATCGGAAATGGATTGCCGAAAAGCTGAAAACGGACAAGAACTATTTCAATAATTTATCACTGGGTCAAAAACCTCATATTCTGTACATTGGTTGTTCTGACAGCCGGGTTAGCACGGAAGAATTGATGGGAGCACAACCCGGTGAAGTTTTTGTGCTAAGAAACATTGCCAACATGGTTCCCAATTCCGATTTAAGCTCCATGTCAGTCATTAACTATGCCGTCAGTCATCTGAAAGTGAGGCATGTGGTGGTTTGCGGTCATTATTACTGCAACGGCGTTAAGGCAGCCATGCAATCGGCAGATATGGGAATTTTGAATCCATGGCTACGAAATATACGTGATGTATACCGGCTGCACAAAGAAGAATTATCCACCATTTCGGACGAAGAAGAAAGATATAAAAGACTGGTGGAACTGAATGTGCAGGAGCAATGCATCAATGTGATTAAAACTCCGGATGTTCAGCGGGCGATCAAAGAAACCGGATTAACGGTCCATGGTTGGGTTTTCGATATGAACAGCGGACAACTGATTGACCTCAACATCGATTTTGAGAAGATTTTGGAAAATATAATGGAGATTTACCGAATAGTTTAAAAAATGCATCTTTCCCCCGAACAATAAGGAAAGATGCATTTTTCATTTATTTATCGGTGCGGCTGCACAGAGTTTCGAAAACCTTTTGATAAACCGGAGTCTCAATTCCGTGCTTTTTCCCCAATTTTACCACAATGCCAGTAAGCGAATGAACCTCAGTGCTTTTACCGGCAATAAAATCGCGGTGCATAGAAGTAGTGGAACCAATCGGCAATTTCTCAAACTGCTTAATTAATCGGTCAATTTCCGACTCGTCTATCTCCGCTCCTTCGGCTCTGGCAACAGCAAGCAACTCCTTTGAAACTTCAATCAAGGTTTGTCTTCTCGAATCGTTGGTCAACACTTCATTGTAACTCACGTCAAAATACGAAGTTAAAGAAGCACTGGTTGATATAAAAAAGAATTTTTTCCAGATTTCAGTGAATATATTTTCATAAAAACGGATTTCGATACCGGCATCCGCCAGCATTTTTTCAAAAGCCAGCAACCTGTCGGAGACGCGATTCAGATAACCAAAAACAATCCGGTGAATGCCTCCCACATTTTCAACAACTCCGGCCTCAATTATTTTGGCAACAATGTAGCAGCAACCGTCCCAAACTTCGGTTTCGGGCAATAGAGCTCGTATCCGATCCGAATTATCAATACCGTTGAGCAAAGGTAAAATAACCGTATCTTTTCCTACCGCAGGTTTTATTTGCGCAATGGTTGTGTCAATGTCATAACTTTTGGTAGTAAGCAAGATATAATCAGCCACCCCAATTTCCGAAACATCATCTGTAACCAACGTAGGCCTTATTACCATCGTTTCATTTTCGGTTATCAACTTCAGTCCGTTTTCCTGAACGCGTTTCAGGTGCTCACCCCGGGCTACAAAATACACTTCAATTTCAGGATCTGCAGCGTAATGTTTTGCCAACAGTCCTCCAAAATACCCTCCGACTCCTCCGAGTCCTACAATTACAATCTTTGTCATTATTCGTTAATTAAAAATCAATCATCCAATCTTCCCGACTGAACAAATACCTAAAAAACTATTCTCATTTTAAAACGCAAAAAGCGTTTCCTTAAATATCTCACTTACTGTAGGATGTGGAAAAACAATTTTCTCCATTTCTGCTAAAGTCATTTCTTGTTCAATAGCGATACAAGCTCCGTAAATCATCTCGCTGCTTGGGTTCCCAATCATATGAACACCAATTACTTTTCCATTATTTTCACCTATCAAAATTTTACAAAGTCCAGTTCCACCTTCGTTTTCCGCAACAAAACGTCCGGCGTACGCCATCGATAGTTTCGCAACTTTGAATGCAATTCCTTTGGCCTGTGCCGATTCTTCCGTTTCGCCAACAGCAGCAACTTCAGGATTTGTATAAACCACTCCCGGAATGGCGTTGTAACGCATCACATCGTTCCTTCCGGTAAGGTTATTCACCACCACTTCACCCTCGCGACTGGCCGTGTGAGCTAACAACGAAAATCCGGTTACATCGCCGGCAGCAAATACACCCGGCACATTGGTTTGCATTTTTTCATCCACCTTGATTCCACCTTTGAATAATTCTACCTTCAGATTTTCCAGCCCAAAACCCGTTGTAACTGCACGACGTCCAACGCTTACCAATATCTTTTCGCCTTCAACCGTAAAATTCTCTCCGTCCTTTTCAAAAGTCACTTGTTGACCGTCAATCTTCACAACTTTGGCATTCAGGTTGAATTCTATTCCCTTCTTGGTGTAAATATCCCGCAACATAGCCGATATTTCCGCATCATTATTTCCCAGAATCTCCGGCAACATTTCCACCACCGTTACTTTTGACCCCAGGCTGTTGTACAAACTGGCAAATTCCATTCCGATAACTCCTCCACCGATTATAACCAGCGATTGAGGCTGTTCTTTCATTTCCAGTATTTCCCTGTTCGTCAATATAATATCACCAGCTTCAGCTAAACCCGGAATGGACGGTACAAACGCTTCCGAACCGGTGCAAATCAACAAATCAGATCCAACATAAGTCTCATCACCGCAATTCACCACAAAACCATCCTGATTACGTTGCTGAATATAAGCTTCACCTTTAACAACGGTGACATTATTCTGTTTCATTTTTATCTCAACACCTGCCACCAGCTTACGCACTATTTTATTTTTGCGAGCCACCATTTTGCCATAATCAAAACGGATATTATCGCCATACACTCCGTATTTATCGCCATGAAGCGCATTCTCAAAGGTTTTGGCACTATAAAGCAATGTTTTGGTTGGGATACAACCTTCATTCAGACAAACACCACCCATTTTGGCTTTTTCAATGAGTAACACATTTAGCCCGTTGTGACCACCCCGTTCGGCTGCTACATATCCTGCAGGACCACCGCCAATTATAATTAAATCAAACATATTCCAACTGTCGTTTTAATATTTTTATTCTCCATTTTGGAGCTGCAAATTTACTGAAAGATTTCCTATTACCCGTCTTTAAAATCATTACATAAATTAATTTTTTGCGTTTTTTTATCCACTTTTTAAATCTCTGAAACATATTACACATCGAAAGCTATGTTTAAAAACACATCTCACTAAGCAAAACCCGTATAACATATTCATTTATTGACACTTAAATACAAAAACCTATTAGCAGACAAAATCATAAATAATGCAAATGCACACGTTTGTAAACAAACTATTTTTATCTTTGCACACGTTTGTTTTTATCCAATTTATGCACAAAAGAATCACCATAAAAGATATTGCCAGGGAGTTAAATGTTCATCATTCAACTGTTTCCCGCGCTCTACGAAAAGACCCTAGAGTGAAAGAAGAAACCCGCGAAATGGTTTTAGCTTATGCTCAGGAGCATGAATATCAAGCAAATATGAATGCAGTTCAGTTGCGCGGCACCAGTAATAACGCCATTGCACTGATTGTTCCAAACATTAATCACAACTTTTTTTCGGATATAGTAAGCAAGCTCACCAACCTGGCTTACGACAAAGGCTATGTTATTTCCGTGTTTCAAACCAACGAAAAATACGAGTTGGAAAAGGAAATTGTCAGCACCATAATTCAGCATAATTTTGCTGGAGTCATTGTTTCAATAGCCAACGATACTAAAAATGGAGATCACTTCCGTTTACTCGAAAAATTTGGAATTCCATTGGTGTTTTTCGACCGTGTTTGCGAAGACATTGCATCGCCGAAAGTATTGGTCAACAATCGTGAAATAACGTTTCAGGCAACAGAACATCTTATAAATAAAGGGTATAAGCGAATTGTTCATATCACCGGTAATACAGATATTAATGTGTTCCGCGAAAGGCAAAAAGGGTATCTTGAGGCGCTGGAAAAATATTTGGTTGATTATAGAAACCCAATGGTTATAACTGATGAATTTACAACCGATTCAGGGAAAAAACTACTGAATTCACTCTGGTCATCCGATTTAAACCCCGATGCAATCATCTCATCTTCCATCTATCTAACTATGGGAATTTTGCTTCAATGCAGGGAGTTGAAGCTCAATGTTCCGGCTGATTTGGGGATTATCACTTTTGGCACCTTGCTTTCAACTGAGATTATTACGCCTCAAATCACATCAATTGAACAACCCGAAAGTGAAATTGCGGAACTATCGTTTGAGTTACTTGAAAAACAAATTAATCATGAAATAGTACCCGACAAGATTCATGATATGATAGTAAAAGCTGAAATACTTTTTCGGGAATCATGCTAAAATATTAAACATTCAAAATAATAACTTGCACAATTGTGCTAAAAAACAATCTTATGTTAAAAGGAATTTCACCTCTAGTAAGCCCTGAACTGTTAGCAGTTTTGGCACGTATGGGTCATGGCGACGAAATCATTCTTGCTGATGCTCATTTCCCCGGCGAAAGTTTCAATGGTCGCGTTCTACGCGCCGATGGACTTCGCATTCCCGAATTATTGGCGGCTATTTTGCCTCTTTTTGAACTGGATGCTTATGTTCCACATCCGTTAGCCATGATGGCTGCCGTACCGGGCGATACACTTGATCCCAAAGTGGAAGAATCGTATTTGAAAAGCATTTACATCACCAATCCTGATGCTGCATCAATTGAACGTATCGATCGATTTGCATTCTACGAAAGAACAAAATTAGCTTTCGCTGTGGTTATGACCGGCGAAACAGCTAAATATGGAAATATTCTTTTGAAAAAAGGAGTGACCCCAGTTAATTCATAATTTACAATTCAAAATTCAGAATAG
>Ga0302292_1001755_pt1 | contig 13591 bp, 11 predicted proteins | sample III_Fen_N2_1_FD_194553 | JGI IMG/M metagenome (GOLD analysis project Ga0302292, IMG submission 194553) | Peat permafrost microbial communities from Stordalen Mire near Abisko, Sweden - III_Fen_N2_1 | ecosystem: Environmental > Terrestrial > Soil > Wetlands > Permafrost | place: Sweden: Abisko...
TCCATATGGGTTTTATCCGGTTTTATACTTTCACCCTTCCAAATCGTAAGGCTTTCAACATCCAGTCGGGGATTGGCTTTTCCGGATTAAAGTTTTTTAAATTCAGATTTATTCCAAGCTTCTTTATCAATGGGATTTTAATTGTTTCCACAAATTCTATCAATGTTCCATCACAGTCTTCTATATAAGTGAAATGTCCTGATGCTTCTCCCATGGTAAATGTACTTGCTTCATCCTGTTTGACAGAACTATCAACCGTAAAAGGAAAGCCCATGCTTTTGCATTTTGCTTCCAGGGAACTCATATTATTTACATCAAAACATATCTGAATAAATCCCGGATCACCCCAATACCGTCCTTCATATATTTTCCGTGGTACGCGTTCAAGTGCTTGAATAAGTTCAATCGTAGAGGAACCAAAAAGATGACTGAAATTCCCTGTCCTTTGCTTGGAATGAGTCAACAGAATTCTTCTGAACTGTTGATCCCCGGATTTCAATCCTGACAGATCGTTGAAAACACCTGTCACGTCGGCAATAATTTTGTCATATCCAAGTATTTCCCTGTACATAGGCAATGAACGATTAATGTCAGTAACACCGATTATTGCACCTACGGGACCACCCGTTGTACGATGCTCGTCCCTGAAAACCGATTCATCCTGAATAATCTGAAATATATTGCCAAACGGATCTTCCATGTAAAATGTATCGGTGCCATCAATCGATGTGCTTAATCCTCCGAGTATTTTGACATCAGGTTTTACAGATAATTCCTGATAGGTTTGTTTGACATCTCTGCTTTTCATTTTGGTAGCCAGAATACCCAAATCCCCCATATGAATTTCGAAACCGGGTTTTTGAGGCTTCCGTTCGGAATATTGCCATATCTCAAATCCACTGCCACCCTGCATATTTATCATTATACCTGCATGACGTTTTTGAGGTTTATTGCCTGTATAAGGCAGCATAAATTCAGCAACCGTATCGTCTTCCAGAATCTTTACATCCATGTTGAATGTCTTAATATAGTATTTCATGGCAGTCTTAAAATCCACAACCCCAATTCCTATTTGTTGAATGCCACTTATGTTATATTTATCCATGATCAGGTTGGTTTTATTTTACGTACGATCAATCTTGATAAACCGGGCAGGTACCTTTTAATTTTTACCATAATAAGTTCTTTGCCTCCCACCAGTATCTCGGGAGTCTGTTTATAAATGGCTTTCACTATTTTCTTAGCTGCTTTTTCGGCTGAGATGCCTCCTGATTGACCCTTATCCAATTCTGCATGTTTTTTCCCATCCGCTTCAAGGGCATTCATTGAGATATTTGTATTTACACGTCCGGGGCATACCATGACTACCCGTATGTTCCGGTTGTAATATTCGGCTTGTAATGACTCAAAGAAACCATATAAGGCGTGTTTTGAAGCACTGTAAGCCGATCGTAAAGGAAACCCAAATATGCCGGCAATACTTGTAGTTACAGCGATGGTTCCATACTGTTTCAAAAGCATTCCCGGTAAAACAAGTTTAGTAATCAAAACCGGTGCAAAAAAATTGACATCCATGATTTTTTTATCAACCTCAAATAATGTATCTGCTGTGAGTCCCCGTTGGCTGATTCCTGCATTGTTATATAGAATATCTATTCCGCCAAAACAGTTTAATGCCGCTTCAACCAGTGATGGGATTCGTTCTGTTTCGGATAAGTTGAATGGAAGTATGATGCATTTGGCTCCCATTCCCAGGCATTTGTCCTGAGTCTTGCGTAACGCATCCACTCCGGAAGCAGTGAGGATAAGGTTTGCTTTTTCTTTCGCAAACACATAGGCACACGCCTCTCCAATTCCTGATGAAGCTCCTGTAATCCACACTGTTTTATTTTCAAATTTCGCCATGAAAATTAGTATGTTACGGCATCCCACAACTGTTTCCGGTATGAATCCATTGTTTCCGGGTGGCATTGTTCCACCTGATCCACATTTTTGGTAGTGTAGATCATTTGCTCCACAAAATCAGGTGATCGTCTTACTCCTTCACCCACATTTAACAGCACAGTTTCGCCATTATTTAGGAGACCTTTTTTCAATGCTTCAAAAAATCCTGCAATACAAACTGCCGAGGCAGGTCCAAACATTACCTTACTTTCAAATGCAATTAACCGGGCATAATCGGCAATTCTGTTTTCAGCTATTCGTACAAAACTACCGTTCACAGCTTTAACCAGTTTAGCAATTATCGGATAAGTGGTAGGACAACCAGTTGCTAAGGTTGGTATGGTTGTTTCAGGATTATCAATGACCGGATAGTCTTTTTCAAAACCTAATGGAAAATTTTCTTTTTCAGCTTTTTCCCATGCCTGTACCATAGGGTCGCATTTATCAGGTTGAATCAGTATAAAACGCGGATTTTTTAATTCCGGTAATACGGATTGAAATTCACGCACCCCTTTATCAACAGAGATGGGCCCTGTTCCTCCGCTTACTGCCTGTATATAGACATCGGGCATCTTTCCTAATTGACGCAACCATTCAAAAACCATTGTTTTCTTTGCCTCAATCCTAATCGGATCAATGTTCCCATTCGACATGAGGATATTATTCATTTTTGCATACCCAGAAGCTATCACTTTCGTTTTTGCATAATCTCCATTGACTTTGAAAACCTGCTGTCCGTAAGCACTTATAAAGGCCTCGCATTCTTTTAGCACATTCTCAGGTAGAAATACCGAACAATTAACTCCTGCAAGGGATAGATAAGTAGCAAAAGAAGTAGCCGCATTCCCTGTTGAAGCAACACAATATTGATCTATACCGTATTCTTTGAAAATACTGGCCGCCAGTGAGGCAGACACGTCTTTAAAAGTACCGGTGCCACCGTTTAAGTCGTTGCGGTAAACATGAACCTTTATAGTCAGGTCATATTGCCTTTTTGCAAAGTCTTCGAGAAATTTCCATTGTTGAACGGGAATTGCACCTTCCGTACAAGATATTATATTTTTCGGATCAATAAGAGGCAAATAAGGAAAATACTGCCAGAAACTCTCTACCTTTCCATTCATGATTTGTTGCAATTCATGGTGGTCGCCGGTATACCAGACTTCAGAATGTTTACTTCCACATTCCGGACATGCCTGGTTTTGTTTAAACCAGACTCCAAAATCAGGAGTCTTATAACCACATTCTACACATTGTAAGTGATATTTTTGTTCGCTCATCTTATACAATTTTCATATCCTGCATTTCCGTCTTATTATATTTCCCTGATTCCAGATTCGACTTGATCTTTTTAAAAGCAGATATTGTTTCGTTGACATCTTCAAGTGTATGCGAGGCGGTTGGTATCAAACGTAACATTAAAACACCTTTAGGTACTACCGGATAAGCAACAATCGAACAGAAGATGTTAAAGTTTTCGCGTAAATCAACCACAATATTCGTTCCTTCACCGACACTGCCATTGAAATATACAGGCGTTACCGGTGATTGGGTATGTCCGATATCAAAGCCGTCTTTTCTCAATCCGTCCTGTAATGCACGGGTTATTTTCCATAAGTTCTCCTTAATCTCCGGTTGTGTCTGAATGATTTCCAGCCTTTTTAATGCGCCGAATACCATAGGCATTGGCAACGATTTTGCGAATATCTGTGAACGCATATTGAATCTCAAAGAATCGACAATTTCTTTTTCAGAAGCCACAAAAGCTCCTATTCCTGCCATGCTTTTAGCAAATGTGGAAAAGTAAATATCAACAAGATCCTGAACGCCGAAATGCTCGCCGGTGCCTGATCCTGTTTTACCCATAGTTCCAAAACCATGTGCATCGTCGATTAACAGCCTGAATTTAAAATCCTTCTTTAGTTTGACTATTTCATCAAGTTTTCCTAAATCACCGGCCATGCCAAAAACGCCTTCGGTAATCACAAGGATACCACCTTCCTGCTCATTGGCTAAGCGGGTGGCACGTTCCAGCTGTTTTCTCAGGTTGTCAATATCATTATGAGGAAATACAAACCTTTTTCCGATATGTAGACGTAGGCCATCCAGAATGCAGGCATGTGATTCGGAATCGTACACCACCACATCTTTGCGGTCCAACAGGGAATCAATCATAGACACCATTCCCTGGTATCCGAAATTCAGTAAATAGGCAGTAGGTTTATGAACGAATTTAGCCAGCTTCTGTTCCAGTTCTTTGTGGTATTTTGTTTCTCCCGACATCATTCTCGCACCCATGGGATAGGCCATACCGTATTTCAATGCCGCGTCGGCATCTGCTTTCCGTACTTCCTGATGATTTGCCAGACCAAGGTAATTGTTTAAGCTCCATGTTAGTACTTCTTTGCCGTTAAATCTCATTCTTGGGGCAATTTCTCCCTCTAATTCCGGAAACATAAAGTATCCGTCCGCCTTTTGTTGATATTGTTCCAAAGGACCTTTTGCCGCTTTCAGTCTGTCAAAAATGTCTACCATGATGCTAATTTTCTGATTTATATGTTGTTTTATTTAATAATCACCTCACCCCCGACCCCTCTCCTTAAGGAGAGGGGGGAAGCTATTTACAATTTATTCATTTACAATTGGTCATTAGTCTGAGTACTTTTCCCAATTAATTAATCAACCAATTTCCTAATTAACTAATTAACTAATTAACCAATCAACCAATTAACCAATCAACTAATTAACCAATTAACCAATCAACCAATCGCAAAGGTACACAAAGCTGATAAATTCACAGTATTATACTTAGTGAATATTAAGGCATTAAGATAGATTTTTTCAATTCCAATTGAATTACATTCTATCAGTTTACCGGACTATGAAGTTTTTATTTTATTCTTTATATTTGCTGCCACTATCTCGGCTATATCCATGATTTTTATTTTATTATTCTGAGCAAATGTCTTTTTACATAACGGACAGGCTGTTACTAGTACATCGGGTCGTGACTTTGTAAGTACTTTGAGTGTATTATCCCTTATTTTTTGACGGGATTCCGAGTCGATGACCATATTGGATAGGCTTCCACCACAACATAACGATTCTTCTTTTTCAAATTCCACGGCTGTCAGATTCCCAATGCTTTGCAGAACATGCCTTGGCTGATCATATACCCCGCTACCTCTTCCTAATTCGCATGGGTCGTGGTACACCATTTCAATATCCGATTGTATCAAATTCAATTTGGTTTCTTTCATCAACATTTCGATATAGTCTGAATGATGCATGACGGGAATAGTAAGGGAATATTCATTTTTAAATGAATGATAGCAAATAGGGCAGGAGGTAACCAGCAATTTAGCTCCGGAGGAATGAATTAGTTGTGTGTTTTTATTGACCAGATCTTTCGATTGTTGCAAATATCCCTGTTGCCTTAACGGACGTCCGCAACACAAGCCTTTTTCTTCATCCATAAACCAATACGATACACCGGCTTCTTCAAATATTCTCTTCATTGAAACAAGGATAGTTGGGGTAAGCTGGCTCATACAGCCGGCAAAATAAACAATATCTGCTTTTTTTGTCTTTTCGGGTGCACCGTTATAGTCAAAATAATTGTTGTCATGAATTTCTGATTTCTGTCTAACCTGTTGCCGGATGACTGTAAGTTCAAGTCCCACAGGACAAGCTTCCACGCATCTTCCACAAAGTAAGCAATTGTCAGCTACATCTTTGCTAAGATGATGATAACGGGTATCCCGTATAAAATACACAGGTTGTATATGATTGATTTCAGCGGCAAAATTCAGTTGACAGGCATCTATGCACAACCCGCAACGTGAACAGGTGTTTAACTGAATATCTGTAAATCCCGATGGCTCTTCTCCTGCCTGAGCTCCCCATTTTCTTAAAAATATCAGGACAATCTCGGTAGGAATATGCATATACCTTGAAAAAGGCATGGCAATAAAAAATATACCTATGCAGATGGAATAGGCCCACCATAAAGGCAATTCAAGTTGATCAACAGAAAGAACTGACAGTAAATGGCCAACTGTTCCGGTCAGAAAACTGCCATTACCTGTCAATTCAGCAGTGGCACTTTCTGCTAAAAGCCTTAATGGGAATATCCACCACAACGATGTTAAGGCAATCCGATCCAATAAGATATGGTTTGTCGTTTTTTTTAATCCTAAAAAGGTTGACCTTATTCTTTTCAGAATGGCCAGCATAACACCACTCAGGGTAACAAGAAGCAACAGATCCATGATAAATGAGAAAGGGATGATCATGAAATAATGGTGTGGAGTCCTTGCAAAGTATTTGAAGAAAATTCCAAGCCATGGTTTATCAAGAAAAGTACCGTAATAAAAGGAACTTTCGATTTTACCCACTACAATCATCAAAAACCAACCGAAAGCCAGGCTCATGTGCATATACCCAAGCAATGTGTTTTTTTTGTATATTTTTCTGTGCAACAGTGATTCGTGAAAAATCTCACTGATGGCCTGAACCGTTTTGAAGGTAAGTATATTTTTCTTAATGGAAGCTGACTGGTTGGCATCTAACCGGCGAATCCAATTGATGTACTTCAGTGAAATCACTATCAGCAGGAAAACAGTGCCTGCCAGAAAGGGTATGACTAACGGATGGAAATTCATAACGGATTGTTTCTGTTATTCATATCTGAAAGAATGATTCTCATAGAACTGATGATAGCACGTGTATTAACTCCCTGTGGACATACAATGTTACATTTTCCACAAAGCATGCATTTATCTAATTCAACCGAAAGATTTGCAACCTGACCGCGTCTGAAAAGGATATGGCACACGCGGAAACTAAAGTCAGTAAGATTTGATGCTGTACAAGTGGCTGTGCAAGCTCCACACATAATACACTTTTTAGCCGAAGGTACTTCTTCAACCAATTTAGCATATCCGGCCGTATATGCTATGTCCAGATCAATGACCCGTGGAGTTGATATTTTATATCCCCAGTCTTTCATTATATATCCTTTAAATAATCCATCATCTGTATGGTAGCGGCTCCTGCATCGGCTATTGTTTCCTGAAATGAAAGCGGACGTTTACAGGTGCCTGCTAAAAAAAGCCCGGCTTTTGTTGTCAGGTTATCTCTGAAGTTTATCCCTGATCCTTTCGCAAAGCCATATTCACCAGCGATGCCATTTTGTGCGGAAAGGATCCTGGTGGATCTTGATGCTTCAATTCCTACCATAAGTACCAACATGTCCACTGTCATTTTAAGAGGGAGGCATGCCAGCGTGTCTTCCGATTTCAGCTGAATCCTGTTGTCAAAAGTTGCAGCGGCTTCGGATATCCGGCCACGGATATAGGTTACTCCGTATTTCTCCTGTGAGGTGCGGTATAATTCTTCATAATGTTGTCCTGTCATTCGCATATCGATATAAAAACAATATGCTTCGGCATCCGGGACTAATTCCTTAAAACTTATGGCAAGTTTCACACCATTGATACAGCAGACCCTTGAACAATACAGGTTCCCAACTTTTTCATCCCGTGACCCGACGCAATTTAGAAATGCGATACGTTGAGGAACTTTTCCACGGGAAGTGAGTATCTTCCCTTCTTTCAACATTCCTTCAAATTCTACTGATGTAATGACATTGTCGTAAATGCCATATCCCAATTCTTCTTTCCGGGTAGCATCAAATGTTTCAAATCCGGTAGCTAAAAGCACGGCATCGCCGATAATGGAGGACCCGTTATCACATTTCACAACCCATTTAAGTCCTTCCTGAAATAATTCAATGATGCAAATGCCTGTCTTTAAGTCAATATTGGGATGCATTACTCTTTCGGAAAGATCTTTTCGTACTTCACTTGCATCGGTAAAATCGGGGAATAGTTTCAGATCCTTTCGTATATGCCCGCCTGTTTCAGTTTCTTTCTCTATCAGGGTGATGCTGTAATCATGAAGGGCCAGATGATAAGCTGCTTCCAGTCCTGCTGGACCTCCACCGATGATGATAATATTTTTTCTGCCCATACTTATACTACTAAATTTTTTGGCTTTTGCGGCACACCCAGATTTTTACCGGATACTCCTATATATTTATCCTGAGGATCGTATTCAATACCGATTTTATCCAGTAGTTGTTCTGTCTGAACCTGGTGAACCTGCATACCGATATCCCACGGGTTATATCCCAATAACATACCTGTCATTTCTTCATATGTCAATACCGGTATTCCTTTGCCATGATCATCATAGGTGATGCCTTCCATTTCGGATATTGTATATTGCCATCGGTCCATAAACATGGCACATCCGGGACAATTGGATACAATGAAATCGGGTTTATACGGTTTCATTGATTCGAACTTCTTCTTTGAATTTGCTATGGAATAACCCCTGTTAGCCATAACAAGGTAGTTTCTGAACCCGAAGCCGCAACAATGCCTGCGTTCGGGATAATCTACCACTTCGCCACCCCATTCTTCGATCATCCCTACCAGTACATGCGGAAACTCAGAGCCGCCGATTGACCTCTCAGAAAAAATTTTACTGTAATGACAACCAATGTGCTCAACCACTTTAAGCGGTTTTCCGGTTTCCCGGTTCACCAGCCGGTATTTCATTTTCAGGCTGAGTTCCTTCCGAAAATTGTAAATGATATCGCTAGGATGGGCTATGTTGTCCGGGACTTCAAACTCCCTGCCTGTAGCTTTGCGCAGGTTTTCCCTTGTCTTTTCAAGTTCTTCGGGATAATGTTTCCAGGTTTCGATTACTTCATTGAACAGGCCGAACGAAGTCACGCATGATGGGACATAATTCTTTAAGCCTGCACCATTCATTAGCGAAAACAACCTGGCACAAATGGCCATTGTCGTATCAAAAGGGACTATGTCCGAATGATAACCAATACCGGTACATGTATGTATTCTTGGGTCATCAACAATCTTTTTGCCTAATTCATCTCTTAAAATCTTTAGGAATGTAGCTTCCGATCCGGGGAAAAATGTCTGTCTGATGCAACTGCGTTCATAAAAATAGTCATCCTGTGCTATTTCTTTTTGATACTCATTCCAATACTGTTTTTTTATTTCCATCCCTTTTTATTTCTGATGATGATTGGAATTCTCAGTAAATACATGCATGAAATAGTCGTTCTCTTCAATGACCGAATTAAACGTGATATCCATGTCGTTGGCTTTTTCTTCCGAAAAGGTTTCTATGGTATCGGATAGTTTTGAACCTCCTGTTACGTCAAATATTTTCTGTATCTCAAGAATACTTTCGTGTGGTATAATCCGTAATGCCCCCGGACCATCTTTTTTGTAATTCCCGCCAAGACGATCCACCACTTCTTCGGCATGTTCATAATACCAATCCCAAACAGGTCCCTGTTCTGGATGCATTTCAGGTACTATCTTTTCCACTGTGACGCAATAACCAATGGTTACTATGTTCTCACCAATCGTACGATTGATCGCGTATTGTTGCCGGCCTTTTTCACTTTCGGTAAAATAACCAAGTTCCTGTGAGAGTTTTCTTAAAACCTGAATAACAAGTCCGGGAGCATTTCCCCGTGGGCACCGCGTTTTGCAAGACATGCACTGCCCGCAGTACCAGATGGTTTCACTCTTTAATAAGGCTATAATTTTTTCTTCATCTTTTGATTGAACAAGATTACATATTTTTCGGGGGTCATAATTGTAAAATTCTGCAGCAGGACAAATGGCGGTACATATGCCACAATTCATGCAGGCAGTTAAACCTTCATGAAATCGTACATCTTTTAAAAGCAGATCATAGATTTTTGGCATAGTTTTTCTTTCTTAAAACCTTTTGTCGTACGAAGTACACAAAAGCGTTTTCTTGAGATTATAAACACAAACGCTCAAAGATACTTCGTACGCTTTGAGGTTTGTTCTGAGTACACAAAAGCGTTTTCTTATTTTTATCGAATCAAACGCTCAAAGATACTTCGTATGCTTTGAGGTTTAAATGAAGATAGTTTATTAAACCTTAAATTACCTCAAAGGTGAAAAGAATAATAAAATAAAAAATATCCCGGGTCGTTAAGTTGTACTATTGAATGAAAATATTCTCTTAATTTTTTAATAATCATCAACTACAAAGATAAACTATTAAATAATTCCCGAACGCAATTTCATCTATTAAATGCAATAAAAGTGAATGAAAATTTGCATTCTATTATTCTATATAATTGGAATATTAAAAGACTAATCTGTTCTTTGTGTACTTATATCTCTTATCACGAGTAAACTATAATTCTGATTTAATAACACTCAACGTTAAACCAACATGGCATAATCTTTGTTTTATAAACAGAGATTTACCCAGAAATAAAAAATTATATCACTGTTTAATCATATACTAAAAAACAAATGAAACAAATTAGAAAACTTACCTTACTCGCATTTAGTGTCCTTTTTTTATCACTGTTTACGGCCGGCAACTTGTATGGCAACACTTCACAGGCAACTCCGGAAGGTTATGATAATCCGCAATGGGCTCCTCCTTATTCTGAGGGTGTTCGCTACTATTATTTACCGGACATAGAAACTTATTACGATATTGAATCACAGGAATTCGTCTACCTTTATGACGGACAATGGTGCTTTTCGCGCGAATGCCCTTCTGTTAGCATAGGCTTTGATTTGAGAAATTGCTTTACCATTGCCCTTGATATGAATGTATATCAACCCTGGATGCATCATCATTATTATGTCTCCCACTATCCCCGTTATTATTACCAGGATTATTACGATCACAGTAATATCCCTTTTGTAAGAGGATTTAATGAAAACAGCCGAAGTGCCATTTACTGGAAGGAAAACGAAAGAAACCGTGCAAGGCATTTTGATAACGAAGGAATGAGAACCGACCATAAGTTCAGATATTCTAATTTTGATCGTCAGCAACAACAAAACTGGAATAGAAACGGAAACGGACACGGAAATGAAAACGTTAACCGGCAGCCTTATATCGAAAATCAAAACCGTCAGCAATCTAATGGGAATCAGGATGTCGCACCTGTACGAAATTCAGATAACAATGTACTTAATCATCAACATGTGGTTACTCCTCCAACGAAAGTGAGAATCACTCTGGGCACAAATTACTATGGCCGATCTATTGGACAACCCGTTAAGGTTGAAAAGCAAATGCGACGTCAACAGGATCAACAACAGAATGGTCGACAGGATCAACATCAGGATCATCAGGATCATCATGATGATCATCAAAATAACGATAACAGAAGATAAAGATTGAATACTATAACGCCCCGATAAGTTATTTACATATCGGGGCGTTTTTATTGGAGGAAACTAAAGGAACACAATTATCAGGTTGCTTTAGTTTAGTGAAAAGGCCTGACTTTAATTGGGATACTTGTGCAATGAGTATTTAAACTTACCTGATAAAATTCGTCATCACTTTCCTGTCCTTTTTCGGTTCTTCAATGGTCGTGCTTGTTGCATCTTTCATCTTTAATAACCATGCCATATTTTTCCCCAGTGTGTGCATGATTTGGACACCTTCCTCATCGTTTTCAACTTCGCCGGGACTTGTACCGTGTATCACATTCCAGTAACTGGAAGTGGCAAGAATCATTTCGGAGTACAAAAGATAATGATTCAGGCTGTCGAAGGTGGCGGTTCCTCCCGAACGACGTACCGCAACAACTGCTGCCCCCACTTTATGACGGAAGAGGTTTCCGTTCGAACCAGCCACATAAAAGACCCGGTCTAAAAAGCACTTCATGGTACCCGGAATGCCTGCGTAATAGACCGGCGAACCAATCAGAATACCATCCGCGTTTTTAAGCTTCTGGATCCAGTCGTTCAGATCATCTTTTTTTATTGAACATTTCTCATCCCTGTTTTTTGAACAATTGTTACAGGCCATGCAACCATGTATCTCTTTATGTCCGATATGGATAATCTCAAATTCTATCCCTGCTGCTATCAGTTCTGTACCCACCATGTTTAATGCATGGAAAGTATTTCCCTCCTTATGAGGACTTCCGTTAATTGCTACTACTTTCATTTTATTTTGTTCTGAATTATTTTATTTTCATTCTACAGTTTCACATATGCTTTGATGTCGCCCTCCCACTTGTCTTTTCTTGCAGAAACAATCTGCAATATAAACCGACCTTTTATGTAAAAACTTTGTGCAACAGAAGTAGGAGTGCGACTAATACCAACAACAGTCTTGTTGTCGCCCTCCTACTTAGCTTTTCATGCACTAACAATCTACATCCTATTCAGGTCTTTATTTCAAAAACATTTTGCTATCGAAGTGGGAGTGCGAATAATGGATAAAGTCGCAAATTGTTTGGGCTGATCAAAAAATGGGAGGCGACTGCTCTTCGAACAGATTGTACTCCCACTTTTTTAAGTTCTGTATTTTAAAAGGGATTAAAAACCGAGAGGTTAACTTAGGCCTAATCATCACATCATCACATCATCACATCACCCCATCATCACATCACCCCATCACCCCATCATCACATCACCCCATCATCACATCACCCCATCATCACATTACTATTCCCATACTACCACTCCTGCAGCATTCAATTCTTTCGATCCGAAAATTATTTTAGCGTTAGCAGGTATGTTGATAAGTACTTTGTTGGAAGAATAATTAATTGCTACCCAAAATCCATCTCGCCAGTTCACCATTACACCCTCAGGTTGTTCATTCGTAGTTATTCCTGCTGAATCGTATACTTTTTTCAATACTTCTTTTTCAAGTTTCCCATCTTTGGTCTCTGTACCTATATAGGTTACCGATCCTTTCCCTACTTTACGGTGGGTCACTGATGTTTTTCCCGCATAGAACTGATCGGCATAGGTAGCCCATGTTTCGACACCAAAATAAGGTTCAAGGATGTCACCCCACACATTCCAGGCATAGTTTACTTCGTTAAAAGTTACATTTGCCTTAATATCAGGACTGAGTTCATCATACATCGATATTTTTGCCCCTATCAGTGATGTGATGGCATCTGCCCAGGGTGCTTCGAAGAAATGTCCGTTGCGGTCTTTTAATCCGGTTCGGCATGTAAGAATCAGATTGCCGCCGTTTTCAGCATATTTTTTCCATTTTTCAATCAATTCCCTGTCCACCATTTGGTAAGCAGGTGCAATCACAACCGGATAGGCTGACAGGTCACGATCCTCACCAACAATATCTACCGGCACACAAAGTGTTTTTAAGGTAGAATAGTATCTGGTGATATGTCCGGTTTCACTCCATTGATTGGTTTGTTTCTGGACTTCCGTTTCCCATATATTGTCAGGATTGTAAAGCAAAGCTGTTTTACGGGCGGCATAATCGGTTGGCATTTTTACATTTGGCTTGTAAAGCTTGCGTAGTTCACGGATTTCCTTCATAAATTCTGCATATTGTATTCCACCTGTAAGTTCTGTCACACCATCAGTTCCCACCATGCCATAATGAAATTGTTCACCACCGGCTAATGGTTGTCTGAAACGGTACGAGCAAATGAAATCCAGTCCGCCTGCAAAAGAATTCCAAAGCCAGGCCCTGATCACTCCCGGATACGGCTGCGGATTATAAGTTCCCCAGTTTACCTGTCCGGGCTGAAGTTCCATCACTC
>Ga0302292_1001756_pt1 | contig 13589 bp, 2 predicted proteins | sample III_Fen_N2_1_FD_194553 | JGI IMG/M metagenome (GOLD analysis project Ga0302292, IMG submission 194553) | Peat permafrost microbial communities from Stordalen Mire near Abisko, Sweden - III_Fen_N2_1 | ecosystem: Environmental > Terrestrial > Soil > Wetlands > Permafrost | place: Sweden: Abisko...
TAACCATTCCGTCAACCGCAACCAAAGCTGCAATACTGGTTCCTGAAGTGTTGGCATCAACGCACTTTGTCAAAGCTTACTCCGGAAACGGTATCGACCATGAGAGCATCAATTTGGTTAATCTTCAAGCTTCAGGCTTACAGGCTTATGACGAAATCGGCGTGTTCGATGGCATACTTTGCGTTGGGTCAGCTATCATTGGCGCAGATCAATTGATTGCTGGAAGTATTAGCATTCCGGCATCGGCCAACGATGGGCTAGGAGAGACCCCTAACGGATTTGTGGTCGGAAATCGGGTAAGTGTTAAATTATACCGTGATGGTCAAACTTATCCATTGACTTTAACCAAACTGGAAGGACCGGATATCTTCGATCAGAATGTTTCGCTCTTTGCTCAAGTATCTATGTCTGGAGTAACTGGAATCAACGGCTTAGGCAACGGAATCAGCTTACGGTGCTATCCGAATCCTTTTAGCGAACAAATCACTATCGAAATACAATCAACAAGCTCAGAAAAGCTGGAAGTAAACATTTATGATATAAATGGTAAACTGGTTCGGAAGCTATACAATGGGCAATCTGAAAACAGTGGAATCCTTATTTGGGATGGGCGCAACGAAGACGGTGCCCGCGTTGTACAGGGAACCTATTTGATAAATGCCAACGGGAAGATTGAAAAAGCGGTTTTGAAAAGTAGGAAATAGGAAAAGTAAAAATAACCGATTTGAATTAGATTTGAAAACCAGATTCTCGCTAAAGTTTTAGTAGAGAATCTGGTTTTTTTCTTTATGATTTCAAAAAGAAGTAGCAAGAATTGTTGGAATTAAAAACAAAAAATATCATCAAAAGAATTCATTTAAAGACTCGTTTTTAGTTTGTAGATTCATACCTTTAACCTTTAAAAAACAAGATATTAGCCTTTAATCGTGGTATAAAGTACACAAACACAAGCATAGATAAATAATACAAACGAATTGTTGCATCAAAAAGCTCATCATATCATGAAGAATATACAGCCTCGAACAGCTAAAATTGAATCAAGGGTTCAATCCATTATTCATATTGTTGTATTGACTTTGTTCATTTTCCCCGCTATAACGCTATGGGCTCAAGAGACATCGAGCGAGAAAGCAAAAGGATTTGCGGAGCAATTCTTTATGTTGCGAAATGGTCTGAAAAGCGGTACTATTCAACCACAAGAGAGCTATCGTACGATTGAATTACAAAAGATGTATCAATCGCCCGATTCAGTGCGCAATCCGCTTTTTTGTTTTCAAAACAAGGATGCCGGTTTTGTAATTGTATCCGAAAACGGTGGAGATTATATGGTTGTCGGGTATTCTGCCACAGGGAAATTTAATCCTGCGAATATTCCTGAACAGCTCAAATCGATGCTGAAAACCTACGAAAAAACCGAAAAGTTCACCATAAATGCACCGAATAACTTGAAAAGTGCATCTATTGTTGTGGCTCCTTTATTGGATGCAAAGGGAATCAGTCTGAATCAATACAACCACGAAAACGTAGGCAATTGCCCATCAGGTTGTGTTGCAACTGCTATGGTACAAATTATGTGTTACTATAAATATCCGGCAACTGGTACTGGATCGAATTGTTATACACATTCGGTATATGGCCAATTATGTGCTGATTTTGAACATACAACTTACAATTGGACCAACATGACAGATGCCGATTGTAAGCTTTTGTCGTACCACGTAGGAGTTGCAATGAATATGAATTACTGTGGACATCAGGCAACAAACGGCAGTATTCCATCTGCCTCAAATTATGAGAATACTTTACAAAAATATTTCAAATACAATGTGCATTATGGTACTTCTGAATCTTTTTATATCAAAAGTGAGCTAGATAACGGACGCCCTGTTTATTCTGAATTATACGGTGATCCGGGTCATGCAGTAGTCATTGATGGTTACGATGCCAATGGATATTTTCATCTGAATTTTGGGTGGGGCGGTAATTCAAACGGGTATTATTTAATGAACAACAACAGTACCATGGATGTCGGATATATTTTTGGCACCAACATAGGCTCTTCGGTTTTTATTTCACCAACGGCTCCAAAGACTAATCCGCAGGACTCCCTGGCACTGGTTAGTTTTCATAACAGCATGAATGGCAAAACCGGTTGGGATCTGACGCAACCGGTAGTAAACTGGCCAGGAGTACTTGTTATGAACGGACGTGTAATAAGAATAGATGTAGCCAATGCTCTTGAAGGTACAATCCCTGATGATATTCAGAACCTGACAGCATTACAGAGTTTCAGTATCAGAGGAACATTTACCGGTCCGTTTCCAATATCTATTACTAAACTGACTGAGTTAAAAGAATTGTCGATAAACTACTATTCCAATTCATCCAAAGTATCGTTGCCTTCAGAAATTGGAAATTTAGTAAATTTAGAAAGCCTCAGTATTATAGCTGAAGGTATTATCCCCAAAACTATAGGAAATTTGACTAACTTAAAATATTTGAATATAACTGGAGGTGGATTGACCGGTGAAATTCCGGACGAAATTTATTCATTGACAAACCTTGAAAATATTTATTTAGGGGAAAATCAACTCTCGGGAATAATATCTCCAAAAATTGGGCAACTTAACAAACTAAAAACAATTGAGCTTCACAACAATCAATTTTCGGGACAGTTACCTGTTGAGATTGGAAACTTAACAGAACTTACGGAGTTTCGAATTGCCCAAAACCAATTTTCAGGAATAATTCCCGAATCGATCGATAATTGGACAAAGTTACAGAGTTTATATCTTAACAACAATGCCTTTGAAGGGATGTTACCCAATGCCATTGGTAAGTTTACTCAATTTACCGACCTGATAATTAATAATAATAAATTCGCTGCACTGCCCGATAGTATTGGGAATTTAACTAACCTAAAACAACTAATTGCCAACGACAATTTAATTATTTCGATTCCCGCATCCATTAGCAAACTGTCAAAATTATTCAGTCTTAATTTGACGAATAATAAATTGACCACTCTGCCCGATATGGGAACAATGCCAGCTTTGTGGAGTTTGCATTTGTCTAACAACCTGATAAGTGTTTTGCCCGAATCAATAGGCAATCTTGCAAGCGTTTCAGAACTATACCTTGACAATAACAAACTGACCGAATTGCCATCATCCCTGGAAAACCTGACCACACTGAAAGATGTTTCAGTAAGTGCAAATAAATTGACCTCTCTCCCGATATTATTTTCATTATTGAGCAATCTGAAACACTTATACATTCAGAATAACCAAATTACAGGCTCTTTGCCACCTTTAAAACATTTGGGCTTAATGGATTTGTGGGTACAAGGGAATAGGCTGGATTTCAGCGATATTGCGGCAAGCAAGATGCCGGATGATTCCATTTACACGGATGATTATACATTCCTTTATGACAATCAGGCCAAAATTGCGGTAACCGATTCGGTTTTTTCGTTTGCCTTGGGCGATTCGGTATCTATTGATGTCCGTAAAATTAGTCGGTTGTCTCACCCCAATAATGTTTATAGTTGGTTTAAGAATAACCAACTTTTTCAATCCGGCCCTATTCTTAAAATCTCCACTTTCAAGGATACCCAAAAAGGAACTTATTTTTGCCGTGCATCCAATACAAAATATAAACGAAATTTACTTCAGCTCGAAACTAATCCTATCAAACTTGTATCCAAAGGCGATTCGATTTACACCGATGGATTTCATACTACTTCGAGAACAAACACATCTGGTGAAGTATCTGATTATCAAGTAAAATTGGTCATCCCTGACGGAGTGAGAGGAGCTATCGATTGGCAGGCATCCATCGATTCAGTCCATTGGTATGTGGTGTCAGACACGCTGAGTCAGCATTCTATAAAACAAAATATATCTTCAATTGCCGGAAGCAAAATACTGGTCACGCCCAAATCTCCGGTCTATTTTCGCTATGTGGTTAAAGAAGATCCATGCAATCAATTATTTAGCGATGTAATAAAAATAAAACCTGTTGCTGTTGGATACGTTAATCAATGTAAAAGATAAGGCATTAACAATCTCAAAAGACAGTATTGAAATCTTTTTTCCTGCAAATTTTACGGACAAAGATTTCCGGTTGACAATCAACAAACTGACTAATCCGCCTGCTTCGCCCGACTCAATTAAATTGAACAGTGTTTACGATGTCAATGTAAGCTGTGGAAGTGTCTTTGATGTTCCGTTGCAAATCAAATTCAAAAACATCAACAAGAAAAGTTTCAGCCAAAAGGATATAAACAGGTACAAGGCAGTGTTCTACAATGAAAAAGGTAAAAAATGGGAAGCCTATAAATATGCTGATATAAGCCTTAAAGACAGCTCACTTGTGTTCGAGACCAACCACTTAACAAAGCTATCGTGGTATGAAAATAATGGATATTTTTCAGGATATACCCATATTTTTACGAAAAGAAGAGTAAATGTCATCTACAAATATGGTGTTGGTGGTGGAGAAGACACCCCTTATGATGCGTACGATTTGCTCTTTAAGAAAAGCGGCCCTCAATCGTGGCAAGACGCGAATACTGACCCAAATAAAGGAGGAAACCCTCTTATGATTCAGGATGTTGCAGAATATACCAATCAAATTATAGATAAATTTGAAAGCCTTGGATTAACAATCTCAATGTTCAATTTTAATGTCTATGTAAGTTGTGATTTTGGCGAAGCAGGCCAGACTGATTTTTCGAGTAATTTGGTAGGAAGAGGATATATTGGCATTAATCCTTCTTATTTATCGGAACCTTCTGAAATGCGTACGACCTTAGCCCACGAATATACGCACTTCACTCAGGACTACTATATGCAAACCGCTCTGATCAATTATTTTTGGACAGAAGCAACTGCTCCTCTCGGAGATTGGGATGTTTGGGATGCAACCACTCAGGAAATTCCTGAACCTCAAAATTTACTGAATACTTCGCTTTTACCAAATAAAGATGGAAAAACGATATTCGATATTTTATCAAATTCATGGGATGCTGATTGTTACAATATTGCAGTTATTTCTAAGCGTTTAGTAAGTTCAAATAATGCAAACATAGCAAGTACCTTTTTGCATTACATGAGAAGCTACCGGCCTGGCGAAAAACTAAAACCCAGTGTATTGATGAAAGAAACTCCCCTGACAGAAGGTTGGTTAAATTACTTAAACAGTTATATCCATGTTCACTTAAATTCGACTGTCGGCGATGAATTTGAGGGATTTGTAAAATATATCCTTGAAGGATCAAACAAAGACTTCACCTTGCTCAATAAAACGCCGGATCAGGATCCGTTAAAATATTTCAACACGGCCTCTGATAATTTTGTGACAAAAAAGATATTTAAGTTCAACAATGAGAAAGTCTTAAAAGATAACGTCAAGTTAAAAATACCTTATCTGGCCACTAAAATGGTGCAACTATATAATGGCAACAGCAATCAAAAAATCATTGTAAAATACAAACGAAATAGCGTAAAACAGGATGATCAGAAAGCCTACATCTGCAAATACGATAGCGACAAGGATAAAATGACTTTTGAAGATATTTCGGAAAAAGACAGTAGTGTATTTGTGATTGAGAAAGCAGGAACCGATAAGTTGGAACGAAAGCATATTGCATTTATGTTGTTCATCAATAAAGGCATCAGCGAAAGTTTCAATGTTGATTATGACCTAAAAACGTATAACATTCCTGAGTTCAGGATGGTTGATATGTTTAATTTTTACCATAATTGGGGATTAGAAGGTTCAGAAGTTGAGAATTTAAAAATTCATTCGATATCCAATGGAACGAGCGAAGAACTAAATGATATTCCTTTTATGGCACAGGTTTTTCGAACGGATGCTGACCGATACGGTTCGATGTCATACAACACTGAAACAACTGATTCTACAATTATTGTGCAGGCTTCATCAACTTATTTTAACCAAACAACAACCTACAATTACCTTACCGGGAAGATGGCAATCTACGACTGGGAAAACTGGTCAGGAGGTAATCCAACCATTGATACGCGTGAGTTTACAATGACTTTGAACGATGTATGGCTTACTCCGATAACAAATGGTGGAGTATTAGGGCTTACCTATTCATTCAATACAAAGAATACGGCAGAAACACAAAAGGCAGTACAAAGTATCAGCTATACAAGAAAATATAAATATTGGAATCCAAATCTGAAACCGCCAGGCTTTGACCCAATGATTACATATACGTATTTAAGAACAACCTATCCGACAGATGACATCAAGTTGTATATGCAATTCTGGTGATTACTGAAAATGAATTTTAAGAACAGTATTTGATGTTTTTTTTGATTGATTCTTAATTGTTTGTAAATTTATTATTTTATGAAAAATATCATTTGCCAGATAAGAAAAAGGAGTTGGTGGTCTTTCATATTGTTATTTTTAACATTAAGTACACAAGCTCAAACCGTCATGAAAATAATGGTTGATCAGCCTAAGAAGCTTGAAATTGTTGCCAGTTCATTTTATACCCTGACAAACAGCAGTATCATACTTGGTAATAATGTTCACATTGAGGGAGGTGTTGGACCATATCAGTATACTTGGTTAAAAGATGGAAAGCTAATTGGGACTTCACTCATTTTAGAGGTACCAAAACAAAAACCAGCAACTTCTTGTGAATTCACTCTGATTGTAAAGGACACCAATAATTGCAGCAGTAAAATAGTTAGTATAATTATTAATGTATTGGATGTAACTGCCGGCGGTTTAAAAAATTTGCTTGGAGACAAGATGTCTACGGTTAATAATCTGACACTTACAGGTACCATTGATGCCCGTGATTTTAAGATCATGAGAGATAGTATGCCGTTGCTGACACAGGTCGATTTGAGCGCTGCAACGATTGTTGCTTACAATGGAACCGAAGGAACTTCTTTTTCTGAATCTTATCCGGCTGATGCTATTCCTGAACGTGCTTTTCAGGCGAAAGCAAATTTAACAACTGTTATATTACCAGCATCAGTTAAATCAGTAAGTACCTATTCTTTCATTTTTTGCAGCGGTCTTACTTCGGTTATGCTTCCTGAAGGTTTGACTTCTATCGGATCCAGTTCTTTTCAGGATTGTAGCAGTATTACCTCTTTTAACATTCCAGCATCCGTAAATACAATCGATTACGGTGCATTTTATAACTGTGGCGGTTTAATCAATGTTGATGCGGGCAATCAGACCTATTCCAGTTTGGATGGTGTGTTGTTCAACAAAAAGAAAACAACATTGATACAATGTCCAGTTTCAAAAACAGGAAGTTATACCATTCCATCTTCGGTTACTATCCTTGGTAGTGGGGCTTTCATGAATTGTATTGGCCTTACAGGAACTATGAATATTCCATCTTCGGTTAACAGTATTGAATATTCTGTGTTTAATAGTTGTAGCGGGTTATCCGCCATAATCATTCCATCATCGGTTAACTCAATCGGCAATGGGGCTTTTAGTAATTGTACGAATTTAAGTTCCATCACTGCATATTCCGGTGCACCAATTGATCTAAGTTCTTCGTGGGATGTTTTTTATGATGTAAGTAAAACAAACTGCATCTTGCATGTTCCGTTTGGAACTACCGATGCCTATAAGGCAGCCAACCAATGGAAAGATTTTAACAATTTGATGGAAATGCCCGGAATATTCCTTTCTGCAAATTCCTTGTTTTTCGGAACCAAAGCAAGTACAAAAAATATATTTATTGCATCAAGTGTTGCATGGACTGCCGTATCCGATGAAAACTGGTTGACTATTGAGCCTGCATCTGGATCAGGGAGTGGTTCACTGGCATTGACTGTGACTGAAAATACATCCGAAGCCAGCAGAAAAGCTCATGTAATTGTTTCTGTAGATGGATTTGATAATCAGGGAATAGACATTATCCAAAACAGTACTATGTCAGTAACAGCCGGCGGGTTAAAAGATTTACTTGGAGACCAGATTTCTACGATTAACAGTCTTATACTTAAGGGTACCATTGATGCCAGGGATTTTAAAACAATGAGGGATAATATGCCTATGTTGGCAGAAATTGATTTGAGCAGGGCTACGATTGTGGCTTATAGTGGTACAGAAGGAACTTCCCTAACCGGAAATACTGATTATCCAGCCAATACAATTCCTGAAACAGCATTTATGGGCATTCAAATGCAGGGGAAAATAAGCTTGACTTCAATGATACTACCAACATCCACAACTGCTATAGGAAATATGGCCTTTGGACAATGTCTGAATTTGAGTTCAGTTATTCTTCCTGAAGGCTTAACTTTTATTGGTGAATCTGCTTTTATGATGGATCATGGTTTAACATCAATTGTGATTCCCTCATCAGTAACAACGATAAAAGGTTCGGCATTCTTTTTTTGCAGAAATTTAGTTTCCATCACAGCCAATCCAATCACTCCTGTTGATTTAAGTTCTTCCAGCGATGTTTTCAACGGAATCAATACTTCCACTTGCATATTGCATGTTCCGTTTGGAACAACTGCCGCCTATCAGTCAGCGAACCAATGGAAAGATTTTTTTACAATGGCTGAAATACCCGAATTTAAGCTTTCCGCAACTGCTGTAAATGTAGCAGCCACCAATGGTAGCAAAGTTTCGGTTGATGTTACTACGGGATTATCATGGACTGCCAGTTCCAGTCAAACATGGCTTACAGTAAATCCAACATCAGGTACCGGAAATCAGATGCTTACTTTTACAGTCGAAGCGAATCCAACAGCAGTCATTCGTACTGCAACGATAACAGTTTCGGCAAATGATGTTGATTCAAAATTAGTTACTGTTACTCAGGATGCAGGTAAATTTCAACAAATAGTATCTCTTAATATCGGTTGGAACATCATTTCTGCGAATGTTATACCTGCCAATCTCAACATGAAAGACCTATTTCAACCCTTGATTGATGTCGGAAAGCTCAAGAAAGTGATGGATGAAGCCGGAAAGACCATCGAGAACTTTGGAGCTTTTGGAGGCTGGAAAAACAACATTGGTAATCTGAACTCAGCCAAAGGTTACAAGATAAATGTGACTGCTACTTCTACACTTTCTCTGGAAGGAATTCCTGTTCAATTGCCGATGGATATACCATTAGCGGCTGGCTGGAATATTATTTCCTATCCTTCGGCAGCGGCTCAGGATGCCAAAGCCTTGTTTCAAAACTTGATTGAGACAGGGAAGCTTAAAAAAGTTATGGATGAAGCTGGTAAAACCATCGAAAACTTCGGTGCTTTTGGAGGCTGGAAAAACAACATCGGCAACTTTGTTCCTGGCAAAGGTTATAAAGTGAATGTTACCGGAAACTGCACCTTGACTATTCCGGCATCCGGAACCAAATCAGCTACTTTAGTGCCTGAAGTAATGGCTTCTACTCATTTTGACAAAGTTTACTCAGGAAATGGAACCGATCAGGAGAGCATCAACCTGGTTAACCTTCAATCTTCAGGATTACTGGCTGGCGATGAAATTGGCGTGTTTGACGGTAAACTGTGCGTAGGTTCTGCAACGATTGATTCAGATCAACTGATGGGAGGAAGTATCAGCATTCCGGCATCGGCTAACGATGGGCTGGGAGAGTCTCCTAACGGATTTGTGGTCGGGAATCGGGTAAGTGTTAAATTATACCGTGATGGTCAAACTTATCCGCTGACTCTAACCAAACTGGAAGGACGGGATATCTTCGATCAGAATGCTTCGCTCTTTGCACAAGTATCCATGTCTGAGTCGACCGGAATCAGCGCTATTGATAACCAAATCAACTTCCGGTGCTATCCGAATCCGTTTAGTGAACAAATCACTATCGAAATACAATCGGCAAGCTCAGACAAGCTGGAAGTGAATATCTATGATATGAATGGTAAACTGGTTCGCAAACTATACGACGGCCAATCTGAAAACAGTGGAACCCTTACCTGGGATGGACGGAACGAAGGCGGAGTGCGGGTTGAACAAGGAACCTATTTAATAAATGCAAACGGAAGGATTGAGAAGGTGATTTTGAAGAATTGAAAACTTGAATTAGAATAGATTGAGCAGAGTTACACGGAGAAGATATGAAGTCTTTTCTATTTTTCTCAGTGTAACTCCATGCCTCGCCGGCAGGCGGCTGCGTTTTTCATTCATTGACTTTTTGTTCCAGATATTATTTTGGCATAATTCAAGGATAAAAATCTGATTTACTTAATAATATCACTTTTGAAACTTGCAAATAAATATGTTGTACCAATAAACAATTTAATTTTTTTTAGTCGTAAATTGCATCGTAAAAAAGAACATAAAATTAGCGCTTATGAAAAAGTTTACTTTACTTGTTTTTATTGCCTTAATATCAGCATTCAGCTATGCGGGGCATTTTGTTCCTGCCTTTACGGGTAGTGGAATTGATCAAATGACTCTCTCTGTTTATTCCGCAACACTCCAAGGGGTTGACCTTGAGTCTGGCGATGAAATTGCAGTATTCGATGGCTCTATTTGTTGTGGAGTTTACATACTCGATAAAACAGTTTCTATCAGTGATTTTGTTGTTATATCTGCCTCAAAAGGAGAAACTGGTCTATCGAACGGTTACACAATCGGACACACAATTAGTTATAAATTTTGGGATAAAAGTGCAAACAAAGCAATATCCGGAATTTCAATCGAATACTATGATAAATCTGGAACTCCATTAAGTCCTACACCAACGTTTTCTGCAAATGAAGATCCTATCATGGTTAAACTATCGTGTGATAGTCCGATCAATCAAATACCTGTCTCTAAAGCAGGTACTGATCAAACCGTAGGTAAAAGTAGTTTTGTAACGTTGGATGGTTCGGCTTCTTCCGATGCTGATACTGACCCTTTAACATATCATTGGACCGTACCTTCCGGAATTACTTTAAGTTCAACGACCGTGGCAAAACCAACCTTTACTGCACCAACTGTTGCTACTGCAACCAATTACACTTTTTCGCTTATTGTGAATGACGGGGTGGATAACTCTGTAGCAGATGAAGTAGTTATCACAGTGAAGCCAAGCCAAGCGCCAACTGCCAATGCAGGAACCAATCAAACAGTAAATGAACTTTCACTTGTAGCCCTCAATGGAACAGCTTCTGATCCGGATGCTGGAGATGTCCTGACATATAAATGGACTGCACCATCTGCAATCAAATTAAGCTCAACAACAGTTCTCAATCCAACTTTCACTGCTCCTGAAGTTTGGGATGCCACAGTTGATTATACTTTATCGTTGGTGGCAAACGATGGGACGGTAGATTCTCCTGTTTCGCAGGTTGTAATTACAGTAAAGAATGTCAACAAAGCGCCAATTGCCAATGCAGGTGCCGATCAATCCGTCAACGAAGGTGCCACTGTCACGCTCGATGGTTCAAAATCTTCAGATCCTGATTTTGATGACATTACTTATAAATGGACTGCGCCAGCAGGAATCACCCTGAGTTTAACTACTGTTGCCAAACCAACCTTCACTGCACCTGAAGTTAATGCTGATATACCATATACTTTTTCACTCGTAGTTAATGATAAAAAACTTGATTCTCCTGTTGATCAAATAGTTGTAACAGTAAAAAATATCAATAAAGTACCCGTTGCCAATGCTGGACCTGATCAATCGGTTAACGAAGGCGCTACTGTTACTTTAGATGGAACTGCATCAACCGATCCTGATACGGATCCGCTAACTTATAAATGGACTGCACCTGCTGGTGTAACTTTAAGTTCAGCATCCGATGCGAAACCAACATTTACCGCACCAGAAGTAACTGCTGATAAAGATTACACCTTTACTCTGATTGTAAATGATGGCAAATCAGATTCTCCATCTGATGCGATTATTGTTAAAGTAAAACAAGTAAATAAAGCGCCAGTTGCTAATGCAGGACCAGATCAGTCAGCCAACGAATTGTCACTTGTTACTCTTGATGGTTCAGCTTCATCCGATCCGGATAACGATGCATTAAATTATAAATGGACTGCGCCAGCCGGAATAACTTTAAGCTCGGCAACAGCTGTGAAACCAACCTTTACAGCTCCAGAAGTAACAGCAGATAAAGATTATGCCTTTACCTTGATTGTGAATGATGGTATCGTAGATTCACCTGCCGATCAGGTTATTGTTAAAGTAAAACAAGTAAATAAAGCGCCTGTAGCCAATGCCGGACCCGATCAATCAGTTAACGAAGGTGCTACTGTTACCCTCGACGCATCAGGCTCAACTGATTTTGATAGTGATCCTCTAACTTATAAATGGACAGCACCTGCCGGAATTACACTGAGTTCACTTACGGATGCAAAACCAACTTTTGTTGCTCCCGAAGTAATGACAAATACCAACTATACCATTTCGTTGATAGTTAACGATGGGAAAGCAGACTCCCCTAAAGATGATGTTATTATTACAGTAAAGCAAGTAAATAAAGCGCCAGTTGCTAATGCAGGACCAGATCAGGCAATATATGAAGGTGCAACGGTTACACTGGATGGTTCTTCTTCAACCGATCCAGACAATGATGCCTTGACTTACCTATGGACAGCTCCGGCAAGTATTACTCTTAGTTCAACCACTGTTGCCAAACCAACATTTACTGCTCCGCCAGTGCTTGTACCAACAGATTTAACTTTTACGTTGGTTGTAAGCGATGGTACGCTTAACTCTACTGCTGATCAGGTAAACATTAAGGTTAAAGTAGGGAATAAAAAACCTGTTGCCAACGCAGGAGCCGATCAGTCGCCAAACGAAGGCACTCTGGTTACGCTCGATGGAACAGCATCTTCCGATCCCGATAGCGATCCATTAACTTATAAATGGACGGCACCAACAGGAATTACCTTAAGTTCAACAACTGCTTCAAAACCAACATTTACAGCGCCCGAAGTTTCTGTCGATACACCATATACTTTTACTTTGGTAGTAAATGATGGTACGATTGATTCACCTGCTGACGAGGTTATTATTATAGTAAAACAAGTCAATAAAATACCGGTCGCAAATGCTGGATCAGATCAAACTGTAAACGAGAATTCGACTGTTACCCTCGATGCGTCAGGCTCAACGGATGGTGATGGTGATGCCTTAACTTATAAATGGACTGCACCTGCAGGTGTAACTTTAAGTTCAGCATCCGATGCAAAACCAACATTTACCGCACCAGAAGTAACTGCTGATAAAGATTATACCTTTTCTCTTATTGTAAATGATGGAAAAGCCGATTCACCTGTTGATCAGGTAGTCGTTAAAGTAAAACAAGTAAATAAAGCGCCGGTTGCCAATGCTGGACCCGCCGGTACGTTTTCATTAGAAAACTCGTTAGTTCCCCTTGACGGCTCTGCATCCTCTGATCCTGATCACGATGCCTTGACTTATTTATGGACTGCCCCTGCTGGGATTACGCTTAGTTCAACAACTGCGGTCAACCCAACTTTTACTGCTCCTGAAGTTAGGGTGAACACTCCTTATACTTTTTCGCTTGTTGTAAATGATGGAGTGCTTAATTCAACTGCCGCCCAGGTTGTAATTACAGTAGTACAAGTTAATAAAG
>Ga0302292_1001757_pt1 | contig 13581 bp, 12 predicted proteins | sample III_Fen_N2_1_FD_194553 | JGI IMG/M metagenome (GOLD analysis project Ga0302292, IMG submission 194553) | Peat permafrost microbial communities from Stordalen Mire near Abisko, Sweden - III_Fen_N2_1 | ecosystem: Environmental > Terrestrial > Soil > Wetlands > Permafrost | place: Sweden: Abisko...
TGATAAAGAGTTCAGTCGAGAGGCGTTCGGGTGAAACATAGAGGAACTTGAAGTTGCCGTAAACGCAATTGTCCAGGGTGATGATGATTTCCTCGCGGGTCATGCCCGAGTAGATGGCGGCGGCTTTGATGTCGCGGCTGCGGAGGTTGTCCACCTGGTCCTTCATCAGTGCGATGAGCGGCGTGACCACGATGCAGATGCCTTCCATCGCCAGCGCAGGTACTTGGAAGGTGATGGACTTGCCACCCCCGGTCGGCATGAGCGCCAGCGTATCTTTGCCGGCGCAGATTGATTCGATGATGGGCAACTGGAGCTCGCGAAAGTCGTCGAAGCCCCAGTATTGTTTCAATATGTCGTGGTAAACACCCATGACCCTTGGGATTTTACAAATCAGCCTCGGTCTTGATTTCCTTGATCAAAAGCTGGGTGTAGCTGCCGCCGTTGAAGTTGTTTTCCTCGATGGTGTAGGCAATGTGGAACGGATTCCGGCTTTTGATGTGGTTGTTGTGCTCGCTCTGGCAGAACGCGATGCCGTTCATAATATTCTGCGAGTCGGCGTCCACCATTTCGAGTTTCAAGTGATTTTGCTCCCTGCCAAATAATCGAGTGGTGCCGTAATCACTCACGTTTGCTGTTACGAAAACCGGCTTGTTGTTGTCTGGACCGAAGGGGTTGAACTGCTTGAGCGTGCGGACGAATTTGGGCGTGATTTCCTGAAACGAGATTTCCGCGTCGACGTCGATGGTGGGCACCATCTGCTCGGGCAAAATATTATCGGCCACGTAATCTTCGAAGCGTTTGGTAAAAATGGCTACGTTCTCCACCTTCATGGAAAGGCCAGCAGCGTAGGTATGGCCACCAAAATTTTCGAGCAAATCGCGGCAATGGTCGATGGCCTTGTAAATGTCAAAACCGGGAACCGAGCGGGCTGAACCCGTGGCCAAATTGTCGGTGCGCGTGAGCACGATGGCCGGGCGGTAATACTCTTCCGTGAGGCGCGAGGCCACAATGCCGATGACCCCTTTGTGCCACTCCTCATTGTACACCACGATGCCCTTGCGGTCGGCCAAATCGGTGCAGGCCTGCAAGGCGCTGTTGGCCTCCTCGGTCATGTTCTTGTCCAGGTCCTTGCGGGTCTGGTTGTATTGGTTGATGTCGTCGCTTTTGCGGCGCGCCACGGCCTGGTCTTTGGTAATGAGCAATTCCACCGATTCATTTCCCGTCTGAATGCGGCCCGAGGCGTTGATGCGCGGCCCAATCTTGAACACGATGTCGCTGATGGTGATGTCCTTGCCTGTCAACCCGCAAATGTCGATGATACCTTTCAGCCCAACGGAAGGATTGGCATTCAGCCGTTTCAGCCCGTAATAGGCCAGAATGCGGTTCTCGCCCGTGATGGGCACGATGTCCGAAGCGATGGAGACGGCCACCAAGTCCAAAAGCGGTGTCAACTCCGAAAACTTGATGTCGTTGTGAATGGCAAAAGCCTGCATGAACTTGAAGCCGACCCCGCAGCCCGAAAGTTGGTCGTAGGGGTAGGTGTTGTCAAGCCGCTTGGCGTCCAAAACAGCCACGGCGTCCGGCAATTCATCGTCGGGCACGTGGTGGTCACAGATGATGAATTCAATGCCCAGCGTCTTGGCATATTCGATTTTCTCCACGGCTTTGATGCCGCAGTCGAGTGCGATCACCAGTGTGTACTCGTTCTCGTGGGCATAATCAATGCTCTTATGGGAGATGCCGTAGCCTTCGCCGTAACGGTCGGGAATGTAGTATCCGATGTTGGAGGAGTACTGTTGGATGAACTTGTAGACGAGCGCCACTGCGGTGGTGCCGTCCACATCGTAATCGCCGTAGACGAGGATGCGTTCTTTGGTTTGGAGGGCCACGTTGAGCCGTGCGACGGCTTTGTCCATGTCCTTCATCAGGAACGGGTCATGCAGGTCGGTTAGTTGCGGGCGAAAAAATTGCTTGGCTTTGTCAAAGCTGTCTATCCCCCTCTGAACCAGGAGCTGAGCCAATATCGGGCTGATCCCCAGCTCGTTGGCTAGGGACTCCTTGACGGCGGTCTGTTCGGATGTTAGGGTTAGATAATTCCATTTGTTGGTCATTACTATATATTATTTTCTTTCTTTCGCTCCGGGGAGGCGGCTCAAGCAGGCGGCCTCAAGTAAAGAAGGTGCGTCGCGCTGGACGAACCGATGGTATTCGATTTTTATCGAAAAAAGACTCGTAAAGATACTAATTTTTTTTGAAAAACGGCCGGCCTATCACTGCTTATATTTTGGTTTTTTTCTAATTGATTGAAATCCAACAACCCTATTCCTTCGGTGTTTTTTCTATCTTTGTTCACAGAATACTATTGCAATGATCGAAGAACTCAAAAAAGCACAGGAGGTCCTATACAAAGGCGGGCTCATCCTATATCCAACCGATACCATCTGGGGCATCGGCTGTGACGCCACGAACGAAGAAGCCGTCAAACGCGTGTATGAACTCAAAAAACGGGTGGACTCCAAAGCGATGCTCATCCTGGTGGACAACCCCGCCAAGCTGCAGTTTTACATCCGCGAAGTGCCCGAAGTGGCTTGGGACTTGGTGGAACTGGCCGAAAAACCGCTCACCATCATTTACCCGGGTGCCCGCAACTTGGCACCCAATTTGTTGGCCGAAGACGGCAGCGTCGGCATCCGGCTCACCAAGGAAGCCTTTTCCCGCAGTCTCTGTGAACGGTTCCGCAAAGGCATCGTATCGACTTCAGCCAATATAAGCGGAGCGCCCTCTCCAAGGTTTTTTGCTGAAATCAGTCCGGAAATTATCAAGGGGGTGGACTATGTGGTGAACTTTCGGCAGGACGAAAAGACTCCGGCGGCGCCTTCGTCCATCATCAAATTAGGCCTGAGCGGGCAGATTCAAATAATCCGTCCCTAAGGCATATACCAAAACGCCCTTTTTCACGTTATTTCCCCATGAACGACCGAAAACGGATCATCCGATACCTTTTGCTGGATTATGTCTCGGCCTTGTTGGCTTGGCAGGCGTTCAACATATTCCGTTTTTTCACGTTCCGACATACCATTCGCTTCTACAACCTTACGGAGTTCTTGACAGTGGACAAGGCACTGTTGATGAGTGTTTTGATTCCGGCGCTTTGGTTGGTCATCCATCACTTTTCGGGCTATTACGCCATGCCGAGGCGCAAAACCAACCTGGGCGACTTGCTCAACACGGGGGTGAGTACGCTTTTCGGCGTTTTATTGCTGTTTTTCCTCATCATCATCAACGATTATCCGGAATACCCCAGCCTGTATTACGAAATTATGGGTGGATTTTTCCTCATCCAATTTGTTTTCACGGCTTTGATGCGTTTCCTGCAAACGGATCCGATGATTCGCCGACAGTACCGAGGCATCGGTTGCATCCCGGTTTTCGTGGTGGGTACAGGCAAGAACGCCCTGCGCATCCGGCATGAGTTCAACCGCTACAACAGCAGTTTTTGTTACAAGTTGGTCGGTTTTGTCCGAACGGGACAGGTCAAGGATTTGGTTTCAGCCGATGAAATCTGTGGCAACATGGAGGATTTGCCCGGTTTGCTGACCAAGCATCGGGTGGAAGAAATCATCTTCGCCATCGACGATTTGCAGCCTGCCACGACCCGATCGTTGTTGGATGCCGTTTATCCGTTACAAGTGCCTGTCAAGGCATACGCTCGGCGTCAGGACATGTTGGCGGGCTCGGTTTCCTTGTTCTCGCTCTTCGGCATTCCATTGGTCAATTTGACCCCGGCGCCCATGCCCAGGTGGCAGCAAAACTTCAAAGTGGTGCTCGACAAACTGTTCTCACTCATCGTCATGGTGTTGCTCTCGCCGTTTTTTTGTTTTTGGCCATTCGTGTGCGCATCGATTCTCCAGGTAGGGTCATCTATTCCCAGGAACGCTTGGGCAAGGACGGCAAGCCTTTCAAAATCTACAAATTCCGAACCATGTTCGTGAATGCTGAACCCGATGGCCCACAGCTTTCCAATATTGACGACCCTCGGGTGACTCCGTATGGTCGCTTTATGCGGAAATACAGATTGGACGAATTGCCGCAATTCTGGAACGTCATCAAAGGCGACATGTCGCTGGTGGGACCGCGTCCGGAGCGTGCCCATTTTGTGGAGCAAATCGTGCGCAAGGCACCTCAATATTACCTGACCCAGCATGTTTTGCCAGGCATTACCTCCTGGGGCATGGTCAAGTACGGCTACGCGGATACGGTCGAAAAAATGGTTCAGCGATTGGAATACGACCTCATCTACCTCGAAAACCAAAGTTTGCTCATCGACCTTAAAATCCTCGTTTTCACTCTAAAGCCACTGTTGAGGGGGAACGGTCAGTAGGTTTCCGCTTGCATAATCGGGTTTTTTTTGTGTACTTTGACTTTTCAAGGTAATAAAAGGTTATGGCAGAAAGTGAACGGTATTTGCGGTTTATAGTGTGGCGCGAGAAACACATCAAGGAATCCAACTTCATCCTGATGCTGAGTTTCGTTGTCGGATTGCTTACATCGTTCGCCGCACTTTTGCTCAAAAGCATGATCCATTGGGTGGAACGTCTCATGACGACCGCTTTCCCAAGCAACCAGACCAATTATCTGTATCTCATTTTCCCTGCAATAGGTATCCTGCTAGCCTCCTTGTTCGTGCGTTTCATCGTCAAGGACGACATCGGACACGGAGTCACTCACATCCTCTACGCCATCTCCAGACGGCAGGGCCGTTTGAAACGTCACAACATCTGGACGTCCCTGGTAGGCAGTTCGCTCACCATCGGTGCCGGCGGTTCGGTCGGGGCGGAAGCGCCCATCGTACTCACCGGCGCCGCCATCGGCTCCAACCTGGGCAGCTTCTTCAAGATGAACCAAAAGACCTTGATGCTGCTCATGGGTTGCGGTGCGGCCGGCGCCATTGCCGGCATCTTCAAGGCACCCATCGCCGGCATGCTGTTCACCATCGAGGTGCTCATGCTCGACCTGACGGCGGCATCGGTGCTGCCCTTGCTCATCTCGGCCATCACCGCCGCCACGCTTTCGTATGTGGTCACCGGCACCCAGCCCATGTTCGCCTTCGACCAAAGTATGCCGTTCGAACTGAACCGTCTGCCTTGGGTTGTCGTGCTCAGCATCGTCTGCGGTTTGGTCTCCCTTTACTTTATCCGCGGCATGAGCGCCGTGGAAGGCTGGTACAAAAAAATGGAGAGCCCATACCTCAAACTGGCTGTCGGCGCCGTGGTGCTGAGCTTGCTCATCTTTATTTTCCCGCCGCTGTACGGCGAAGGCTACACCTCCATCAGCCAACTCATCAGCGGTCATTCAGGTGCCCTGGCCGACGGCAGCTTTTTCTATTCCATGAAGGACAACATCTGGATGCTGGTGATTTACATGATTTGCGTCATCTTGTTTAAAATTGTGGCATCGGCCTCTACGAACGGAGCCGGTGGAGTAGGCGGGGTATTTGCCCCCAGCCTGTTCGTAGGTGCGTTGGCCGGCTTTGTGGTCGCCAGAACCATCAACGAATTGGGTATCGCACACGTTTCCGAGCAGAATTTCGCCCTCATGGGCATGGCCGGCGTCATGTCCGCCGTGATGCACGCCCCCCTTACCGGTGTTTTTTTAATAGCTGAACTCACGGGCGGATATTCCCTCTTCTTGCCATTGATGGTGGTGTCGGCAGGTTCCTACCTAACCATCTTCATCTTTGAGAAACACAGCATCTACTCGCTGCGTTTGGCCGAGAAAGGGCAGTTGGTGACCCATCACAAGGACAAAGCCGTATTGACCCTGATGAAAATGGAGAACGTGATCGAAAAGGACTTTGACGTAGTCTATCCGGACATGACGTTGGGAGAAATGGTCAAGGTCATCGCCACCGCCAAACGCAACATCTTCCCGGTAGTGGGCAACGATGCCAAATTGCAAGGCATTGTCTTGTTGGACGATATCCGCAACATCATGTTCCGAACCGAACTTTACGATCGTTTTCAAGTGAACAAACTCATGGTTTCGCCGCCTGCCAAGCTTCGAATAAGCGCTTCCATGGAAGAAGTCATGAGGGTATTCGACGAGACCAATGCTTGGAACCTACCCGTCATCAACGAGTTGGGCCAGTACATGGGTTTCGTGTCGAAATCAAAGATTTTCAGTTCCTATCGCAAGGTCTTGGTCCATTTCTCGGACGAATAGCCTATTCCACCATTTCCACGTTGATTTCACCGATGGCGCCCGAAATGTCGAGCGTGATGCTGTGCTTGGATTTCCCCCAGGCATCGTTGGTGTAAGTGCGGTTGTCCTTGTTGAAGAAGGGGATGTTCACTTCGCCCAACAGCCCTGAAACCTCGATTTTAACGCCTGTTCCAAAGGGAACCTTCACATTGATCTGACCAACGCCACCCTTGATTTCAGCATCGCAATCGTTGCTCCACTTGCCGGAAAGGTCCAGAGAGGTTTTTCCGGCCATCATGTTGCATCGAATCTTTGGAACGGAGGTGTTTCTCAAGTTGATGTGTGATTCGCCGGCCGTCATCTTGAAGGCGAAATTGCTGAGTTTGGCTCCTTCGAGGTTGACTTGGGCGACTCCGGCCATGAGTTCGATAGACACGTCGTTCTTCACGTTTTTGTTCAATTCCAGCTTCCATTTGTTGTCGTCCGAGCGGTTGTCCAATTGTTCCGTTTTCTCGCGTTTGCTCTTGATGGTGAGGTATCCGATGCGATCCACTTCCTTATAAATCATGTATGGAACGATGTAAATGTCTTTGTACCCGTAGTAGCACTCCACCAGTTTCTTGGAGTTCACATTCATGTAAAGTTCCCCTGCAAAAAAGGAGATGTCCGATTTTACTTCCCGGGCGGATGCCAGCGGGAGGCTTTTACGAAAGATCGTTTCGCGCTGTTTGGAGGCAACGAGGATGGTGGGAACCAACAGAAGGAGCAGTAGGGGCAGAACGAAGCGCAGATTTTTCATGTTGAAGGGTCTTTTCCGGTTATGAATTATTGATGTATCTTTGACGTATAAAGGTGTGCAAATGTTGCAATCTTTTGGCATTTTTTTTAGCATCATGGAAAAAAAAGATTTGAGAATCGTCTATATGGGCACGCCGGATTTTGCGGTTGCTCCCTTAAAGGCCTTGGTGGAAGGCGCTTTCAACGTTGTTGCCGTGGTCACCATGCCCGACAAACCAGCCGGCCGTGGCATGAAAATGCAGGCTTCTCCGGTCAAAATCTACGCGCAAGAGCAGCAAATTCCTGTCCTGCAGCCCGAAAAACTCAAGGATGAGGCGTTTTTGGACGAGCTTCGCGGCTTCAAAGCCGATTTGCAAATTGTCGTTGCCTTCCGAATGCTGCCCGTCGTGGTCTGGGACATGCCGCCCATGGGTACCTTCAACCTCCACGCCTCGCTGCTGCCTCAATACCGTGGTGCCGCTCCCATCCATTGGGCGGTCATGAACGGCGAGACGGAAACGGGTGTCTCCACGTTTTTCCTCCAACACGAAATTGATACCGGCGACCTCCTGCTTCAGGAAAAAATCGCCATCGGACCCGATGACACCACAGGAATTATTCACGACAAGCTGATGGACTTGGGTGCCGAAGTCGTCTGCCTGACAGTGGATGCATTGCTGGCCGGAACGGTTCATCCCATTCCGCAGCCCGCCGGAGCGGTCAAACTGGCGCCCAAACTCTTCAAGGAAAATACGCGCATTGACTGGACTTGGGGTTCAGCCAAGTTGCATGATTTTATTCGTGGACTTTCGCCGTTCCCGGCAGCGTGGACGGAAATGGTTGGAAAAGAGGGTTCCGTGACGGGCGTCAAGGTCTTTGAGGCCAAGGCTGAACTGGCGGCTCATGAGCTGAAACCAGGCACCTTGGTCGTGGAAGGAAAGAACATGTTGAAAGTGGCAGTCGGTGACGGTTTTGTTTATTTGCTGCGGTTTCAACTGGCGGGTCGTAAAGCGTTGAATTCCGCCGAATTTCTGCGCGGTTTTCCCGAAATCAACGATTTTTGGCTGCAGTAAACGTAAAAAAGTCGTTAATATTTGTTTTTATTCAAAAAAGTGTCTTTATTTGCAGGACCAACCAACTAATCCCATTTGCCTATCGATCTACTGCTACTCTTTGAATTCTAAAAAAAAGAGCAATGGACACGATTAAAACGATGACCGACGAACAACTGGTCAATTTGTTTGCAACTGGGAACAATCAAGCTTTTGATGTTTTATTGAACCGCCATAAGAGCCGGGTATTCACGTATATCCAGCTGGTAGTGCGCAACCGTGATTTGGCTGAAGACATCTTTCAGGAGTCCTTCATGAAGGCCATCGTCACCATCAAGCAGGGCCGCTATGTGGACAACGGGAAATTCTATTCCTGGGTCACCCGCATCGCCCACAACCTCATCATTGACCTGTACCGCAGGGAACGCAATGAAAATACGGTTTCGAACGAAGAGTTCGCCGATGTCGATTTGTTCAACAACGCCAAACTTTGCGAAGAAAATGTGGAAGACTTGTTGGTGCGCGAGCAAGTGTTCACCGATGTTCGCAAGCTGATGCACCACCTGCCCGACAATCAGAAGGAAGTGGTTCAACTTCGCTACTACGAGGACCGCAGCTTCAAGGAAATTGCCGATTTGACCGGCGTGAGCATCAACACCGCATTGGGCCGCATGCGTTATGCCGTGCTCAATATGCGCCGCATGGCCGAAGAAAAAGATATTTCGCTGGCTTATTGAAATAATTATTGGTTCTTATATACGATGTTTGCCTTTTCATCGTTTTATAGGAAACCCAATACTTATTTTGCCTATGCCACTACATTCTACACCTATTCTCCCGACCCGCAGCAGAATTAAACGGATTTACGCCCAACCTTCGGAAGCTACCCTTGAATTTCTGAAGAATTTCGCCAGAACCTATACGCCGGGTATGGAACTTCCAAACAAGAAGTTGGAACTAGTCCTGAACTAGATTGGACGGTTTCGGTTTTTTTTGTTACTTTGCGGAGTAAAACCCTTTATTATGCGAATGGTAGCTCCTTCCTTGCTGGCAGCCAATTTCCTGGATCTGCGGGCAGATCTTGAAATGATCAACTCCTCCCAGGCAGACTGGCTTCACTTGGACGTCATGGACGGCGTGTTTGTCCCCAACATCTCCTTCGGTTTTCCTGTTTTGGATCAAGTCGCAACGATTTGTACCAAACCCCTCGACGTACACCTCATGATTGTGGAGCCTCAAAAATTCATCCCACAAGTCAAGGCGCTCGGCGCCCTCAATATGAACGTGCATTACGAAGCCTGCCTGCATCTCAACAAAGTGGTGAGCGACATCCACTCAGCCGGCATGAAAGCTGGCGTCACCCTCAATCCACACACTCCTGTTTCCTTATTGGAAGAAATCATCACCGACGTGGACCTTGTTTTGATCATGTCCGTCAATCCGGGTTTTGGCGGCCAATCCTTTATAGAAAACACTTACAACAAAGTGGCTGAACTCAAGGAACTGATCCTTCGCCGCAACAGCAGGGCCCTCATCCAGGTGGACGGTGGTATTTCCGACAAAAACGCATCCGCGCTTTTTGCAGCCGGGGTCGATGTTTTAGTGGCTGGAAACTACGTTTTCCGAACTTCCGATCCCCTCGAAGCCATACGCAGGCTTAAAAAATAAATATCAATTAAATGTAAATAAATAGTAACTTTGCAATTCATTTTTGAATTGTATGGTGCTCGATTTATTCCGAAAACTTCCCGTTTCCAGGCTTCTCCTGCCGTATTTGGCCGGCATCCTGTTGCTGTCCGGCGAACCCCGAATACTATTAAGCCTCTTGATGGCTGGCTTCTGGGGGCTGATGCTGCATCGCCTGTTGGAAAAGCGTTTGCCTTCCGCATGGTCCATCCGTTGGTTGCCAGGTGCCAGTCTATTTTGCTTGTGGATGGTCGTCGGCGGGTTCAACATGCAGCGCTTGAACCTGATTGCGAACTTTCCAGGTTTAACAAAGCCATTTGCCGCTGACGTCCGCATCGTATCCCTTCCAGTGGAGAAGCCCAAATCCAAACAATGTGAAATTCTTGTAGAGCAGGCTGAAGGCGGTTTTGAAGCCTGGAAGGGCAAACACCTTCATGCCTTTTTTCGAAAAAACGCTTTTTCGACTTCCCTAGGCATCGGCGACCGGTTTCGCTTGACGATTCAACCTCAACGACCCATTCCGCCAGCCAACTCCTTTGATTTCGACTATGCCGCCTGGCTTCGGCACAAAGGAATCTGTGGAACGACGTATGTCAAGCAATGGACACTGCTTCAAAAGGCTTCCGTTTGGAACTTGCAGGCACATGCCGAGCGTATGAGGCGTCAATTGCTGCATAAATTTCACGGTGCAGGCATTACCGGCTCGGAATTCGCACTGGTGTCGGCCTTGGTTCTGGGAGAAACCAACCAACTGACTGCGGACACCAAAGCCGATTTCTCCGTTTCCGGCATCTCGCACATCCTATCAGTCAGCGGCTTGCACGTCGCCGTGGTGTACGCAGTGCTGGCCTTTCTGCTCTCGTTTCTGGACAAATTCGACCGATGGCGTGTGCCGAAACAAGTGCTCATCGTACTTCTGCTGTTTTTTTACGCCTTTCTAACCGGACTTTCGCCCTCTGTCATCCGCTCGGCCTTCATGTTTTCCTTGTTGGCATTGGGCAAATGCCTGCATCGCAGGTCACAAACACTCAATACGGTGCTTTTTTCAGCTTTTGTCTTGTTGCTCTGGAATCCAAGTTATTTCTACGACTTGGGTTTTGAATTGAGTTACTTGGCCGTGTTCTTCATCGTAGTGGTGCATCCCAAGCTGGTAGCCTTGTGGATACCGCCCAACAAGGCCGCCAAGTACCTCTGGGAGATGCTTTGCCTGTCACTGGTGGCGCAGTTGGGCACGTCGCCGCTGACGGTACAGGCCTTCCATACGTTTCCCAATTATTTTTTGGTCAATAACCTCGTAGCGGTTCCGTTTTCCAGTTTTCTCATCTACTTGTCATTGGCTTTTCTCATGGTTGGTGGAATTCCTTGGATTGGCCCCTTGATTTCCAAGTTGCTCGACGGATGTCTGCACGGTTTTTTAGTATTGGTGGAAACCACCGGAGATTTTCCGCACGCATTGACTCGAAACCTGTATCCAACGACCTTGGAAGTTCTTGTCTTCTACGTAATTGTCCTTGCGTTTTACTGGACCTTCCTGCTAAAGAGACGGGCAGGTGTCATCCCGTTTTTGCTTTCGGTGCTGTGTTTTCAAATGATCTTCGTCTGTACGAGCTTTTAGCCTTAATTTCAACACTTTCCTCTTGCCAAATGACCGTCGATTTAGTACTTTTGTGTAAAAATTACGCACATGCTCACCAAGATCATTTCCGAAGACCTGGTTCAACAGGCCAAACATCTTTTAAACCGTGCCACGACGGTCGCCATCCTATCTCATCAGGGACCGGACGGGGATGCGCTCGGTTCTTCGTTGGCCCTGGCAGACTTCCTGCATCATCAGGGAAAGCATGTACAAGTGATCTATCCGGACCCTTTTCCAGAATTCCTCCGTTTTATGCCCGGTGCCGACAAGGCCTTGATTTTTTCCCTGCAACCCAAAGCCTGTGAAGTTTTTCTGAACAAAGCCGATGTGATTTGCTGCCTGGATTTCAATCAATTGAAACGCATGGGCAAAGTTGGCGATGTCGTCGCCAATTCTCCGGCCAAACGCATCATGATGGACCACCATCCGGAACCCGATACCTTTGCCGACGTGCAAATTTCGTATCCGCAATTGTCGTCCACCAGCGAAATCGTTTTCAGATACATCTGTCGTTCCGGTAATTTCGACGAAATGACCAAAGAATGCGCCGAATGCGTCTATACCGGCATCATGACCGACACTGGTGCCTTCACCTACAATTCGAACAATGCTGAACTGTATTTCATCGTTTCCCAACTCATCCAAAAAGGGGTGGACAAGGATGCACTGTACATCAAAGTTTTCAACAATTGGTCGGCAGACCGCATGCGACTGATGGGATTCGTACTGAACAACCGCATGAAGTTGTTTCCGGAATACAAAACAGCTATTTTGAGCCTTTCCCTGGAAGATTTGAAGGATTTCAAGTTTCAATACGGGGATACCGAAGGGTTCGTAAACCTTCCACTGAGCATTTCAGGCATCATCTTCTCCGTTTTCATTCGCGAAGACATTGACAAGGTTAAATTGTCCTTCCGTTCACAGGGCACGTTTCCTGCCAACAAAGTGGCGGCCGACTTGTTCAACGGCGGTGGTCACTTGAATGCGGCCGGTGGGGAATACTACGGGAAACTGGAAGATGCCATCCGCATTTTGGAAGAAGCCTTGCCTTCGTACGCAATTTAAGCCCGTTCACGCACAAATAATGTTAAGATGTCGGTCTGAAATGGGTATTTGATTACCTTTGCACGGTTCCGATTAAGCTATAGTTTTCATTAACAGCATTCCATGAGAAAGATTTTTCCCGTCGCCGCACTGCTCGCCCTTCTGGCCATCGCCATCAGCTCCTGCGACAGTAACCTGACATACGCCAATCAACTGGTCGCTGAAAAAACGGCCATCAAAGCGTATATCGCCACCAACAACATCAAGGTAGTCGATACGATTCCCACCATCGTACCTTGGCCCGATGGTGTTTATTACCTGACTTCAAGCGGTTTGTATGTGCACGTGTTGGATACTGGCGCTGTTGTGAACAAGGCGATAAAAACCAATACTGTGGTCACCGTCCGTTTCATGGAGACCAATATGGCCGGCGAATCCGGCTACACCAACATGTACGGCACAGGCGATCCTGTGGAGCTGCTTTATAACAACGTGAGTTCCAGCGCCACCTACGGCGATTGCAAGGCTTGGCACGAAGGCCTCGACTATGTTGGAGACGGCGGCCGCATCCAAATGATCGTGCCTGCCTCCCTCGGTTGGTCCATGTACACTACCTCCGCAGCTCTTACTGCCATGTATTATGAGCTGAACTATACGTTCTGGAAATAACAAAAACATACGGATTATGAGTCTGATTAAATCCATTTCCGGCATCCGCGGCACCATCGGCGGGAAGTCGGGCGACGGTTTGAATCCACTGGACATCGTCAAATTTACTGCAGCTTACGCCCAATGGGTACGGCTGAACGCTACCCGCAAGTCCAACAAAATCGTTGTCGGCAGAGATGCCAGGCTCTCCGGCGAAATGGTATTCCAGGTGGTGTCCGGTACGCTGCTTGGCATGGGCTTCGACGTAGTGAACATCGGACTGGCTTCGACCCCAACCACCGAACTTGCCGTCGTGATGGAACATGCCGACGGTGGTCTCATCCTCACCGCCAGCCACAACCCCAAACATTGGAATGCCCTGAAATTGCTCAACCAAAACGGTGAATTCCTAAATGCGGAAGAAGGCGCCTACGTGCTCGAAACTGCGGAGAAAGAAGATTTCAACTTTTGCCTGGTCGACGAACTCGGTATGCTCACCGAAGACCACACCTACAATCAAAAACACATCGATGCCGA
>Ga0302292_1001758_pt1 | contig 13575 bp, 11 predicted proteins | sample III_Fen_N2_1_FD_194553 | JGI IMG/M metagenome (GOLD analysis project Ga0302292, IMG submission 194553) | Peat permafrost microbial communities from Stordalen Mire near Abisko, Sweden - III_Fen_N2_1 | ecosystem: Environmental > Terrestrial > Soil > Wetlands > Permafrost | place: Sweden: Abisko...
CAAAGCATTACAACTTTCAAAGAACTAAAAGAATTGGGCGACGGATTGATTACTTACCGTGTTTTGCCGCGTTTAGATGCGTTGATGTTTGGCGTAATGGGTGCTTATTTGATGCATTATTATCCGGCTATTTGGCGTTTGTGGAAATTGCCAGTTCGTTTATTATTATTCATTACTGGTTGGGTAATTCTGTATATGGTCAAACGCGATAATGCAGTTGATTTTGTGCTGTACGATGCGGTTTGGTCGCATGTGATCAAAGCAGGAGCGGTGTTGATTATGTTACCGTTTTTGTCAACATTTGTTTTACGCCCCAATTGGGTTACGCGATTCATCACTTTCATCAGTCTGATTTCTTATTCCATGTACCTGGTCAATTGGAAAGTAGTGCTCATCATGATCATGAAAAACGGCATTTATCAGCAGCTAGAAGGAAAATGGACAGTGACCGCTCATTGGCAGCTGGATTATGCGATGTTCTGGGGAATTACAATCGTACTTTCCTATCTCATTTACAAACTCATCGAAGTGCCATTTATGAAATTGCGAAAGTAGTGTAAGTCTAATTACGCATCCTCTTCAACCCAATTCACGATAAGATTCATCACCTCAACAAGCTTTTCAGCATTGGCAGTTACTTGATCCTGATTCATAAATGAAATCGATTTTCGGGTATCGGTAAATTTGCCTCCCAATAATCCTGTTGAATCATTGATCTTGGCTCCATTTGGAAAGATCAGCAATACTTCATCCTTTTTTCGAAGGTGGAATACTACTAAATCCCCTTTATACGTTTTCGGGTCTACATTTTTCAGTTCACCGGTATAATAAAAGGCAGGTGAGTTCCATTTGATATGTTCACCGATCTTTGGATGAGCGTTTAGGATAATGTGACACAATTCCATCGCCACGTCCTTCAACGGGTGATCCAATTGCGCAAAATAAGCTGTTACAGAATCTGTTGACAAAACGTTGAATTACTTTGTGTACAGTTGGAAAAAGCCATGTGCGGTATACAAATTGTCTTTCACATCATCGTATTCATACTTCTCGCTTGTAGGAGTTACAAGGTAAAAATACACACCTTCCGAAAGCAATTTACCTCCTTTGTCAAAACCGGTCCAATCGTTTTTGTAATCATCGTTTTCATAAACAATGTTCCCCCAACGGTTGAAAATGGTCAGTGAAACTTTGTCGTAATCTTCCCAATTGGTAATGATCAACGCGTCATTGGTACCATCACCATTGGCAGTCATTACATTCGGAACCACTAGCGGACATTGATTGTAAACGTTGATCGGTGAAATATCGACCGATTTACCGCAGGCATCAGCTATGATGATATTGAACTGATTCAAATTCGGTTGCACCATGGTTGGATATACAGTAACTGTATCATTGTTCGGAAACAAGCCAGGTCCCCAAATGTAAGTGTACGGTGGAAAACCGTTTTGAACGTTACACCACAATTGAGCTGTTTCACCTTGATCGGCACAGAAGTTAGTCGAATCGAGGTAGGTCACTTCCATATTGATGTAATCAATGATTTGAAGGGAAATGGACGTTGTATCAAACGTTCCGTCACAAGGGTGTTCAATGATGATATTAAATTCAACCGTTTCAGTTCCTTCGGTAATTCCATCAAGGAAAGCCGAGATTCCAATCGTATCTGAAAATACTCCGGTTGGAATGGTCAACGTATCCGGAATGTAGTTGTAATCCGTTCCGTTGATGGCGGTTCCACTCAATAAAACTTGTACATCCAATGTGGTGCTGGTATCGGTTCTCGATACAATGAATCCTGCAAAACCACAATCTTCTATCAAAGCGGTAGGTCCGGTCACATCTACTTCTACCGGAATTTCGACCTGACAAGCTACCACGCGGTAACCAAAAGTCCTGATTTTTGTGTTGATCAAAACACCGTTTTTGTATTCTTTCACCGCTACTCCGGCAACGTATGTTCCGATGAGGTTGGGTGAGAAGGTCATGATTCCTGTTGTTGGATTGATCGTTACATTGGAGCCGACTCCGAAAGGTACCGTTGCCGAATAACTCGGTGCCCAAGCCACATCTGTATAAGGCGGCGGCGTCTCAATCGGATTGGCATCCAGGGAACTACCACCCGAAAAAGGCGCTAAAATTTCATAGGCAAGTGAATCACCGTCAGGGTCGAAAGCTGAGTGATCGAAGGTTAATGTATTGTTGTTACACAAAACAAGCGGAGGATAATTGATGAAACGCGCTCCTTGATTGTGAATATCTGTCAATGCACTTCCAGGAACAAACGTTGTTAAGGTAATTCCGTTATCGCCGGGGTTGGTAATGTTATCAATGTTATTGGCCCAACAACAACGCTGATAAGTAATGAAATAACCGTCTACATCAAAAGGTAATGTTACCGTGTCGATGTAAATAGCGCGTTCAATGCAAATGTCATTCGGAGGTGTCACACATGGATCATCGTAAACGATTGGCAAAATATTGCGACTAGAGATATCAACCGAGAAATCTGACCACAAACTTCCGTTTCCGTAAAAAATACGGTATTGTAGCGGGTTGTCGAAGTCGGAGTTTCCCGCTCCGCAATCGCGGTAAATTTCAAATGTAATTTTGTATTGATTGTTTCCCAATGAGTCGTAGTAGATTTCTCCTCCTACAATATGTGTAGCCTTTGCAGTTAACGAAAAAAGAACGGTTGTAAGTGCTAACAGGAATAGTTTGAAGCTGTTTTTCATGGTGATATTTTGGGCTTTCATGCAACTAAAATACGTTTTTTAACAGGTAAAGGTTGCGTGGAGCATTATTTTTATTTGGCTACGGTTGTTTTTCGTAATGCTTTTAAAATCAATATTGAAGGAACCCAACTTAATATGGCCGCGGTATTGTAGGCAATTTCTCCCATAAAATCGATTCGATAGAATACGTACAAGAGTAGGCGAAGAATGATAGCAGAAACCAATAATAGCAACACTTCGCGCATCCAATGTTTGTGCGATTCCAGATCCTTTTTTCGAATGGCAAAATAGCCTTGTATGGCAGCAAATGCGGTATAACTCGCCAATAAAAAGAAAACGAGTTTTCCGAGTACTCCCCCAAAGGCGTAATAGCTCAAAATCCAGCCTGAAGGAACCACTAAGGTGAGCAACAAAATCAAACTGACTTTTCCTAAAAAACGATGTGTTGCAGGTGTTCGTTCAACTCTGAAAATGACTAGTAAGCTGATCAGTAACAACGCAATCGGAGCTGAAGCAGCATGCACACCCAAACCGATAGGAAACCAGTTCGAATGGAATAAAGCCTCTTTTCCGAGCAAATAACCACGATCAAAATTCGGATTCAAATACGAAACGCCCACCAACGCAATAAAAACGTTGAACGAGTTGAGAAAAAGGAAAAACAGGAGCTTAACCGGCCATAACCATGTAGCGCTGTTCTTCATGTATGTATGCTTCAGGATTCGACTTCAGTTCTTTTTCCAGTTGCTGGATCAACTGCAGGTTTTTCTTTTCAATCGGTGTAAGTAATCCGTTGACACTTGTGCGTTTCGGTTTGTACCATTTGAATGATTTGAAAACGGCAGTGAGTTCAGGATCGGTGAATTTCATGCCGTGTCGCGCGTAAATTTCGTTCCGCATATAAGCCAAATCGGCTAGGGAAACATGATCTGTGTAAATATTGATCGGTACTCCGCCCATATCTTCGTCGTAAATTTCAGAAGTGGCAATTTCTTCATCGTTCATTCCGTGAGTAAAACAGCCTTTGAAATGCTCTTTGGTAAGGATAATCGCAGCTGTCATCGGGAACAAACCATTACCAAGTGAACTGACTTTTCCGTCTGCTGCGATACTGTAATATTCGTACTTGGTATACCATTGGTAAGGAATTCCGCTTATTTCATTTTCAACATAGTTGCGTACTTCTACCACACTGTCATTGAGGAATTTCACTTTCGGTGTCGACAATTCATTCGAACACGTGTTCATCAACATGTAGTTGTCATAGTTGAACAATTCCTTTGAAGCTTTAACTGTGTTTTTGGTGTCGAAAGTTGTGAGGAAACGACGTTGCGTTTCAGTACCTCGCGCTTCAGCCACGTAAGTGTAAAACGAGCTGAGCATAGAGTAGGTGTTTTCGTTGCGTTTTCGGGTATCCACAACCGCTACATCGATCGAATCTTTCCCGAATTCAGACCATTTTAAACCGCCTGTAAAGGAAATATCCGGAATGAATTGAAGGCGTTGCAGGTAAGAAGGAGAAACAATCATTGCATAAGCATATGACAAGAAATACTCTTCGTTCATATAATCAAATGGATCGGTTGAAATCCACATTCCGAATTGTTCGCTTTCCAGATTATAACGGTAGGTTTTCAGCAAACGGGCATAATTCGGCGCCGGTTGATCATCGGCAAAGGCTTTGGAGGTTCCGTCAGGGTAGATTTTATAAAACGAAGACCCTTTTTGACCGATGGCGATGTATTCCATAATCTTACTCGGATAGATAGCGTCGTATTCGGGTTTGATGACGGTGTTTTTTTCGTAATTGAACAAACCGTACTTACCGTTTTGTTTCAATTCCATGTAATCGTCTACGATAAATCCCGGATTTCCGATGCGTTCATATTCCAGCGGAAGTAATTGATTTCCTTTAGAATCGAGCAATCCGAAGCGAAGTTTCGTCGAAATTTTATTTTCAGAAGCATAGACTTCCTGTTTGTTTTGAATCAGGAAAAACGTACCACGATATGTATTGGCAAAATAAGGAACGCGTTTGTTTTTCTTTTTCGCCAGTTTATAGCCGTTTAAAACCTGATTACTGAAAGGGTGTTTGTCGCTAAGTTCAAAGAAACCCAGTTCACGCGAGGTAGTATCTTCGCCCGGTTCGGCAACTACATCGGCGGTATCCGGTTTTGAAGTGGCTTCTTCGCCGGAGCAGGCAACAATGATTCCTGCAATCAGCACAACGGTAAAGTAGAGTAGGCTCAAACGCTTATTCATGGTCTGTCGATTTTTGAGTACCAAAATAAGCACAATTTCGATTCGGAATAGGGAGTGTTGATTACTGGTGAAAAGAAATCAAAAAGTGGAAATGGGAAGTTGATTTCAAAAGTAGATAAACTTCCTTCTTTGAGGGGTAATTTACTATTAAAGAGCACACCCTTTAGAATGTGACGTACTGCATATTTTCCACCACGAATTAACGAATGACGTATTGTGTACCAATTTTGGCGAATGATCAGCCACGGCTGATCTCACTAATCAAAATGGAAACTTGTTTCCATTATTAGCTTCACTGAACTTACGTTTCGCTTTAAATTCAGGTATTATTTTCATTGGTTTATTCGTGGGAGACTATTATGTGCGCTTTAGAAGGAAACACTACTCATGGGGAGAAATGGATTCCCATCCTTTTTTAGGTTCTAAAAATCATCAATACTTCACCACCTTTTTTGTAATCGAACCTGTCTTAGCAATTAAATGCAAGTGATACATTCCAGAGGCCATTTCGGAAAAATCAACCTGTGTGAACGTTCCGAGTTCACCTTTGTCAAGACATTTACCGGAAAGGTCGACCAACTCGTATGATTCCAACAAGCTTCCTTCTTTCAGGCTGATCGTAAACTCATCCGTGACAGGATTAGGGTATACATCAACAGACGATTCCAGAATATATGAAGGCACATCGGCTGTCATGCCTCTTGATTTCAGGAATACTCCCGAGTCTAAAATTCCGTCTGTTACATCAGCAATCGCAATTATTAGGTGGTATGTTTGTCCGGGAACTACCGCTGCTTTTGCAACCAAGGGTTTGGTCAATCCATCGTATTGTAAATACATTTCAGAATCGAAATAGGGATACGCAGCTCCGTCACCATTGAATTGGTAGACACTACAATTCGTGCAGGGTCCAGAGTTAGACGCTCCATTATTGATCGTATTAACTGAAACAATATTATTATCCGGAGCTCTGGCTATATTAATATTTTCATATCCTGGGCCATCGATTATTATTACGAATAAATCTTTATAATTGCTTCCAACATATTCTGGATACTCATCAGACCCAAAAATATAGGGTAAGTAAAACGTGTCACCCAACGGAACAAAATCAAACTCTAAGAGAGCCCCGTTTTTTGTTGGAGCCCCTGCAAATAGATCCAAAAAAGGAAATCCCGGATACTCATTATCTACACCATCGTAAGATTCATCATTGGGTCCCAGTGCACAGTATTTACTACCCGTTGTCATTAACACTCCTGTTTCAAAAGGCATATTTTGCACATTGGCTCCGAAATAGGATACGGCATCGTACCACAACGAATAGTCTACATTTGAAACAGTGACTGCAGTTCCCGTAATTTCATCAACAAGGGCATACGGATTATTTCCTCCCATACCTATCTGAGCAGATAATCCAAACGGGAGAATGAATAAGGTGATTAAAATTGATTTCATGTGTGGGTTTTAAAAGCTGATACAAAAATATGTTTTCTTACTTAAGATGGTTCATCATCCTCTAAGTAAGTAGTAAAAGTGTTTTATTAATTCACAAACTTGTCAACCTCCTTACAACTTTCGCACTAACGTTGGTCGTGTTTACGTCTTCGTTAGCCGTGACTGACTCTTTTCAATGGAGACGGTGGATTCCCCTAATAATTATGGCTATCGAGTAATTATCGAATAACTGTCACAAACCCATGAACCGTTTCGCGAATTTTATTCGTTGGTGTGTAAAACAATATGTAGGTATAAACGCCATCTTGAACCGGTTCACCGCTCGTTGTTTTTCCATCCCACTCGCGGTTGTCATTGTCGAATCGCTTGATTTCATTTCCCCAACGGTTAAAGATGTAACCTTCATCCAATTTTCCGCCAAGTAATTCAACCCGGAAAGTATCATTGGTAAAATCGCCATCCGGTGTAAACAAAGAGCGAAAATTCTTCATTCTCGCAATACTGAGGCAATTCATCAACCACAATATGGTGAAAAGTGTAGTTACAACCTTCAGGAGTTTGTTGTTCTTGTGTGTAATCGCCGGCTTCAGTTACCCATTGACCAAATACGAGTACCGAATCGCCATAGCACAGAGCACTCACTGTTTGGTTGTTAAATATAGGAATCACTAGAAGAATCACATTGTGCGTACTGTCACAACCGTTGATATCGGTAAATGTCTGAGAATAGGTGTCAGGAGTGTTTTCCCAGTTTCCGAAAATCAATACCGAATCTTCGGCACAGAAAGTAAGGGTTTCTTGCGTTGTCTGCGGAGAGCAGCCATCGGTTACCGTAATGTTTACGCAATCGTTCGCAAGACAATTTCCACTTCCTACCGTATAACAAATCTGAAAAGTTCCGGCTCCTGAAACAGCTGGATTAAACAATCCGTTTGCGCCTAGACAACCTGCACAATCTGCGGTTAACCATGTTCCACCTGCAGTAGCAGCTTGCAATTGAAAAGCAGGATCGTTTGTTGTAAATGGTCCGGCAGCTTGAATAGTTGCATCACCAACTGCTGCTCCGGCTGCAATGGTTACAGATCCGTTACTTGTACAACCGTTTTGATCGATGACTCCAACGCTATAAGTTCCCGGACATAAATTCGGATTCACCGCATTCATTGGCCCGTTTGACCAAGCATATTGATAAGGAGCAGATCCACCGGTTGCGCTAGCGGTTGATGAACCGTCGCACATTCCGGCACAACTTTCATTGGTTGTGGTAAAGTTGACTTGAAGGTTATTCGATGCGGTTTGAACCGTTCCTTGAGTTGTAAACGTACATCCGCCGGCATCTGTTACGGTGACAGTATAGGTTGCGCTGCACAACGACGAAATGGTTCCGGTTGTTTGTCCGTTCGACCAAAGATAAGTATAGGGTGCCGTTCCACCTGTAGGTAAGACTGTTGCTGTACCATTGCAATTTCCGCCGCAGCTCACATTCGTAGTAGAAACCGTAGCTTGTAATCCGGCTGCTATGCCACATTGCGGATTCATAGAAGCAATCCATGCATCGTTGGCGGAATTGTTTGCGGCTCCGGGAGTTTCATCCGTGCCTACATTTCCACTTGTCCAATTAGCTTGAAGATTCCAATCGTTGGAAGTGTTGTTGGTGAATGAAAAGACTTTACCAGCTGCAGATCCTGCGAAATAAATAATAGCTCCGCTTGTGTTGTTTCCCCAGCTAACTGAATGTAAAGGAGTTCCGTTTACGCCGAGATTCGGAATTTGAAATGAATCATTGGCATTGCTCATCGCAACTTGATTCCATGATCCGCCACCTAAAGTCCAACCACCGGCAGGGTAGGTAGAAACGCTCGTATTCGGACTGGTACTAGTTCCTTCTAATAAATTGGAGTTAGCTGGAATGATGAGGCGACAATTTCCATCGCTGAGATTCACATCATCAGGTGGAAGAGCTCCGTTTACATCACTTTCATTGTAAACCACAATGTAGGTTCCTTGAGGAACGCAACTCCAGAAACTGATGTTGGCGAAACGAATGGCTCCGGATGCAATTCCTGTTCCACCACCTGGAGCAAAAAAGCCGTTGTTGTCGTCAATGATTACTCCGCGCAAATCGATGCACGGCACCGGTGTTTGGCAAGTAGGAGTCCCGATCACTACAAACTCAACGTATTCCTTAGCGTTTGCGCCCTGAGATACTTCGTTGATAATAAGTTGTTGTGCTTGAGAAGAAAAGCAAAGTAATGAAACAATGCTAAAAACGATGCGGGATTTCCACATGACGAGTTGTAATAACGAACCTTCAATCGGAATTGGTTTCGGCTACGGTTATCAATAATCAAACCGGCGTCAAGGATGTCAATTCCAATTGTTGGCGCAAAGATACGCACACTCTGTATAACAATTCAAGATTGAAATGTTAAGATTAGATTACTAATACTAGATTTTTGCAATAGGTTTTTAATCGAAATCAGTTAATCCCAGTATTCATGAGGGGATAAGTGTTTCTAACGGTTACGAACGGATACGAAAATAGGTCAAAAACATCTTGAAAAGGAACGGCAACTTTACCCCAAATTCCCTTGAAGCTCTACCAATGATGCGTATGCACCGTTTTTTGTTTCAATCAATTCCTCATGTGTTCCTTGTTCTACCACTTCGCCGTTTTGAATTACCAGAATTTTATCTGCATTGCGAATCGTACTCAAACGGTGAGCAATCACAATGGAAGTACGACCTCTCATCAATTTATCCAACGCATCTTGTACTACTTTTTCCGATTCAGAATCAAGTGCCGAAGTGGCTTCATCCAAAATAAGTATAGTCGGATTTTTAAGAATTGCTCGTGCAATGGCAATGCGTTGTTTTTGTCCGCCACTTAACTGAATACCACGATCACCAACTTGTGTGTCATAGGCTTCCGGAAATCCGGTGATAAATTCATGTGCATTTGCTTGTTTAGCGGCTTCAATGATTTCTTCTTCACTGGCGGCTGGTCTACCAAAAGCTATGTTTTCACGCACTGTTCCTGCAAATAGAATGACATCTTGTGGTACAACGGCAATGTGCTCTCTCAAGTATTTTAAATCGATTTCAGAACTCGCATTTCCATTAAATTCAATGCTTCCTCCCGCCAATTGGTAATAATTGAGAATCAATGATGCGATGGTCGATTTACCGCCACCAGAAGTACCCACCAAAGCCAATGTTTGGTTGGAACCTATTTCAAATGAAACGTTTTTGAGTACGGTGATGTCTGCGCGCTGCGGATAATGAAACGATACATTTTTAAAGGAAATAGCACCATTGATTGCTGGTTTGGTAGTACCAATAAACAATTCCTCCTCGCTCGTTTCAGCAATAAGATCCATCAGTTTTTCGGTGGCTCCGATCGATTTTTGAATGTTGGAATAAAAATCGGGAAGTGAACCGATGCTTGCCGCAATGATCATTGTCATCATTAAGAACGAATACAAATCGCCTTGTACCAAAGTCGGATTGGGACCTTGCGTCATTAATAATCCTTGCCAAACAATGAATACGATGGCGCCGAACATGCAGAAAACGATAAACGAAATAAACAACCCACGCCATAAACCGCTTTTGATATTCAGTCGACGGATTTCATTAATGGCAGATTTGAAGCGACCAATTAAGAATGCTTCGTTGGTGAATGCTTTGATATTGCCAATTCCCATCATGGCTTCTTCGGCAATGGCATTGGATTTTGCGGTTTGATCTTGAGCTTCATTTGATAAACGCTTGATGAATCGACCGAAGAATACGGCAATCAATGCAATCACCGGAACTGTTGCTAGCATGATAAGTGCCAGTTTCCAGGAAATAAAACTCAAGATGAGAATTCCACCCACAATCATTACAATCTGTCTGAAAAACTCAGCAATTGTAGTGCGTAACGTTTCTTGAATTTGGGTAATGTCGGCCGATAAACGACTGGTGAGTTCACCTACCGTATTGCGATTGTAGAAATCCATTGGTAAGTGTACCAATCTATTGAATAAATCGGTGCGTAAATCGCGTAATGCATTTTCCGTAACATTGGTAAACAAGACCACTCGGAAATAACTGAAAATGGATTGTGCACCGAATAAAATAAACAACGCAACCGCAACCGTATTGACATTGGAAAGATCAATGGCCTTTACAGCTTCAGACATCGAAGTTTTTGAACCGCTTCCGGTACCGAGTAATTGACCTAATAAAACAGGGAAGATTAACCCGGCAGAAGTTGATAAAACAAGGAAAATCCAGCCGATTAAAAAGCTGATACGGTAGGGTTTAAGGTAAGAGAAGATGCGTCGTGCCTTTTTATAACTGTCGCGAGTGAGTTGTACTTTTTCTTTCTTGACCTTTTTTGGACGCAACATAATATTCCTAAATTTGTGGTACAAATGTAATCGTCACAGATGCTTTTGGTGCATTTTTTTAGAATATTTTACATCAGTTCTTGAATATTTGGAAAAAGTAGCTATCTTTGCACTCCGCAATTGAGAAATAGAAATTCGTTATAAAGACATAGAATCATGAAAAGAACGTTTCAACCGTCCGTAAGAAAGAGAAAAAACAAACACGGATTCCGTAGCCGTATGGCAACGAAGAACGGTCGTAAAGTATTGGCTGCACGTCGCCGTAAAGGTCGTAAGAAATTGACAGTTTCTGACGAGCCGAACCACAAACGTTAATACGTAAGAAGTTCTTTCTTCAAGATATAGACCATCTTTCTTCGGAAAGGTGGTTTTTTTGTTTTGGAGCTTTTAATTCATCATTCACTTTTTAGTAAGTTTGTTCAAACATTTCATACATGAAACTTCCCGTTGATCTTCGTTCCGATACTGTTACACAACCAACTTCCGCTATGCGCGATGCCATGTTTCACGCGCCACTTGGCGATGATGTGTTTCAGGAAGATCCAACCGTAAACGAACTTCAACGCTTTGCTGCCGAATATTTCGGGAAAGAAGCCGCGCTGTTTTGTGCCTCCGGAACGCAAACCAATCAAATTGCGATCAACGTGCATGTACAGCCCGGTGGTGAAGTGATTTGTCATGAAGACAGCCATATTTATAAATACGAAGGTGGTGGAATTGCTAAAAACTCCGGAGCATCCGTTCGTTTATTGACTGGAAATAGAGGTCGCTTAACGGCAAGTGAGATTGAACAATGGATTATGCCAGACGATATTCATTTTCCGGTAACGCAATTGATTTCATTAGAAGATACGTCTAATAGAGGAGGGGGAGCGGTCTACGATTTTGCCGAGATAGAACGCATTTCCGTAATGGCGAAAAAGATGAATTTGCCCTTGCATTTAGATGGCGCTCGCTTATTCAATGCATTGGCTGTAAATGGCATTGATCCGAAGCGTTATGCAGCAGCTTTCGACTCCATTTCCATTTGTTTATCAAAAGGATTGGGAGCTCCTGTTGGTTCGTTATTGCTAGGGAAAACCGATTTTATTCACCGCGCTCGCCGGGTACGAAAAGTGTTCGGAGGTGGCATGCGACAAGCCGGATTTCTGGCAGCTGCAGGATTGCATGCATTGCAAAACCATACCGATCGCTTGAAAACTGACCACGAACATGCCCAATTGCTTGAAAAAGCCTTGTTGGAATGTGCATGGGTGAAAACCGTTATTCCGGTTGAAACAAATATTGTGGTGATTGTATTGGAGCAACCTGAATTGCGCGATGTATTCATTCAACGACTCGCAGAGCAACAAATTAAAACAGTGGCTTTCGGACCGGGAATGATCCGGATGGTGACGCATCTTGATATCGATGCTGAACAAATTGACTACGTGCTGGCAACGGTCAAAAAAATGTGACCATGCGCTGTTTCTTGCTGGTATTTAGTGCTTTCATTAGCACAGTGATCTTTGCCCAGCAAGCAGATACGATACAATGGTCGAACGATGCAATGGCGCATGCCGAATGGCTAAAACCAACAGGAATCGGAAGGTCTGCCCAGTTTAGTGCTTATTTGGATGTGAAACTGAAGAAAGAACGCATCAATAAAACCATGCATGTTCATTATTGGGTAGATGCCCTGTGGCTCCGCTCAGAAAGTTTTCTTGCCGATTCGGCGAAGTCTCGCTATACACCTTTGGCGCAGTTGTTTTTCGATTGTTATGAACTGGAATCTAGAAAATTGCAGGAACGATTGAATGCCACAGATGGTTTTCCGGATATTGAAATTCCCGAATCAAATACACGGGTAACTGACCAAATTGATGCATTACGCTCCATCACAAAGAACGGTTTTGATACCACAGAACTGCGTTACTGGAGACACTGGATGGATAGTGCGTTGCTGGAAACACCACGATTTTTCCTACCGAATTTTGAATCAGGAAATGGAGAGTTGGGTTTTGATATAGGTAGTGGAGTTTCTTCCATCAATGGTGACTTATCGAATTACTTTCAAACGTTACCAGCGTTCGGTTACGGACTTAGTTTCGGATCAAAGCGTTTTCAATTCAATTACCACGCTTTACATAATTATGCGCATTCCGATTCGGTATTCATAATTGGCGATTTTAAATTCGCTGACAGTAATCGTTTACAAATCAATCAATCGAGCTGGACCATTGGTTACCAGTGCATCAATCGCTATAAATGGACGGTTACGCCTTACGGAGGTCTAAGTACCTTTCGCATTATCAACAGAGATGAACCCAAAGGTTCGTTGTATGCCAAAGGTCGTGCTTCGTTTAACTGGGAAGTTGGTGCAATTGCAGAATGGCGCTTTCTCCAATTTTATCAAAGTAACAGCGTTCAGCTTTTCTGGAAATTGCGGTTAAAAGTTGGCTATGCTCCGATTTATTATCTGAATGTTGTACGAGGAAATGCAGTGAAAATTCAGCTAGGAATCGGTTTTACGATGAAATCGATCCGGAATTTACCGAGCCAATACTAGTTTTTGTACCTTTGGGTTATGTGGAAATACATTGTCTCCGTTTTATTGCTCACCGCTGTCGCTTGTACCAACCAACCTGAAGAAACGGTCGGTTATGATGATTTGGCTCCGACTTCCGATAAGTATTCAGAACAACAAAACGCTAAAAAGATTGATTCTTCATTCGTCAATG
>Ga0302292_1001760_pt1 | contig 13570 bp, 15 predicted proteins | sample III_Fen_N2_1_FD_194553 | JGI IMG/M metagenome (GOLD analysis project Ga0302292, IMG submission 194553) | Peat permafrost microbial communities from Stordalen Mire near Abisko, Sweden - III_Fen_N2_1 | ecosystem: Environmental > Terrestrial > Soil > Wetlands > Permafrost | place: Sweden: Abisko...
ATCTAAGTCCATTTGTTTACAGATACATTCTTTTTGTTTGTTTCCCTTGTTTCCACATGGGCATGGATTCATTGCCGCAACTAATATAAAGTTTGATGGAAAAATTGCTGAACCCCTAGCTCTTGATATTGAAACAATATTATCTTCGAGTGGTTGGCGAAGTGATTCCAAAACTCTTTTTTCAAACTCTGGAAACTCATCTAAAAATAATACTCCTCGGTGAGCAAGGGTTACTTCTCCTGGTTTTGGGTTTGCCCCGCCACCAATCATTGATACATAACTGGCCGTATGGTGAGGTGCCCTAAAGGGAGGATCTGTAATTATTGTATCTTCGAGCAATCCAACCACTGAGTGTATACCTGTTATTTCTAAACATTCTTCTTTTTCTAAATCAGGAAGTATATTTGAAAATACACGAGCAAGCATCGTCTTTCCTGTGCCAGGAGGTCCTGACATCGCTATATTGTGCCCTCCTGAGGCGGCTATTTCTAATCCTCTCTTTGCTCCTTCTTGTCCTTTAATATCTGAAAAGTCTATATTATTTATTTTTTCATTATGAGTTATTTCTGTCTTCGGAAATGGAGATATTTTAGGCCTTTCTTTTTCTAGTAAATTTCCATCCTTATCCCCGCCTGAATGATTTAGTCGGGCAGGTTTCTTTGTTATATAAATATGATCAATAACTTCTGTTAGATTTTTAGCTCCATATATAGTTATTCCATCTACTAAGGCTGCCTCCTTTGCATTATCTATTGGTAAAAATATTTCTTTATATCCAAGCTTCTTCGCAACTTCTGTTAGAGGAAGAGCTCCCTTTATGGGTCTTAGCTCTCCATTTAGAGATAATTCTCCAAGAAATATTCTTCCCTCACCATCAAAATTAATTTCCTCTGCAGAAAGTAGATATGCTAGAGCAATAGCCAAATCAAAATATGGTCCTTCTTTTTTAATGTCTGCCGGGGAAAGAGATATAACTATCTTTTGGTTTTGATTTTTAGGTGAGTTGTATCCCGAATTTTTTAGAGCAGAACTCATGCGGTCTTTTGATTCATCAACTGCTTTGTCTGGAAGACCCACCAGAGTAAAAGAGTGCAAAGTTTTCTTTGTAATGTCTACTTCGACTGTGACGATCTTTCCTTTTAAAAGGTGTGTTTGGGCTGAATATATTCTTGAAAATGACATAAAAAATTTAAACCCCTAAAATTATAAATAATTTTAGGGGTTTAAAACTTAACTAACTTTTTCCATACAAGATTCACATGTACGGGAGCTTGGATTTACCTCAAGTCTTTCTTCTTCTATTTTATTTTTACAAATCTCACAAGTTCCATACTCACCGGTTTCTATTTTTGATAAAGCAAGCTTAATGTCATTGAGCCTTATTTCTAAAACATTAAGAGCACTTGATCTTTCTTCGTAATCGGAAGCTCTTTCTGCCATATCAGCTTCATCTTCGACATCTTGAGCTTTTACCTCACTTTCTGGAGCAGCCTCCCAATCACTGGTTTCTTTATCGAACTTGCCCATAGAAGATAATTCTTCTTCTAATAATTTCTTTTCTTCTTCAAGTTTTGCTTTGTATTTTTCCATGTTTTAATTTTAACATTAATCTAATAAATGGCAATCTATAGAGGTTTGATATTTTTAATTAAGAGTCTAGAAATAATTTCTTTGATTGTGTCCACACTATCTGCAATAATGATATTATTTTTGTCTGCAAATATATAATAAAGAATTGGTCTGTCTTTCTCGTTGAACAGCACCCTTGCGTCTTTATTACTCATGATTATATCTTTCCATTTTCTATTACTCATTTCAAGTTTATTTTCTGATGTATCGAATTCAAATAGATTGAACATGTCACTTGAAATCGTTTTTTCCCATTCTAACATCCCCGCATAAGTGAACTCATAATCTTTAGATTGCAGAATTATAAAAAGTTTTGGCTGACCATCTTTTTCTTCTACACTTCCAGATAATTTCTTTGTATAAGTTCCTACCATGTAAGAATCCGCTAGAGATCTTACTAATGATGGAGGAGCTGTAAAATAAAATTTAGAGAAAAGTTCTTTAACACCGAATTTTTCTTTTATGCCATTTGTATCTTTATCTAAAGAAAAATATTTTATGAATCCATTTTTAATTCCTGTGTTACTAGATTCTTTTTTTGCAGAATTTATTTTACTCACTAAGTCGTCTCCGTTTTTCAGTGTTAGAGAATAAATTTCATCATAAGAAATTATTGCTCCTTCTCTTGCGATTATTTCTGGTGCGTTGTTAACTTTTTTTTGTTTAACAAAATAATACGAACCGTAAACTCCAGCTGCTATTAAAATCAATCCACCGATAACAAAGAAAATTTTTTTTGTGGGAGTTCCTTCTGCCTGTCTGTATAGGTCTTCTCTCTCATGTTTGTTTTGTTCTGCGAGTGCAACTTTGATTACAGATATTTCATTTGCTCGGACAGTATCTGCCATATCTGACATGTAAGTTTTTACTGTCTTTAATTTTCCTTGATTATTTATTTGTGTTTTATTTTCTTCCATTTTTGTTCTAAAGATTTTTATGCTTTAGGTTTGAAAAAATCTTTGTTAGCTTCTTTGATAGAAAAGTTTAGTCTTCCTCTTTCATCAACTTTAATTATTTTCACAGGCACTCTGTCTCCTTCCTTAATGATATCAGAAACTTTCTCAACTCGGAATGGGGCTATCTCAGAAACGTGGACAAGTCCTTCTGTGTCAGAACCGATTTTTACGAAAGCTCCGAACTCCATAAGCTTAACGACTACACCTTCGGCCTCGTCTCCTACCTTATATTCGTGAGTCATCTCTTCGATGATCTTTACAGCTTCTTCTGCTCCTCCGTTTTTACCAGTAACAAAGACTGTTCCATCTTCCTCAATAGTTATTTCTGTCCCTGTTTTTTCTCGGATAGCATTTATGTTTTTTCCTCCTGGCCCAATAACCATACCTATCTGATCCTTCTTGATTTTAACAGTTAATATTTTTGGAGCATTTGGAGAAATTTCTTTACGTGGTTTTGCTATCTCAGATATGATTGTTTCAAGGATTTGTAATCGGGCTTTTTTTGCACGAACAAGTGCTTCCTTCAAAACGTGCAACTGTACACCAGAAACCTTTACATCTAGTTGGATTGCAGTGATACCATCTTTTGTTCCAGCAACTTTGAAGTCCATGTCCCCGTAGTGATCTTCGGGTCCTTGAATATCTGAAAGTAAAACATATTTACTTTCGTCCTTCTCATCAGACATAAGCCCGACAGAGATACCAGCAACTGGAGTTTTGATTGGCACTCCTCCGTCCATGAGAGCTATAGTCATTGCACAGATTGAAGCTTGAGATGTTGAACCGTTTGAAGCTGTTGATTCAGAGACTACACGAATAGTATATGGGAAATTTATTTTTTCTGGAATAACTGGAGTAAGAGCTTTCTCTGCTAAAAATCCATGACCCATTTCTCTTCTGTTTATTCCACCAACACGTCCTGTTTCACCACCAGAGTATGGAGGAAAATTATAATGATGCATGAAACGTTTCTTGGATTGTGATTCCATTCCCTCGATTGTTTGCATATCTTCTGGTCCACCTAGTGCTAACACAGACAAAACGTGTGTTTCGCCTCGATAAAAGATTCCAGAACCGTGTAACACATCTGATATGCCTCCAGCTTTTGCATAAAGTTTTCGGATTTCATCCACGGCTCTTCCATCTGCTCGTATTCCCTGTAGTAATGCCATCTTGTGAAACGCACCATCTAAATAATGATGAATATAATCTTCGGCTGCACTCTTGATCGCTTCATCGTTTTCATCTGGATATTTTTCTTTTAATATATCATTCCAGATTGTTTCTGCTTCATGTGTAACTTTTTTACTTTCTTTGCTAAATAGTTTTTCTTCAAGCATTGGTCGAACTTTTTCATCAAAGAGAGCTATCACATCTTTTTCAACTTCTATTTTTGTGAATATCATTTTTTCTTTTCCAAATTCTGCAGAAAGTTTTTTCTGGAAGTCTTCCCACTTTGAAATCTCTACTGAAGCTAAATCAAAACATTGACCCATTTCTTCTTCGGTTACTTCGTATGACATAGCCTCTATCATGTTGATAGTTTTGTCTTTTCCACAAACTAGTAAATCAAGAGCATACACAGACTCATCTGAGCCTGGAATATAGTTGTTTACTTTTAGTGTTTGGTCTTCTTTTGTTTTGCTTATTTGAACCGCCCCGATAGGTCCGTTCCAAGGAATGTTCGACATGTGAAGTGCGATTGAAACAGCGTTGATGCCGAGAGTTTTTGGATCAGTTTTTCCAACTGCAATAACTGTGACAATAACCTGAACTGCATTCTTTATATAGTGGTCGAAAAGTGGACGTATAGTACGATCTATCATACGAGCTGCAAGGATAGCTTGATCACTAGGACGGCCTTCTCTCTTGTTGTATTGACCACCTAGGATTTTTCCTGCTGCATAAAACTTTTCTAAATACTCAACTGTTAGGTTAAAGAATCCAAGATTTTTACTTCCATCTTTTGATATGACAGCTGTTGCCATGACGACAGTTCCCTCACTTTTTAATATCACAGAACCATTTGCTTGGTCTGCTAAATCAGAAAACATGGCGATAATTTTCTTACCACCTATCTCTACTTCATATTCTTTACTTTGCATAATATTTTGAGCTAGTCCCCAGACTCTAGTTTTGAAACCGAGATACCTATTTATGGCTTCAACTCTAATTGTCCGGAGATTAGCATGGCTTACCTATTAATGTCTCAAGCATAGCAAAAATCTCTCCTTTTTACAAAGAGAGATTTTTATTAGTTTTTCTGTTTGATAAGATGAAATACATTAGTATGGCTACCCCTATAAATAATAATATCCAAGATAAATCATCGTAGGCCTTGAATCCTTTCATCCTTGCTTCCATATTTTTGTATTCAAACAGCGACCAGATTGAAAAAATAACTATCATTGTTCCGAGCAACAGTAAAAATTTATTTTTCATAGTTGTTAGATTTAGTTTCAATTTATTCTGTCACATAAAAAATATTTAATCAATAAAAATTAAAAATTTAATTTAAATAAAAAAAGAAGTTCAAATCAGTAAACTGATTTGAACTTCGCAATATTTTCTGAGAGAAATTATTGGAATACTCTTATAAATAGTTTTCCCACTTTTATGTATCTCTCTCCTTTTTCCGGAAACCTTCCTTCTTGCCAAAGTTGAATGTCTTTTGGAAAGCGCATTACCGTTGTACCAAAGCCTTCAACTTTTATGATCATGAATCCAGATGTTTCTGGATTGTCTGTTAAAAAGATAGGTCCAGGTTCTAAAACTTTGAAAAAAGTTTTTTCTTCCATTTCAGAGCAATCGTAATTAGGTTTCGGTTTTTTGAATGGATTTACAATGAGTAGTATTACAGAAAAAGCCTGTAACGATAAAAATAGAAGAAGAAATTCTTGTGGTGCCTTTTTTGGTGATTCCAAAATTCCAAGCTGGAGAATCAAGATTGTTGAAATTACAAATAATACAACACTCCAAATAAAACCCTTTTTATTTGTCTTCATACTAACGTGCCGCTCTTAACGGACATTTTTTAATTAATTTTTACAATTTTATTTTTTCTTTTGCAATATTTTTCTCCACAAGAAGTCTCCCATAATTCATCCGGAATTGGTGAAATTGTATACTGACTTTCTTTGTTTTTGAAACTTATCCCTACCCTGGTTTCCCATGGTGACTTGTAAATGGTCATTATTTCGAAAACTTTATTATCTTTTATTTCGTTAAACTTATAATTATTCTTTTTCGCAAAAGAGAAAAGTATAAGTATTGCTCCTATTCCTGCGAAAGCAATTGCAAGGAGTGAAATGATACCACCTTCTTTAGAAACAAAGTGATAATAAATCCGAGGTAATAGTAGAAAAAACATTCCAAGAATTAATAACTTATTATTTGTCTTCATACTAACGTGCCGCTCTTAACGGACATTTTTAAATTTTTATTTCTTAATATATAAGATACTTCCTTGGGTTTGCTGAAAGATCTAGGAAGTCATCGGCTTGTTCTTTTAGTCTCATGCTTGCTGACTTTCCAAAAGATATTACTTCTACCTGTGTCATTGTCTGCATGTATTCTACTAGTGGTACGAAGTCCCCATCCCCTGTTACTAGGACGACGGCGTCGAGACGTGAAGCCATCTTCATCGCATCAACTGCCATTCCGATATCCCAGTCTCCTTTTTTTGCACCACCGGCGAAAACTTGTAAATCTTTTATTTTTGTTTCGATTCCTAGTTTGTTCAGTGCATCAAAAAATCCTTGTTCTTCTCCTCCTTCTGCTGTTACTAGATATGCTATTGCACGGACAAGCTTACGTCCTGCTACTGCATCTTTTAAAACTGCTCCAAAGTTTACTTTCCTCTTATATAAATTCTTAGCTGAGTGGTATAGATTTGATGTGTCTATAAAAATACCAACTCTTTGCTCTTTGTGTTTTATTATACTCATATTTTTTTTATTTAAAATTATTTATTAAAATCTCGACCATTTAGAAACGAAACAAAATAGTCTTTAAAAAGTCCCCTGGGAGGCTGTCGAGCCGAGCACGAGGAATTTTCTAGCAAGAAAATATCCGTGGACTTTGAAAAGATCTATTTGTGAAGCTTCCAAATATATAGTTCATTATACCATAACAAAAATCTCTGACCGAAGTCAGAGATTTTTGTTAAGCTTTTATTTTTTTAACTTCTTTTTCGTGACGTGACTTGTCTGTTTTTTCTAGGTATTTTAGGTGTGTTCTGCGGTCTGCCACCATTTTTATTAATCCGCGGCGTGAATGGTTGTCTTTTTTGTGTATTTTAAGATGATCTGCTAGTTCATCGATTCTTTTACTCAAAACAGCAATCTGAACCTCAGGGCTACCTGTGTCCTTATCATGAAGCTGATTTTTCTTTATAATATTTTGCTTTTTCTTTGTTGTTAACATGATTGACACATATTAGCACAAATTGTAGAGAAATGCAAGGAGTTATTAATAGCGCCAAATACTTCTATTTTACACAAGAAGTATGGTAAAATTACAACGAGAAAAAATATCAAAATGGAAATACAGCAATTAATTGATTCCGAACATTTTCAGAATTTGATCGGAATGGCTTTTCTTTTGTTAAGTTACATTGTGGTTCATTGGTTTTTGGATCTTCCCAAAACCTCTTTTATTGAGAAAAATTGAATATGGCGCATTGTCGAGATATCTGTTTTCTACAACAGATATCTTTTATTTTGCGACATTAAGAAAATAAAATGATATACTATATATCATGGCTTCACAACTAGACCAACTTAAAAGAGAATTCCTTGAACATGTAGAAATTGAGAAAGGAAACAGCCTAAAAACTGTGAATAATTATGACCACTACATAAGTCGCTTTTTTGAGTTTGCTAAAATCAATAATCCAAGTGAAATTACAGATGATAAGATTCGTGAATTTAGACTTTTTTTAAATCGCCAGCCTGGCGTTAAGGTTCGCGGACAGCAATCAGGAACTCTTAAAAAAAATACTCAGAACTATCATTTGATTGCCATACGTTCGTTTCTTAAGTATATGATGAAGCGCTCTATTACTTCCCTTCCTCCTGATAGAATAGATTTGGCAAAGATAAAAGAACGTTCACTTGATTTGATTTCGGGAGAAGAATTAAACAGACTTTTGAAAGCTCCTCTTGTTGAAAATGTTGCTGGTAAAAAAGACGACACTCTTAAAATCATGAGAGATAAGGCTATTTTAGAACTATTCTTCTCTACAGGCCTTCGTCTTTCAGAACTTTGCTCTTTAAATAGAGATTTAGACTTATCAAAAGATGAATTCTCTATTCGCGGTAAGGGAGAAAAAGTCAGAGTAGTATTTCTTTCTGATAGTGCTAAAGATGCTATAAGAGAGTATTTGAAAAATAGAAAAGATTTAGATGAACCAATGTTTATTCAGTATTCAAGAAATATTGGTAAGGGTAATCGTTTAACTCCTCGCTCTATAGAGAGAATAGTGAAGTATTATGCAATAAAGGCAGGAATTTCTAAAAAAGTTACCCCTCACGTTATTCGTCACTCGTTTGCAACGGATTTGCTTTCAAATGGTGCAGATATTCGTTCTGTTCAGATGATGCTTGGTCATGCCAATATAGCCACAACTCAGATATACACGCATGTTACAGACAAGCAACTTCGAGATGTTCACAAAAAATTTCATAGTAATTAAAAATGCTTCGCAAACTACTAGAGTTTGCGAAGCACAACTTATCTTAAACATTTTGCTATTTTGGGATTTTTTTGAATTAATTCCCAAAATTTAATATGTTCAACTTTTTCTGCAAGCTGTATTGCGCTCAGTACATCCAGACTTAGGACATAATCGACAACATCTTTATCTTGCAGAATAATATTCCAGAGAAAATTAGAGTTTATTTTTTTTGCAATTTCTAGCTTTTCTCTAGGTGATTTTTCTTTTAATAAATCTTCAGCTTTTAGTTTCAGCTGATCTTTTATTTTTTCCAAGAGACCTGGTTTTCCGGCTTCTTTGATAAAAGCAATAGCTTCGGCATAATCGACACTGTCTCTGGAGATGTAGCTAATCAAATCTTCGTATTTGCGACTTGAAATAGCCTCTTTTCTACTTTTTGGTTCAATAACTTTAGTCATCTTGTTTGCTCTCCTTTTTTGATGATTGTTTTTCTTATTTATACGATACTTATTGTTTTTAGTCAACAAGATTATTTTTGGTTCTATTATATAATACAAATATGAAGATTATAAGCTGGAATACAAATGGATTAAGAGCAACAATAAAGCAAGGAAACTTTACTCCCCTGTTTGCTTTTAATAATCCAGATATAGTTTGTTTTCAGGAAACAAAATGCGAACCAGAACAGCTTGATGAAAAGTCTCGTAATTTAAAAGGATATAATTCGTATTTTTCATATTCAAAAGGCCGAAAGGGTTACAGTGGTGTGGCTATCTATTCAAAAGAGATACCTGAAAACGTAGAGTACGGTATTGGTATTAAAGAATTCGATGATGAAGGAAGAATAGTTGTGGCTTATTATAAAAAGTTTGTATTGATCAATTGCTACTTTCCTAATGGAGGTGGTGGCCCGGTAAGATTAAAATATAAATTAGAATTTTATGATGCTTTTTTAGAGTTTATAAATAAATTAAAAAAAGAAGACAAGAATGTTATTTTCTGTGGAGATGTAAATACTGCTCACAATGCTATAGACTTAGCTCGACCTAGGGAGAATGAAAACAATACAGGATTCTTACCCATTGAACGTGCCTGGATGGATGAACTTGTAAATAATGGCTGGGTAGATATTTTTAGAAATTTATATCCAGATAAAAAAGAAGTTTATACATACTGGGATCAAAAAACTCGCGCAAGAGACAGAAATGTAGGTTGGCGTATAGATTATTTTTTTACAAACAATTCTTTTGTAAAAAATGTGAAAAGTTTCAAAAATATGTCAGATTATATAGGTTCAGACCACTGCCCTATTGTTATTGACGTGATTCTTAAATAGGCGTAGTATCTAAGTAATAGCTTGATACTTGTATATACTATATATAAATAAAGACGTGTGTTCCTTTGTTTTGTTCTAGATTGATTGAATTATTTGATTTTCTCTGAATTGTTGAAAAGTAGACCCTGCTTATGCACGTGTCTACTTTTTTTATTTTATTGACTAATTTTTGCTTAAATTGTAATGTAAGTTTAAAATAACCCCTTAAAACAGAATAACTATGAGGAACCAACTTCAATTGCCTGTGGATTTTGTAATATCAAAGTCTAATGATTTCTCTGTTGAGAGTGAAGCAGACCTGAAAGATCTAAAAATTAAAAAAGATGGATATTTTTATACTGGAGAGATTAGACTAGGGCTGTCCTCTTTTCTAAAAGAAGGTGAAAGTTTTATTTCATCAGAAGAAATTGAAATCAGAGCCGATGAGCTAAATGCTGCAGGTTCATCAATTTGGAAACATTTTATGAAGAACCTGGAAAGAAATATTCCAGAGGCCTGGGATTACAATCTTTATTTTGGAACATTCTTTGTTTCTAAGGATTCAAAGGATGCACAAAACAAATTCATGTTTTATCTCAAGAAGTGCTCTGGTGGTAAAAGGTATGGACCGAGGTTTAAGCAGGTGTCTATAAATTTTACACCAAAAGAAAACGATAAACTCGTTTGTATTGTATATTAGATTTTGTAACTTAAAAACTCAAACAATGAAAGACAAAAGAGCTGAATTAAGCGTACTCTTGCATATATCAACTCCTGAAAAGAGTGAGATATTCAAAAAGGCTAAGAACAAGAAGCTTGACTTGAAAACTGATGTCGAAATGGACAATAATCTGTTTCGTGCGCACGTTTTTTGTTTAAAGGAATTTTACTTTGAGCAGAATGATGGGCACCTAAAAGCAGACGTTTTTAAAGCCAGAATGGATTTTGTGTCTGCTGTTGGGCGCCCCGTCTGGGATTGTTTATGGGAAGATAAAGGGTGTATGTATCTTTGGCGAGGTTGCAACCTTATTTTCAAAGAAGTATTTACCAACAAGAAGGATGAGGAGTTTATTCTTGTCTTTAAATTTAAAGGCGAAGATTGGAATTTTAGTTTTCAGAAGTTAAAAGAGTACCAATTTTCGGATAAGGATAGAGCAGTTTGTTTAGCTCTATAATTAAAGTAAAATAACCTGAATCGCCTTACGATTCAGGTTATTTTTATACCCCGTGTTTCATGTGTAACTTCTTAACTTCTTCTCCCTCTAGCCTCTCTTTTGTCTCTTTTCCTCTTTCTCCCAAAGTTTTTAGTTCATTATCGCTCAACATACCAAATGATTTAACACGTTCCGATAGATATTCTTTTGTATTTTTTGTTGGATCATCGAGAACTTCTTCTAATAGAGCATTTAGTTTCCATCCCATTCTAGGTCCTGGTTTCACATGTAACGTTTCTATCATATATTTACCGTCTATTGCTAGTTGTCCTACGGAAATAGGGTCGTGTAACACTTCTTCTATCATGGCATGGTATTTGCGAAGTCTATGTGGAGCTTCAGCTTTCTTCATCCCTACCCTATCACATTCACGAACCTTCATAAGATCCCATATGTTGTCTCTCCCCACATTTTGAACAACTCTTCTCACAGCAGAAAGGGTTATTTTGTCTGTATCTGAAAAAAACATATGATATCTTGTGAAATTAAGAACTTTTTCTGTTATAATCTTTGGGTATTTAAGTCTCTCCATTATCATTTTTGTCATTCTGAAGCCTATGACTTCATGACCAAAGAATGTGTATTTACCCTTTCCTCCCTCTTTGGTTGCGTCATATCGTCTGGTTCTTGGTTTTCCAATATCATGAAACAATGCTGAAAGTCTTATCTCAAGCGGCCAGTCTTTGTTTCCAGCATGCTCAAGCGCATGTAGTAAGTGCTCCCATACATCGTATATGTGTGCACCTTTTTGTTCGCATCCTATACCCTCTTCTAGCTCTGGAATAATGTATTGAAGAAGTCCAAGCTTCTCTAATAATCCAACTCCAGACATTGGATCATCTGACATAATTATTTTTGTAAATTCATCACGAATTCTTTCAAAAGATACATTCTTTATTAGGTGAGCATTGAGGGATATTGCCTGCATTGTGTCATAAGATATTGCAAAGCCGAACCTAGTTCCAAAACGGATAGCTCGAAGCATTCGAAGTGCATCTTCTTGAAATCTATCGTTTGGATCTCCTACTGCTCGGACAACCTTGTCCTTTATGTCTTCTTGTCCTTTATAAAGGTCAATAATCTGTCCTTTATTAGGATTATAGGCCAAGGCGTTAATTGTAAAGTCTCGTCTTTTTAAATCGTCTTCTATGTTATTACTAAATTCAACCTGATCTGGATGCCTAAAATCACTATATTTAGTCTCAGTTCTATATGTTGTCACCTCTAATATATAATATTCTTCTTTGGGTGTTACACATGTAACATCTAAATCCTCCATTCCTATGTGTGGTTTTGTTTCATGTGTAACGCCCCCCCCACTTCCTCCCAGTCCCGGTCTGTGGAAACTAGGGAAAGATTCTTTTGGTACACACACACCTACTGTTCCAAAAGTGTTTTCATATATTGTTTTATCAAATAGAGGAGTTATCTCTTCTGGTTTAGCATTTGTTGTGATATCCCAATCTTTAGGTATTATTCCCATAAGAAGATCTCTGACACATCCACCCACTAAAAAAGCCTCAAAACCAGCATTTTCGAGTGTTTTTGTTACACGTGTAACGTATTCGGGTATATTTGTGTTATTTATTATTTCTGTAGTTTCTTGTTTCATATACCTGTCCGTCAAACTGTGACGGGAAACTTATACTAAAGACGATCATAGACACTAAAACTTTGGAGTTATAAAATTTTAGTTTAAATAGATTTTTTAATCTATATTTTTTAATTGTGCGGGGTACACGTAAGTGATTTTGGTAAATCAGGATTATCGGACTCCATATAAAAATATTTATTGCCTAAAAATATAGTTAATTTTCTTTGTGCGGGGTAGGAGAATCGGACTCCTGTCTCATCCTTGGCAAGGACGTGTTCTACCACTAAACCAACCCCGCAAACTATTTATAACTGTTGATTATTATAGTATTTTTGGTGATTAAATGCAATTAGATATTTACCTTGAGAATAAAAGGTATTTTGTAAAGAATAGTTAATTGTGTATAATATATATAGTTATTTGCACCCGTAGTGAAATGGATATCATGTCCGCCTTCGAAGCGGCCGTTCCAAGTTCGAATCTTGGCGGGTGCACAAAATATCAAATTAAAAGTATTTAATTTGATATTTTGTGCAAGCCGGAGGCCGACGGGCTGAGGCGGGGTCGCGAGATTTTTCAGTAGAAAAATACTTGTGACCACACAGATTTAATCCCCACCCTCCTTGACACTCAATAACAGTCTCTATAGGATCCTTTAATATGTAAAGCATCAGTTGACCTTTATTAGTCCTTTATACACAGAAAAAATCCTTGAAAATCAATATTTATGTGGATAACTATGTGTGTATTGTTTATAAGAGACAGGTTTGTTAACTTGATCTAAGGCCGGTTTTTATTACAGGCACAGTAATATATCTTGTTATATAAGGTTATATTTGAAATTATGGTAATTTATTATCTAATATTGTCTTTTAAGGACAAATAAGTGTTTCACGTGAAACACTTATCAAATTGTTACATGTGTAACACATAATGTATGAAGAATTTTACCTCAGATTCTCAAAAAATAGGCGAGTTGGGAGAAGACGTTGCTTGTAAGTTTCTCATTAAACGAGGTTATTCTATATTAGAGAGAAATTATACTAGGAAATGGGGAGAAATAGATATAATTGCTCAAAAGGGAGGTAAGAGATATTTTATTGAAGTTAAATCTACCAAAGTTGAATCTATTGATAGTGTTACACATGTAACACTTCGACCTGAGGAAAATATGCATGTTTGGAA
>Ga0302292_1001762_pt1 | contig 13560 bp, 10 predicted proteins | sample III_Fen_N2_1_FD_194553 | JGI IMG/M metagenome (GOLD analysis project Ga0302292, IMG submission 194553) | Peat permafrost microbial communities from Stordalen Mire near Abisko, Sweden - III_Fen_N2_1 | ecosystem: Environmental > Terrestrial > Soil > Wetlands > Permafrost | place: Sweden: Abisko...
GGATTGTCGGAATAATTCTGGCAGCAATCACAATAATAACATTAAAAATAAGATAGTAATATCCGGACTTTTAGATTCCCGGGTGGAAAGAATAAAACAAAAAGGAAAAACAAATGAAACGAATTGTAATTCTTGGTGGTGGAGAAAGTGGTGTTGGAGCAGCTGTTTTGGCAAAAAAGCAAGGCTTTGATGTTTTTCTGTCTGATTTGTCGGAGATTAAACTTCAATACAAAACTGTGTTAGAAGAATCTGAAATAATTTGGGAGGAAAACAAACACACAGAGGATCTGATTCTCAATGCAACGGAAGTAATTAAAAGTCCCGGAATTCCAGACAAAGCCCCAATTATCAAGAAATTGCAACAACAAAAGATACCGGTTATTTCGGAAATAGAATTTGCAGGCCGCTATACACATGCTAAAATGATTTGTATTACGGGAAGCAATGGGAAAACTACAACAACTATGTTGTTGTATCATATTTTAATTAAAGCGGGTTTGAATGTCGGTTTAGCCGGAAATGTAGGTCAGAGTCTTGCCTTACAGGTGGCCAACTCACCATGTGACTATTATGTTGTGGAACTAAGCAGCTTTCAATTAGATGGAATGAGTGAGTTTAAAGCTGACATAGCAATTTTGCTCAATATTACACCTGATCATTTGGACAGGTATGACTATAATTTTCAGAATTATATTGATTCGAAATTTAGAATAACACAAAATCAAACGGAAGAAGATGCTTTTATATTTTGGGAAAATGATCCTGTCATCAAATCAGAATTAAGTAAAAGAAATTTTCTTTCAACCATGTATCCATTTGCAGTTGAACGAAGTGAAAAAACAAAAGCATTTATAGAACAGGATGAACTGATAATTAAAACTTTAAAAACTCTATTTACTATGCCAACTTCAGAATTAGCATTAAAGGGTATTCACAATACATATAATTCAATGGCTGCAGGTCTGGCAGCATCCATTGTGAATGTCAGGAAAGAGAGTATCCGCCAGTCATTGCAGGATTTTCAGGGTGTTGAACACCGTCTCGAATATGTAGCAACTGTGAAAAATGTGCGTTTTATTAACGATTCTAAAGCAACAAATGTGAACTCTTGCTGGTATGCACTTCAAAGCATGAAAACACCTGTTATTCTTATTTTAGGTGGAACCGATAAAGGGAATGATTATACGGAAATAGAAGAATTGATTCATGAAAAAGTGAAAGGGTTAGTTTTTTTAGGTCTTGATAATAAAAAGCTGCATGACTTTTTTAATGGAAAAGTCTCTGTAATAACTGATGTAACATCGATGGAAGAAGCAGTAAAAGCGTCTTACGAAATGGGAGCTGATGGAGATACAGTTCTTTTGTCACCATGCTGTGCCAGTTTTGATTTATTTACAAGTTATGAAGACCGTGGCAAGCAATTTAAAAGCTGTGTCAGGAATCTTTAATAAGTCAATTTTTAAACAAATTTATTATTGAGCATCTTAAAAATGTAGGAAAGTTTTTTATAATCCTTATCGGGGTGATGAATAGTTTGTCATACTTAATAATAAACGAAATAAGAATTGTCAGAAATAAAAATATTTATTAGTTTTATATTCTGTTTATTGCATTTATGCTAAACTGCTTTTAAGAATCTTCATTTGGGCAGAGGCTACTATGATTATCGCAGGATTTTCATAAAGTAAACTTTCAGTAATCCGCTATTTATGGAAACTTTTCTAAAGAAATATTTAAAAGGTGATGCAACACTGTGGATTGTGTTTTTCTTCCTTTGTGTACTTTCGGTAATAGAGATGTATAGTGCCTCCAGTACATTAGCTTATAAAGCTACAAGCCATACCGGACCGGTGCTTCGCCATATTGGTTTTTTGACATTAGGTGTGGTGATCGCTTTTTTTGTTCATTTAATTCCATACAGGTATATTCGCATTTCTTCTTATTTAGGTTTGTTGATTTCCACCGTTTTATTAATTTTTGTTCTTTTTAAAGGCCATAGTGAAAATGATGCTGCCCGTTGGTTAGTAATAGGAGGTGTTCAGTTTCAACCCTCGGAATTAGCTAAACTTTCTGTCATTATTGTTGCTGCCGATTTGATTTCAAGAATAAAAGATAATGCCCAAAATGAATGGATTTATTTCAGGAATACAATCATTATGTTGTTTTCAATATGCGCATTGATTTTACTTGAAAACTTTTCGACTGCTTTTATTTTATTCGCGGTGGTTTTTATTATGATGTTTATTGGCCGGATTTCATTTAAATATCTGATTTCATTAGCCGGTATTTTGATTATTGCTTTTGTTATCGGATATGGGACAGTAAAAACAATTCCGGAGAAATCAATGCCCCATATTTTTAAACGGGCATATACGTGGGTAGCAAGAATCGAAAGACACTCAGATAAAGAAGGGAAAGGCAATAAATATATTATTAATGATAAGAACCGCCAGGAAAAATATGGGCAGATAGCTATTGCAAGAGGTGGACTCTTTGGGGTTATGCCGGGTAATAGTGTTGAACGTGATTATCTGCCTCAGGCATATTCAGATTTTATTTATTCTATCATTGTTGAAGAAATGGGTTTGATTGGAGGTTTTTTTGTCATTTTACTCTATCTGATTTTGCTTTTCAGGGCTGGAAAAATTGCGACAAACTGTTCCTCTGTTTTTTCCGCCGTTTTAGTGATAGGTCTTTCATTAATGATCGTTATTCAAACCTTTATTAATATGTCGGTGGCAACAAGTTTAATACCTGTCACAGGACAACCTTTACCTCTAATCAGCCGGGGAGGAACTTCTATTCTGATAACCTGTATCTATTTTGGAATAATTTTAGGAATTACCCGCCAGATAAAAAGTGAGCAATTACCAGTCGATGAAAATTTCACCGAACAGGAAGATACCCTTCAGGTAGTAGAATTGGAAAGCTTGTGACCCGAGCTTGTTTCAAATAATAAATATTTAACTTCTTAGCGTTGACGATAATAGACGAAAAACAATGAAACATAAATTTATAATCAGTGGAGGAGGTACCGGTGGGCATATATTCCCAGCTATCAGTATTGCCAATGCTTTGAAAAAAAAGATGCCTGATGCTGACATCCTGTTTGTAGGAGCATTGGGACGAATGGAAATGGAAAGGGTTCCTGCTGCCGGTTATCCTATTGAAGGCTTGCCTGTAAGCGGCTTTGACAGAAAAAACATGTTCCGGAATATAAAGGTTTTATGGGATATACTCCACAGTTTGCTGTTAGCCCGCCGGATAGTAAGTCGTTTCAAGCCTGATGTTGTTATCGGGGTAGGGGGTTATGCCAGTGCTCCAACGCTACGTGCAGCTTCAGCATTAGGAATCCCGACTCTCATTCAGGAACAGAATTCGTATGCAGGTGTCACCAATAAAATCCTTGGTAAAAAAGCAAAACGAATTTGTGTTGCCTATCATGGGATGGAACGTTTTTTTCAGAAAGACAAAATTGTGATCACAGGTAATCCGGTTCGTCAGGATCTGTTTTCAGTAAAACCAAATTCACCGGAAGCCTATCAATTCTTTGGTCTGAATCCTAAGAAGAAGACACTCTTAATTGTAGGTGGCAGTTTAGGGGCAAGAACAATAAATCAAAGTATAATAGCCGGATTAACTCAATTATCAACATCAGATGTTCAGGTAATATGGCAAACTGGTAAATTTTATATTGATAATGCCAGAAAGGCTGCTGAACCTTTTGCATCTACTGATTTGTTGGTGACCGATTTTGTCTCGCGTATGGATTTGGCTTATTCAATTGCAGATCTGGTAATTTCAAGAGCAGGTGCAAGTTCTATCTCTGAATTGTGTTTATTAGCTAAACCGGTTATTTTAGTACCATCACCTAATGTTGCTGAAGATCATCAAACTCAAAATGCATTGGCTTTGGTACGAAAAGATGCTGCTGTAATGATGAAAGATTCAGATGCTGTTGAACAACTGGTAACCAGAGTACTGGATCTAATCCATAATGAAATTGAATTAAATAAGTTGAGTAAAAATATACTTCTGTTAGCTGAAAAAGATTCAGCAGATAGAATTTCAGTAGAAGTGATGAAGTTGATCAGTTAGACGTTCTGTGTTCCGCGTTCTGCGTTCCGTGTTCAATATAGTTGATTTAAAGGTGAAACTACTATTTCTCCTTAAAAAGGTAAATAATAAATAAATAAATGGTAAATGACCAAATCGTTCGTTTGATAAAAATATCAAAACTTTAGATAAGAAAAAAATGAATAAGTTTACAAAATTTTATTTTTTAGGAATTGGTGGCATTGGAATGAGCGCTCTGGCGCGTTATTTCCATACAAAAGGATTCCAGGTGGCCGGTTATGACCGTTCTCCAACTAAGTTGACTTCCGATTTACTCACAGAAGGAATTATCATTAGTTTTAATTCGGAAGTTGATGAAATCCCTTTCGTATATACGAAGCCCGATTCCACATTGGTAATCATCACTCCGGCTATACCGCAGAATCATCCACAACTGAAATTCTTTCAGGAGAATAATTTCACTATTCAGAAACGTGCACAGGTTTTGGGCGATATTACCCGTCAGAGTAAAGGTATTTGTATTGCCGGTACACATGGTAAAACGACTACTTCAACTATTACTGCTCACCTCTTGTATCAATCGCAGGTTTCCTGTAATGCTTTTTTAGGCGGAATAGCAAACAACTACAATACCAACTTATTGATTTCTACAGAAAGTAATCTGGTTGTAATTGAAGCCGATGAATATGATCGTTCGTTTCATCAACTTTCTCCTTATATGGCTGTGATAACTTCAGTTGATCCTGATCATTTGGATATTTACAAAACTGAAAAAGCTTATAATGAAAGTTTTGAATACTTTACTTCGTTAATAAGACCCGGGGGCGCATTAATTATGCGTAAAGGGATTCATATTGAACCCCAGTTACAGAAGGGAGTAAAACTTTATACCTATTCGATGGATGAAGGCGGAGATTTTTGTGCTGAAAATATTCGTACTGTTAAAGGTGAAATTCATTTTGATTTTGTTACACCAAATGACCGGATAGCCGATGTCAGGTTAGGAGTACCTGTTCTTATCAATGTTGAAAACAGCGTAGCAGCAATGGCATTGGCATGGTTGAACGGAGTTTCCACAGAAGAATTACGTACAGGTATATCATCCTATTCCGGAATTTACCGTCGTTTTAATGTAGTGTATAAATCTGATAAAATTGTCTATATGGATGATTATGCACATCACCCAAGTGAATTAAGAGTGAGCATTGCATCAATTCGGAATTTATATCCGGGTCGGAAAATAACAGGCGTTTTTCAGCCTCATCTGTATTCACGGACACGTGATTTTGCCCCTGCATTTGCTGAAGCTTTATCGCAACTTGATGAACTGATTTTATTGGATATCTATCCGGCTCGCGAAAAACCTATTGAAGGAGTTGATTCTGAGCTTATTTTTCGCGATGTTAAACTTAAAAACAAAATATTGTGCTCCAAAGAAAATCTATTACCTTTGCTAAAAGAAAAGCAGTTGGATATTTTGATTACTTTTGGAGCAGGTGATATTGATAAATTGGTTCCATTGATTAAAGATCAATTGAAGAAGAACAACAATTGACATTTGATAAGTTGAGTATGAAACCCATCTGGAAATACATTTTAATAAGTTTTTTTACTTTATTGGTATTAGGTTACTTCGTATTTTCTTTGCGACATTTTTCAGGCAGAGAGAAAAAGATAGAATGTCGGAATCTGGAAATTGTTATGGCTGACAGTTTGAATGTTCAGTTGATTACTCAAAAAGATATTGCTCAGATTCTGGAACAAAACGATTTGAATCCAATTGGTAAAACAATAAGAGATGTAAAAACAGAATCTATTGAGGATATACTTCGTAAAAATCCAATGATTAAAACCGTTGAATGTTATAAAACACCTTCAGGAACAATTACGATTAAAATCCATCAACGTTGTCCAAAATTCAGGGTAGTTGGATTTGGAAGTTATTACATGGATGTTGACCGTAAGCCGATGCCTGTTTCAACAAATTATGCTGCATATGTCCCGGTTGTATCAGGACGGGTAACAGTTTCTATGTGTTCGGGTAAGATGTTTGATTTTGTAAGTTATATAGTTGATAATCCATTTTGGAATGCACAAATAGAACAGATTTATGTTCGTGATGATAAAAAAATTGAACTTGTACCACGGGTAAGTGATGCAATTATTGTGTTGGGTACATTGGATAATTATCAATCGAAGCTTGGAAAACTATATAAATTATACCAGAAAGGTTTTAATGTATTAGGTTGGAATAAATATAAAATTATTGATTTGCAATACAAAGACCAGATTGTTTGTAGTAAAGGAAGTCAAAAAAGTTCACAACTTAAAGTTGTGTCTGAAGATAAAAAGGACAGTATTATTGCCAGTAAATTATGATTTCAAATAAAATTGTAGCAATTGATTTCGGAAGTACCCGAATCTCTGTAATGGCAGCTGAAGTGCTTGAAAATGGAGCGTTAAAGATCTTCTCTGAAGAATCAAAGACAGCTGATGATATTCGTTGGGGGATATTAGAAAAACCATCCGGAGCATCTTTTAAAGTGAGCGAATTGCTTAAGTTGCTTAAAAATAGTGCAAAAATATCTGATATCACTCATGTTTCAGTGAGTATCGGTGCTAAAAGCATGAAGCAGGTTTCATTATCTATCAGTAGATTTGTAGGTAAACCGAATTTGGTAACCGAAGATTTATTGTCGGAGATGGAGGATGAATGTGAACATAAATTACAACTTAAGGACATAACAATTTTCGAAGTTATCCCGGTATCGTATATTCTGGATGGAAAGAGTATAGATGAACCTGTTGGACATAAAGCCAATCAGATAACTGCTAATTATCATGTTATTTTAGGAAATACGATTATTAAATCCGAATTGGAACGTTGCTTTGACAGGACGGGCATTGTTTTGGAATATAGTCCGTTAGCAGCTGAAGCTTTGTCGACAGTAGTGTTTGATGAAATGGAACGTGAAGTGGGTTGTGCCCTGATCAATTTAGGAGCTACAACAACTACGATGGCAATATATCATGATGGTGTACTTCAACAGTTCTTAGTGATCCCACTGGGAGCAAAAAACATAACCAAGGATATCCAGGAACTGGGAATTTCCGAACAGAATGCAGAAAGGTTGAAATGCATTAAAGGAACAGCTCTCGAATCAATGGTGAACGATCCTATGTATATTCAGGTTGCTTCCATCGATGAAGGAACTCCACCAGTTAAAATCTCCACTCAATTTCTGGCTAATATTATAGAAGCAAGATTGGAAGAAATCCTGCAACCTGTTTTTGATATAATTACTGATCTGTCGTTTACATTGGATGCAGGAATCGTGATAACAGGTGGTGGCTCAAAACTGAAAAATGTAATTGATTTTATAGCCGAAAAAACAGGCATTTATGCCCGATATGGCGACCATTCCGGATGGCTTTCAGAAGATACCAATGTGAGGTTTCATGATTCCTCTTACGCCCAGTTGATTGGAACAATTTTACTGACTCAGGAATTCCGTAGAGAACATCCGATTGAAGAAGCAATAAAGGAACCTGAAAAAAAACCTAAACTCTCCAAAAGAAGATTCGGTGAAAAAATAACAGAAGGATTCTTCAATTTTTTCAACGATGACAATAAACTTGGATAAGTTTAGGAATGAGGAGTAAGAGTTAAGAAGTAAGTAGTAAGTTGAAAAAATAGTAGTCGGGTAGTTAGTAAATAAGTAAATTTATCTCGGAAAGAAACAAGGTAATGTAAGGGGAAAAGGATATGGTAAGAAATAGGGGTACAAACATTTAAATTGTAACTAAATAAATTGTAACTAAATAAATTGTAAATTACAGATTGTACCTGTATGATTGCTTTGTGAAAATAGAAAATATTAAATCGTAAAATTGTAAATAAAAATACATATGGGATACTTAGATGATAGTTTACCCTTAGAATTGCCACTTATTGACAGTTCGATTATAAAAGTAATTGGTGTTGGCGGTGGTGGCGGAAATGCTGTAAATCACATGTATCGTCAGGGAATAACTGATGTCTCATTTGTGGTATGTAATACCGACAACCAGGCATTGGTTAAATCACCTGTACCCACTAAAATTCAGTTAGGTATCGAAACAACCGAAGGCTTGGGTGCCGGAGGAAAGCCTGAAGTTGCCCGAAAGGCAGCGGAAGAATCGATCGATAAAATTCAGGACCTTCTGAAAGATAATACTAAAATGGTATTTATAACTGCCGGAATGGGGGGTGGAACCGGTACAGGTGCTTCACCGGTGGTAGCCAAAGCAGCTCACGATCTGGGTATTCTGACCGTCGGAATTGTAACTATTCCTTTTGCTTTCGAAGGGAGTATGAAAATTCGTCAGGCACTCGAAGGTGTTGCTGCATTAAGCGAACATGTGGATGCTATCCTGGTTATTAATAATGAAAAACTAAAACAGATTTATCCCGATCTGGAACTTTCAAATGCTTTTGCAAAAGCGGATGATGTGTTAACAAATGCAGCGAAAGCCATTGCAGAAATTATAACCATTGAGGGATATATTAATATTGATTTTGCAGATGTCTACAGTACAATGAAAGACGGCAACGTTGCTATTATGAATACCGGTTATGCTTCAGGACAACACAGAATAACAAAAGCAATAGAAGATGCTTTAAATTCACCCCTGCTAAATACGAATGATGTCAGCGGAGCAAGTAAAATACTGTTGAGTTTGTATTGTTCCAATACCGATCAGATTCGAATGGAAGAAGTAGAGGAAATTCATGATTTTATGTCGAAAGTAGGCGAGAATGTTGAAGTAATCTGGGGTGCTGGCTTCGACGATGAATTAAAGGATAATGTAAAGATCACTTTAATAGCTACAGGCTTTGATGTGAGTGATATTCCCGGGATGCCGGCCAATATTGCAAAAGCACATACTCATAAACCCGAAATGAGTGCCGAAGCTTCTAAGTTTTTTGAAGCTCCAAAAAAAGAAGTGATACCCGAAGTTGTATTAACAGAAAAAGAAGTAAATGAAGTTCAGAAAAAAGTAGATACTGAAAAAGCTATTGAACAATATTATGTTAAATCATTGAAGAACGAGCTTGAATACGTATCCGAACCTGATCTTCCTGTTTTCAATCTGGATGATTTAGATGACGAATCGACATTAAAAAATGTTGAGAATATACCAACATGGAAAAGAAAGTTGATGAAATGAAAGCGTTCCGCGTTCCGCGTTTGAAAGGTTTGAAAGTTTGAGGAGAGTTCAATGTTCTGCATTCTCTTTCTAAATTAACCAATCAACCAATCAACCAATTAACTAATTAACTGATCAACAAATTAACCAAACAATAAAATGGACGAATTATTTGATAAAGTAAGCGGTGATATTAAAACCGCCATGTTAGCGCGTGACAAAGTAGCCTTAGAAGCTTTACGCGGAATGAAAAAAGAGTTTTTAGATGCCAAAACAGCGAAAGGAGCTGATGGTCAAATGTCGGATGAACTTGGAATTAAGATCATTCAAAAGATGGTTAAACAACGTAAGGAATCGGCTCAAATCTATTCGGAACAAAACAGACCTGACCTTTCAGAAAACGAACTGGCCGAAGCTGCTGTTATAGAACGTTATCTGCCTGTTCAAATGACTGATTCCGAACTTGAAACCGCCATTGCTGCCATTATCACTAAGGTTGGTGCAACAGGAATTCAGGATTTGGGAAAAGTAATGGGTGCTGCCAGCAAACAATTAGCCGGCAAAACAGAAGGACGTTTGATTTCAGAAAAAGTGAAAGCACTCCTGACAAAATAAAATTGCAGGTTCGATAGATGCTATATATATCTTTAAAAAACGGGTTGTGGGAGAATTACTCTCACAACCCGTTTTTTTTTATATGATTCCCGATTCAATTAAACTAATTGAGACGACTATGTTATATAAGAGTATAATTCTGTAAATGAGTATAATTCCCGTTCAATGTGAGTTTGACATTTCTCATATCCCCTTAAGCATTTACCCGGTTTAACAGGCTGTTAAATACTGATATAAATTCTAATTGACTTTATTTGATTTTTAAAGAATATGGTTATTTTCCCAAATAAATATTTTATAAGTTAAAATAGTCCCGATATGCAATAATATATATATCTTTGCGAACGAAAGTAAACAAATATATATATTTATATGCTGATAGTAAACTTAATAAAACAAGAGTGGAAAAAAACCTATAGGGCAAAAGGGTTTTACAAGAATCTGGCAGTAAGTATCATGCTCGGTTTTTTTGGGATTTATATGGCTGTTATATTGTTATTCCTGGGTTTCGCGTTGAGCAGTATCCTCGAAAAAGCGGATAATACATTAAATCCATTAGAATTGTTCAACGGCTCTATGTTGTATTTGATGCTTATTGGTTTGTCTATCCGTTTTTTTATGCAGCAGTTGAATACGCTTAATTTACCACCTTATCAGGTTTTGCCAATAAAACGCTCCACATTGATTAATTTTTTATTGCTGAAACCACTGGCAAGTCCTGTAAATTATTTTCTGCTTTTAGTAGTTGTGCCGTTTGCCATCAAGTCGGTAATTGGATATTATAGTGTTGTTGTAGCTATTCGGTTTGTATTGAGTTTCGTTTTTTTAGTCTGGTTTAATTCATTGATGGCTGCTTTTCTGAAAAGAAAATTCGGTACAAGTCTGTTGTCTTTTTTATTCGTAATTGTAGTCCTGTTTGGAATTGGAGGGTTAGAGTATCTCAAGGTATTTTCACTCTTCAGTATTTCGAAATCACTATATGGTTTTATAATACTAAATCCGGTAGGATTGATATTCCCTTTACTGATCGCCGGAGCAGCCTTTTTGTTGAATAAATGGTTCTTTTCCCTGAATTATTATCCTGAAAAATTTGACAGTAAAATAAAGGGGGAAAAAACTATTGCAAAGGATATATCTTTTTTAAACCGTTTTGGTATAATCGGAGATCTGATTACACTCGAAATAAAACTGATATTAAGGCATAAACGTACAAAAAGTATTTTGTATATGTCGGCATTATTCTTGTTTTATGGTCTGATTTTTTATACCAATAAAACTAATTCAAATAGTAATGGAATGTTGTTTTTTGCTGCAATGTTTGTTACCGGTTTCCTTATGTTGATGTTAGGACAATGGGTAATCAGTTGGGATGGTTCGTATTTCGATAGTTTGATGACAAAGAACATTCCTGTAAGATCATATATAAATGCTAATTATTATCTGTTGGTAGGATTCAATGTCATTACGTTTGTACTTACCACTCCGTATTTTTTCTTTGGAACGAAAATAATTTACTTTCATTTGGCAGCCTTTTTATTTAACATCGGAGTAAACGTCTATTTACTTCTTTATCTTGCAACCTATAAATACACACGGATTGATTTATCCAAATCATCGGCAATGAACTATCAGGGGACATCTTATAAAAGTATGCTGATAATACTTCCTGTTATGTTCACGCCAATACTGATTGTTTATGTGTTATCAACTTTTATATCACTGTCTGTTGCACTCTGGACACTTTCATTAGTAGGTATCATCGGAATACTATTTCGTAGTCAGATCATCACAATGTGTGTCAATCAGTTTAATCGGCAGAAGTATAAACTGGCTGAAGGATTCAGAGACAGCGAATGATGAGAAGAGTCCCGATAAATCGGGATGTCGCATACTCCATTTGAAGAGTTTGAAGTTTGAAAAGTTTGAGAGTTTAAGAACCAATTAACCAATCATCCAATTAACTAATCACCCAATTAACCAATCATCCAATTAACTAATCACCCAATTAACCAATCACCCAATTAACTAATTAACAAATCAACCAATCAACCAGGATATGATACAAGTTACCGATTTACAAAAAGAATATAACGGAGTGACCGTTTTAAATATTCCATCAGTAGTGATTCCACAAGGAGAAAGCTTTGGATTAGTAGGTAATAATGGAGCCGGGAAAACAACATTTTTCCGTTTAATACTCGATTTAATTGAAGCAACAACAGGTGAAGTAAAGATAGACGAACAAAAAGTAATGCGCAATGATGCATGGAAAACATCCACCGGCTCATTTCTGGACGAAGGATTTCTGATTGATTTTTTAACCACTGAAGAATACTTCAGTTTTGTAGGTAAATTATACCATAAATCGGAAGGTGATATTACTCTTTTTCTGGATTCAATGAAAGACTTTTTCAATGACGAAATACTGGGATCTAAGAAGCTTATTCGCGATTATTCGAAGGGAAATCAAAAAAAAATTGGTATCGCAGCTGCACTTATCGGTGATCCGACTATATTAATACTTGATGAACCATTTACCGCACTTGATCCTTCTTCTCAAATCCGTCTAAAACGTTTTTTGGTTGAATTGCAAACCAACTATAATATGACTATGTTAATTTCAAGTCACGATTTAAATCATGTCACAGATGTTTGTAAACGAATTGTTGTCCTTGAGAAAGGGAAAATTGTAAAAGATTTAAATACTAATTCCGAAACATTGAAAGAATTAGAAGAATATTTCGCAGTATAACTTAAATTTACAAATTAAAGCATTCGTCCACACGGTATTTTCCATACATTTCTTTGATAGTACAACATTCAGTATAAGCATCATGCTCAAAAAAAAGTATTTGTTGCTTCTCAGCAGCTTCAGTGAGTAGAATCTTCTTTTCAGTCATAGCAGTGACAGGATACGTATCATAAGCTGAAATCCAGGAAACAGGTACTGTTGGTGCAATAGGAATTACATCTCCTACATACACATACGTTTTTACACCTGAATGTATATAACTCACCAGTTGTCCAAGGGTATGTCCATTGAAAATCCGTAATTCCACTTCCGGGCATAACCATTGGTTTTTACTTACCAATTTTAGTTTTCCTGCTTCCTGAACAGGGATCATATTCTCCTTAAAATAAGAATCCCCTTCTCGTACATTAGGATTAAGAAAATTTTCCCATTGTTTTTCGCCTACCCAATGAAAAGCATTCGCGAAAGTCAATTCGGTTTTCGAATGGTTGTCATTAAACTGAGTACATCCGCCACAGTGATCAAAATGTAAATGAGTGAGTACAACATCGGTAATATCTGAGCAGTGATAACCTAATTGATTTAATTCGAATTCAAAATTGATAATTTCTTTAAATTCATAATATTTTAAGTATTCTAATTGTTTATTCCCGGTTCCGGTATCAATCAAAATACGCTTTTCACCGGTGTCAATTAAAAGGCATCGCATATTTAGCTGACAGAAATTTTCTTCATTACAAGGATAACGTTTTTGCCATACCCGTTTTGGAACTACTCCAAAAATAGCTCCTCCATCAACCTGGAATGACCCGGCTTCGATTTTATAGATTTTCATTTTGTTTAATTGGTTTATTAGTTCTGTGTTTCGCGTTAAAGGTTTAGATTCTTGATAAATGAAAGTTGTTATTTCGTTAAACCCGTAAACT
>Ga0302292_1001771_pt1 | contig 13505 bp, 11 predicted proteins | sample III_Fen_N2_1_FD_194553 | JGI IMG/M metagenome (GOLD analysis project Ga0302292, IMG submission 194553) | Peat permafrost microbial communities from Stordalen Mire near Abisko, Sweden - III_Fen_N2_1 | ecosystem: Environmental > Terrestrial > Soil > Wetlands > Permafrost | place: Sweden: Abisko...
TTTCCAAAACAATTGAATTGTGCGGAACGAAAGAAATGATGGATATGTTTCCCAATGCAAGCACCATGACCAAGCAAATATCACAGACATTTATTTTTGGTATTGCGCCACCCAATAAAAAATAACACTATGGTTCTACGAGCTAAATTTATAGGAATAATGTTGCTTGTCGTCCTGAGTGTGAATGCCCAGAATGATTCGTTGAAACATATCACTTTCAACGGTCAGGTAACCGCATGGGGCGTGGCTCAGCTCGAGAATAATGTCCCCTGGCAGCTAGCCGGACGATTTGTGCCAACGGTGCTGGGTAATTTCGCGCTGGCCCCTCAATCAAAAATCGATTTTGAAGCGTCTTTAAATATAAATGGTTCGATAAACTTTGATGGATTAAAATACGACAACTTGACAGGACAATTGAAGCCTTATCGGGTTTGGGTACGCTATTCGGGGCAAAACTGGGAAGTGCGTGCCGGACTTCAAAAAATTAATTTCGGGTCGGCCAAAATGTTTCGCCCGTTGATGTGGTTCGATGGTATGGATGTGCGCGATCCGCTTCAATTGACCGATGGAGTTTACGGGGCGTTGGGGAGGTATTATTTCCCGAACAGTGCCAATATTTGGTTATGGACATTGATAGGTAATAAAAATACGAAAGGATACGAAATATTTGGAACGGATCAATGGAAACCCGAAGTGGGTGGACGTTACCAAATGCCTGTAGGTACGGGGCAAATGGGGTTGAGCACGCACTACCGAAAAGTTCATGTGCCCAATTTGGTTTCGAGCATTCCGAATAATGATTTTTCGCTGAATGAACAACGAATTGGCCTGGATGGGAAATGGGATATTGGTATCGGACTTTGGTTCGAGTCGAGCGTTACGCTTACAGACACGAAAAATTATGTCATTCCAACAGTGTTCAGCGTGCAAGATGCCTGGAATATAGGAGCTGATTATACGTTTGGCCTTGGCAACGGTTTGGGAGTAACAGTTGAGTATTTCAGGTATCATCTGGGGCCGCAATTTCTGACAGGCGGATCGGCTGTAAATCTGATTGGCACAATGCTTACTTATCCGGTTTCCATGCTCGATAATCTTTCGGCCATGGTGTTCTACACGCCGGATAAGAATTTGGCATATAATTATTTCAGCTGGAGCCGGACGTACGACAACTGGAACCTGTATGCCATTGGTTTCTGGAATCCGAACGTTCCATTGACCATTTCGCAGTCGCAAAATAGAAATTTATTTTCAGGCAAAGGAATTCAGTTGATGGTAAGTTATAATTTTTGACAAACACGACTTGGACGAATTAAAACAAATAATACGAATTAAATAACGCGTAGCAAATAACAGTTAATTGCATGGAAACTATTGTAGAAGTAAAGAACTTAATTAAGAAATTCCACATTGGAAATGGTTTTTTTACAGCGTTGAACGATGTTAGTGTCACTTTCACCGAAGGGGAGTTTGCCGGATTAGTCGGTCCAAGCGGATCGGGTAAAACAACATTGCTTAATATTATCGGCTCGCTGGATGTTCCCACCGAAGGCGAAGTAATCGTGTTGGGAAAATCGGTCGGTAAGCTGAGCCCGAAGGAAGCTGCTCAGTTGCGCAAAGGCGAACTTGGGTTTATTTTTCAGAGCTATAACCTACTGCCGGTTTACACGGTGTTTGAAAATGTAGAGTTTCCGTTATTATTGTTGAATATGACGGCAGAAGAAAGAAAACAGCGTGTGTTGGAAACATTGGAATGGGTGGGATTGTCGGAGAAAGTAAAATCCAGACCTGCACAACTGTCCGGCGGCGAGTGTCAGCGCGTGGCCATTGCCCGTGCCATGGTGAAACGTCCGAAGTTAGTGTTGGCCGACGAGCCTACCGCCAACCTAGATTCCGCCAACTCACACAACATCCTGCAAACCATGGAACGGCTGAACAAAGAGCTGAAAACATCTTTTATTTTTGCCACTCACGATGAGAAAGTAATTGGCTACCTTCATCGGATTATTCGGTTGAAAGATGGGAAAATTGTGGAGGATGAGATAGTTCCACCCCCAACCCCTAAAGGGGAGTAAGAAATGTTAGTTCTGATTAATTAAAAAATTGAATTATGACTAATATAAAAAAAGATACGAAGAATACTAACTTCGACTCCCCTTTAGGGGTTGGGGGTAGTTCTTGGGGGGTTCAGGGGCTAGGGCTATTATTCAAAACCGCCATGCGCAGTTTGATTGGCAACGGATTGAAAACCTGGCTCAACGTGTTTGTGCTCTCGTTTACATTTGTGTTGATTATTTTTATGCAGGGTTTGCTCGAAGGATGGAACCGACAAGCCATAAACGATACAGTAAAATGGGAGATTGCCGGAGGACAATATTGGAATGTAAAATACGATCCGTACGACCCATTTACCCTCGATTCGAGTGCAAGCGTCTTGCCTCAGTCGCTGCAAGGTGAATACAAAGCGCATCAAATTGAACCGGTACTGTTATCGTTGGGCACTATTTATCCAAACGGCAGAATGCAAAGTGCCATGCTTAAAGGCATTCGCCCGGATCAGCGTTTGGTTGCCTTGCCAACCCATCTGTTGAAACCCACGAACGAGAATGATATACCTGTAATTATCGGAGCTCACATGGCTCATCAGGCCAATTTAAAAGTAAACGATGTGGTAACCTTGCGCTGGCGGGATGTGAACGGCACATTCGAGGCGATTGACATTCGCATCGCGGGTATTTTTGTGAGCTCGGTGCCAACGGTGGATGTCGGACAAATCTGGTTATCCTTGAATCAGTTGCAAAAAATGACGGTTCGTCCGGGTGCTGCCACCATCTTGCTGAAATCGGAAAAGGTTGCTTCTCAACGATTAGCTCAATGGACGTTTAAAGATCAAACCGAACTGACCAAGCAAACCGCTGCCGTGATTAAAGCCAAATCCAAATCGTACGATGTGTTTTACACCATTTTCTTTTTGCTGGCATTAATCGCCATTTTCGATACGCAGACGCTTTCCATTTTCCGCCGTCAGCGCGAAATCGGGACGCTCGTTGCACTTGGAATGACTCAGAAACAAGTGGTTGGACTCTTTACACTCGAAGGAACAATGAATGCGGTGCTGGCTATTCTCGTGGGTGCCGTGTGGGGACTGCCCATTTTTATAGCGTGTTCGGCGTATGGAATTCATATCCCGATGGATGTAAGCAGTTTTGGCATTCCAATGGCTGACCGAATGTATCCGGTTTTTACGCCCAATTTGATTTTTGGAACAATAGCATTAATTGTAGTAATAACCGCTTTGGTAAGCTATCTGCCGGCACGCAAAATTGCCGGCATGAATCCTACCGAAGCCATCAGGGGGAAAGCGTTATGAGGTCTCAATCCGAACAACGAAAACAAAGAAATAGCGTCCCAACATTGGGAATTAACCGCTGAGGGGTCGGAATGACTTTCCCAACATTGGGAATGTATTTCCGAGGGGTCAGAAACTGTTTCCCAAGTTTGGGAATGCTTCGCTGAGTGGTCAACCATAGATTCCCAACATTGGGAATGCTTCGCAGAGGGGTCAGCCGAACATTCCCAGTATTGGGAAAGTTTTGAATAATTTTTAGCTCAAAAAAAGAAAATATATTATTATGATAAAATTCTTATTTAAGGGGTTGATGCGCGATAAGTCGCGAAGCCTGTTGCCGGTGCTCGTCGTTTCGTTGGGGGTAATGATGACGGTGCTTTTGCAATCCATTCTGGGCGGTTTCCTGAATGAAACCATCGAATCGACAGCCAATTTTACTACCGGACATTTGAAAGTGATGACGCGTGAATACAGCAAAAACAGCGCACAAATTCCCAACGACCTGGCATTGGTTGGAGTGGATACACTCAAAAAAAATCTGCAAAAGCAATTTCCCGATGTTACCTGGACGGAGCGGATTCAATTCGGCGGATTGCTGGATGCGCCCGATAGTCTCGGGCGGACACGGGCTCAGGGAAATGTTTCGGGCATGGGAATCAGTTTATTGAAGAGCGATGAAGAAATAAATCGGATTGACCTAAAACCCAGATTGGTTATAGGGAAATTCCCCACAAAACCGGGCGAAATTTTAATCAGCGACGATCTGTTCCATAAAATGAATTTAAAACTGGGCGATAAGGTGACGTTGATCTCCAGCGGAATGTATGGCGACATGGCCATGTATAATTTCAGAGTAGCTGGGACGCTTCATTTTGGCATCAATGCGCTCGACCGTGGAATGTTGATAGCCGATATTGATGACATTCGGGCGGCACTGAATATGGATAATTCGGCCGGAGAGATTCTCGGATTTTTTACGGGCGAAATGTATAACAACAAACTGGCGAAGGTTGCTGCTAAGTCGTTCAATGCTCAATACGCTTCCAGCAACGATAAATTTGCACCGGTCATGCTGCCATTGTCGGGCATGAACGATATGGGATTTCTGGTGGCCTATTCCGAGAGTATTCAGACATTTATCGTGGTCATTTTTATCATTGCCATGGGGATTGTGTTGTGGAATGCCGGGTTGATTGGCGGGTTGCGCCGGTATGGTGAGTTCGGATTGCGGCTGGCTATTGGCGAAAGCAAGCATGAAATTTATCGATCGCTTATTGCCGAATCGTTTTTAGTCGGTACGGTCGGGTCGGTTATCGGGGTCATCGTGGGTTTGCTTATTTCCTGGTATTTTCAGGCGGTGGGGATCAATTATGGCGATGCCATGAAAGATGCTACCTTTTTAATGCCTTCGGTTATGCGGGCACACATCAGCCTTACCACCTATTACATTGGTTTTGTTCCCGGTATAATTTCCACGGTTGTTGGGTCAATGCTTGCAGGCATTGGAATTTATAAAAGGCAAACGGCCAATTTGTTTAAAGAACTGGAGAGTTGATTAATTTTAGATTTACGATTTTAAATATACGATTACATATGAAAAGGAACATTTTTTTATTAATGACGTGCCTTGCAAGTACATTATTTGCACAAACCCCTTCGGGAAAAACCATTCTGGACAAAGTGGACGATAATATGTCGGCCAAAACGCGGATTATGACTGCTTCGATGGAAATTGGTTCTGAGCGCACCAAACGCACCATGGTTTCCAAATCGTATGGCGAAGGCGACCACAAGTCGTACACCGAATACCTGGCTCCAGCACGCGAGAAAGGCACCAAGATGCTGAAACTCGAGAATCAGTTGTGGATTTACTCCCCCTCCACCGACCGTACGATTCAGATTTCGGGACACATGTTGCGGCAATCGGTGATGGGTAGCGACCTGTCGTACGAGGATATGATGAACGACAAACCTTTGCTGGAGCAATACAAAGCCGAAGTAATCGGCACCGAAACCGTGGATGGGCGAAATTGCTGGGTGGTAACCCTCACTGCCATTATCCCGGACATCAATTACTATTCCCGCAAAATGTGGGTGGACACCGAACGGTACGTGCCGCTGAAAGAAGAATTGTATGCCAAAAGCGGCAAACTGTTGAAACGAATTACCTTTGCCGAGGTTCAAAAAGTATCCGGTCGGTGGTTTCCGATGACCTTTGTTTACAAAGATATGCTCAAAGAAGGACCTGGTACAAAAATGACCATTCAGGAAATAAAGTTGGATGCATCTATTCCAGCCAATGTGTTTAATCTCAGTAGTCTGAAATGATTGCGAATCTATACCCCGTTTTAGGTATTTTTTACATAATTGAAAATTGTAACAGTCGAGTAAAAAGCGACTTACAAGATAATATTCATGGAAATTGAGTAAAAATGCTGTTAAACATAAATCCGTTAGTATCTAAATAAAAAAAAGCTCGTATATTTGTCCTGTAAATAAAAAAACCAAAACTTAATTAGAGTTCCGGCATACTTTAGTCGGAATTCTTTTTGTTTTATAAATCTTAAAGAAAACAAAACAACTATGGCAGTAACTTACATGACCGCTGAAGGTTATAAAAAACTGGTAGAGGAACTGAATGAACTGGAGAGAGTACAACGACCTGCCATTTCCAAACAGATTGGGGAAGCTCGCGACAAGGGCGATTTATCTGAAAATGCGGAATATGATGCAGCTAAAGAAGCTCAGGGTATGTTGGAAATGAAAATATCACTTCTCAAAGATACTGTGGCTTCGGCCAGAATGATTGACGAATCGAAAATCAACACGAACGAGGTGCAGATTCTGACTCGTGTGAAAATTAAAAACACAAAGACCAATCAAACCATGTCGTATATGATTGTTTCTGAAAGCGAAGCCAACCTCAAAGAAGGCAAACTTTCGGTGACAACCCCTATTGCCAAAGGTTTACTCGGCAAAAAAGTTGGCGAAAAAGCAACCGTTTCTGTTCCTTCGGGAGTTATGGAATTTGAAGTGGTGGAGATTAGTTTATAGTAAGCAGTAAACAGTCAAGATTTTTAGCCATGACCATTTTCAGCAGAATTATAGTCGGTGAAATTCCTTGCTACAAAATAGCGGAGAATGAACAGTTTTTTGCATTCTTGGACATCAATCCCATGACAAAAGGTCACACCCTGGTTATTCCCAAACAAGAAGAGGATTACTTGTTCAATTTAGACGACCAAACGGTGGCCGATATGATGGTTTTCTCCAAAAAAGTGGCAGCGGCCATCGAAAAAAGCGTATCGTGTTTGCGTATTGGTGTGGCGGTTATTGGATTGGAAGTGCCGCATTCGCATATTCATTTAATACCAATCAACAAGGAATCGGACATGAATTTCAATAACCCAAAATTGAAACTCAGCCCAGAAGAAATGACGGATATTGCCGCAGAAATCAGAAAAAATTTATAACAACAAATACCCAATAAAAAAGCTGCAATCCAAATCGGATTGCAGCTTTTTTATATTAGCTTTCAACTGACAATTATGCTTGTGGTTTCTCTTCTTTCGGAGGACGTGGCATCAACGCTTTGCGTGATAGTTTGAATTTACCGGTCTTTTGATCGATTTCCAACAATTTCACATCAATCATATCGCCTTCTTTAATTCCGGCTTGATCCATAGTTTCAATACGTTTCCAATCGATTTCAGAAATATGAAGCAAACCTTCTTTACCCGGCATAAATTCAACGAATGCACCGTAAGGCATAACCGATTTTACTTTTGAAGGATAGGTTTCGCCAATTTCAGGAATTGCAACAATGCCTTTAATTTTAGCAATGGCAGCATCGATAGCCGCTTTGTTGTTAGCCGCAATTTCTACGCGACCTTGGTCACCTTGTTCTTCGATAGTGATAACAGCACCAGTTTCAGCTTGCATGTTTTGGATAATTTTTCCACCAGGTCCAATGATTGCACCAATCATTTCTTTCGGGATAAACATTACCACAATGCGCGGAGCATTCGGTTTCATTTCTTCGCGTGGAGCAGCCAATGTTTCTTGGATTTTACCAAGAATGTGCATACGTCCTGCTTTCGCTTGGTTCAAAGCTGTTTCAAGAATTTCGTACGAAAGTCCGTCAACTTTGATATCCATTTGAGTAGCAGTGATACCATCTTTAGTACCTGTTACCTTGAAGTCCATATCGCCTAAGTGATCTTCGTCACCCAAGATATCCGAAAGAACAGCAAAGTTTTTACCTTTATTTTCAGAAATCAATCCCATGGCAATACCCGAAACCGGTTTAGCAATTTGTACACCTGCATCCATCAGCGCCAATGTTCCGGCACAAACCGTAGCCATGGAAGAAGATCCGTTCGATTCCAAAATATCAGAAACCACACGTACAACGTAAGGATAGTTAGCTGGGATCATGTTTTTCAATGCACGTAATGCCAGGTTACCATGACCTACTTCGCGACGACCAACACCACGGGAAGCTTTTGCCTCTCCGGTAGAGAATGGTGGGAAGTTATAGTGCAACAAGAAACGTTCTTTGCCTTTGAACAATGCATCATCAACCAATTTCTCATCCATCTTAGTTCCCAATGTTACAGTAGTCAACGATTGAGTTTCGCCACGTGTAAACACTGCTGAACCGTGAGCTCCCGGAAGGTAATCCACTTCCGACCAGATAGGACGAATTTCAGTTGTTTTACGACCATCCAAGCGTTTGCCTTCGTCCAGAATGGAGCGACGCATAGCTTCTTTTTCCACTTCGTGGTAGTATTTGCCGATAAGACCTTTTTTAGTAGTTGCTACTTCAGGGTCAATGCTTTCGATGTATTCAGCTTTTACAGCTTTGAAATTATCCACGCGTGAGTGTTTGTCGGTGTTGCACGAAGCAGCCACAGCATACACTTTATCGTAAGTTTTAGCCCAAATATCTTTTTTCAGATCTTCGTCGTTTTCTTCGTGGCAGTAAACGCGTTTCGTTGTTTTACCTACCGCTTCCATCAATTCCAATTGCACTTGGCAATGAACCTTGATAGATTCGTGAGCCACTTTCATGGCTTCCAACAATACTTCTTCGCTTACTTCTTTCATTTCGCCTTCCACCATCATGATGTTGTCGATAGTGGCAGCCACCATAATTTCCAAATCGGCAGTTGCCAATTGAGCAAAAGTAGGGTTTATAACAAATTCGCCATTGATACGAGCAACGCGACATTCAGAGATTGGTCCGTTAAAAGGAACATCCGATACAGCCAACGCAGCCGACGCAGCCAAACCGGCCAATGCATCAGGCATATCTTCGCCGTCAGACGATACAAGCATTACGTTTACAAAAGTCTCAGCATGAAAATCATCAGGAAACAACGGGCGCAAAGCACGGTCAACAAGGCGAGACACTAAAATTTCGTAATCAGATGCACGACCTTCGCGTTTCAGGAAACCTCCCGGAAAGCGGCCAAAGGCAGCATATTTTTCTTTATAATCCACCGATAGTGGCATAAAATCGGTTCCCGGAACAGCATCCTGTGCCGAACAAACGGTGGCCAACAGCATGGTGTCACCCATGCGAACCATTACAGATCCATCGGCCTGTTTAGCCAATTTTCCTGTTTCAATAGAAATGGTACGTCCATCACCCAGTGTGATAGTTTTTGTAACTACATTCATTTGATAATAATTGTTTTAAGTTGTCAAATGGAATTCGTCCTGCTTTTCAGGACTCATTTCATAAAATTACATTATTGTTTTTAAACTTCTAAATTTCGCGCGCAAAGATACGAACAATTTTGCAAAATCGATGCAGAATCACCGTAATTTAGTGATTTTTGGAGGTTTGAAGGAAAAGATTTATACAAAAAAACAACGATTACAAATTATGTAAACGTTGCTTCTTCAATTTTAGAATAACTATAAGTTCAAAATCTACAAGAATGCCAGAGGTATTGACATCCCAAGTGATAGACAAAGCGATCGGGTTACATTAGGATTAATTTCCGCTTTATTATATATAATGTCAGTAGGTGAAGTTGTTCCTGTAGCACTGGGCGGTAATCCTCTTACAGTATTATAGGTTACATCAAATAGACCAACTCTCAACGACACATATGAAGCTAAATACCAATACCATTTCTTTGCATTATATTTTACTAAAAAAGGAGAGGCTACCAGTAAACCTATTGAAGCACCATTGCAAATATGACCGACAGTTTTTTTATTGCTATTGTTAAGCGCGTCACCAATGCCATTTAAGATAACCGAAGCTGCATATAATCCGGCGATTTTCACCCATCCCAGTTTTTCATTATAAACTTTTTTTTTCTTAAAAGGAGTGCTGGTGTTATCGTTAGATGATGATTCGGATATTTTCAACTGATTTTTTTCCAGTTTTGAATTAGTATTATTGTCTATCAAAGATTTCAATGTATCAACAGGAACGGAATTATTCACTTGTTGGGTTTCATTCAAAGTATTTACAGGTATGGTATCCCTGAGAGTATCTGTCTGACTAAAGCAATATGCTGAAGAAAGTACAATTATTATTGTTGTCAATATCCTTTTCATGATCGAATTAATAAACTGAAGTTTTGTATCTCTTAATTTATTCTAAGGCAAATTTACATGCTTATCAAAAATCATTATGTAAAATTCTATATTACATTACTATAGTAATTACCATAAACAATTCTTCTCTCCGATTGCAATTGTAAAAGATCAAGATTACTCCAATGTGTAAAAAAAAAGAATTAGACACATATATCACTGACTACATGTGTATTAACATAAATGAATGCTGACTGTTTCAAATTTTAAAAGAGTAGCAATAATTCTATTTGTTAAATAGAAGAGTAGCATTTATTTTATTTTAAAAAGAAGCATTTAAATATTAATTATTTATTTTTGTATTACATTAACTCACAACATCGACTTAAGACAACCTCACAAAACTCATTATTAGTTCAAAGCTAATTTGATCTCATTTGCTTTGGGAATGCAAATGCATATGCTAGTTCATTTTCTGTAAATATTTTATACAAATACTATGAGTTAAAATAACACAAAACACGGCTGTACTTCCAGACAAAGTGCAAACCCTCCTTCGCCAATTATGAACTATGCATTACGCATTGCGAATTGTTTTCTGTCATTCTGTCACCCAAACCTCGCTGGCACTTTTTTTGAATAGCACAACGCCGTACGAACCGACAAGTCGGAGTACGACTTAAAGTCGTGCCCCGACTAAACCGATAAATAAACATATAAAACATACTAAACGACTAAACAATGGGTAAAGGAAACATTGGGGTAACGAGTGCTAATATCTTCCCCGTTATCAAGAAATTTTTGTACAGCGATCACGAAATCTTTTTGCGTGAATTAGTATCGAATGCCGTGGATGCCACACAAAAGCTGAAAACACTGGCAGCCGTTGGCGAATACAAAGGCGAATTGGGCGACCTCACGGTACGTGTAGCCATCGACACAAAGAAAGGCACACTTACCATTTCCGACCGCGGAATAGGAATGACTGCCGACGAAATTGACAAGTACATCAACCAGATTGCTTTCTCGGGCGCCGAAGAGTTCCTGGAAAAATACAAAGATGATGCAAGTGCCATTATCGGACATTTCGGATTGGGTTTTTACTCTTCGTTTATGGTTTCCAAAAAAGTGGAAATCTTCACGCAATCGCACAAGGACGGCTCGGCAGCTCAACATTGGTCGTGCAAAGGTGATCCTGAATACACACTCGAAGATACCATCAAAGCCGACCGCGGAACAGACATCGTACTGCATATTGACGATGATAACAAAGACTTCCTCGAAGAATCGAAAATTCAGGAATTGCTGACAAAGTATTGCAAATTCCTTCCAATCGAAATTGCTTTTGGCAAAAAGAAAGAATGGAAAGACGGCAAAAACGTGGAAACCGATCAGGATAACATCATCAACAATACCAATCCTGCCTGGACTCGCAAACCTGCCGACCTGACAGAAGAAGATTATGCTGCGTTCTATCACGAATTGAACCCAATGGCCGAAGAGCCGTTGTTTCACATTCACCTGAACGTGGATTATCCGTTCAACCTGACCGGAATTTTGTATTTCCCCAAAATCAAGAACAACATTGACATGCAACGCAACAAAATTCAGTTGTATTGCAATCAGGTATATGTTACCGACCACGTGGAAAACATTGTACCTGAATACCTGACGCTGTTGCACGGTGTGATTGACTCTCCCGATATTCCGCTGAATGTGTCCCGCAGTTACCTGCAAAGCGACAGCAACGTAAAGAAGATTTCGAGCCACATCACCAAGAAAGTAGCCGACAGATTAGCAGAAATATTTAAAGCCGACCGAACAGCATTTGAAGAAAAATGGGATAACCTGAAAGTATTCATTCAATACGGAATGCTCAGCGATGAAAAATTCTACGAACGCGGTGAAAAATTCGCGCTATTGAAAAACGTTGATGGAAAATACTTCACTTTCGAAGAATACAAAACATTAGTGGGCGAAAACCAAAAAGACAAAAACGGCGATCTTATTTACCTTTATGCCAATAATGCCGACGAACAATATAGCTACATTCAACACGCCAAAGACAAAGGCTACGATGTGCTGATTATGGACGGACAGTTGGACGTGCACGTGGTAAGTCAGTTGGAACAAAAATTCGAGAAAACGCGTTTCGTACGTGTGGACAGCGATGTAATTGACAAAATCATTCAAAAGGACGAAGTTGCCAAAGTGGCTTTAACCGACGATCAGCGAGATGCACTCGTGGCTGTGTTCGATTCACAAATTCCGGCGTTGGATAAAACCAATTTCATTGTAACCTTCGAACAACTTTCGGCTACAGCTAATCCGGTTTTCGTAACGCAAAACGAATTTATGCGCCGCATGAAAGAAATGTCTGCATTGCAAGGTGGTATGATGAGTTTCTACGGCGAGATGCCCGATAGCTACAACCTTGTGGTCAACACAGCGCATCCGGTTATCGAAAAACTGTTAGCCGATGAAGAAACAGCTTGCGGTAAAGAAGTAGCACCGTTGGCAAGTGAAATAGCGCTGACAGAAAGTCAAAACTCAGCATTGAAAGAAAATCATAAAGGTAAAAAGGACGAAGAAATTCCGGCGGCAGAAAAAGCTCAGGTTGAAGAATTTGAGAAAAAAATTCAGGAATTGACCGACCAAAAGAAAGCGATTCTGAAAGCGTTTGCTTCTGAAAACAAACAAGTTCGTCAGTTAATTGACCTAGCCTTGCTGGCAAACAATATGCTGAAAGGCGAAGCGCTGGCCAACTTTGTAAAACGAAGCGTGGAACTATTATAAAAGGTATTTTTTGAAGAACCAAAACGGCGTAACTTTATTAGCTACGCCGGTTTTTTTATGATTTAATATCCAAATAGGATTTCAGAGCTTCCACATATTCGGCAAATGCGGCCGTTCCTTTGGGCGTGATTTTGCATACCGTTCGGGTACGTTTTCCGATGAAACCTTTTTCAACCTGAATGTATCCGGCGGCACTCAGCTTTTCAAGCTGAACACTGATATTGCCTACTGTAGCACCGGTTTTTTCTTTAATGAAAAGGAAGTCGGCTTCTACAACCGAAATCAGTATGGACATGATGCCCAATCTAAGTTCGGAATGCAACAGGGGATTTAATTCCTTAAACATTTGCTTTTCTTCCTTTATAGTTAAGAATATGACCGGGAATCACCATCATCACAAAAACTGCCACTGTATAAATCAGCACTTGTTCGGATCCATAAAAAAGAAATGGAAGAACACAGGTAAGCGTTCCGATTATACCACAAATCACAATAGGTACATATTTGATAATTAACCCAGTTAGTGTAGAAGCAATTCCAGATAGCAAAAGCATTAATGAAACCATTGGAAAACTGTGATTAAAGAATGCAAAAAAAGAAACAAGAATCATTACTGTGCCTATTACTGCCCAAACGGTATTAATCATTCTATCAATGTAAGTCTTTGCATATTTGTCTTTACTCCTGCCAAACTTATACATGAAAAGCCCACCTAACAAAGGAATTGCCCACCACAACAGATTTGCATATTGGTTATTTGTTGTTACAAGTAAAACATAAACAGCTATTGAAACAATAAAAG
>Ga0302292_1001772_pt1 | contig 13504 bp, 14 predicted proteins | sample III_Fen_N2_1_FD_194553 | JGI IMG/M metagenome (GOLD analysis project Ga0302292, IMG submission 194553) | Peat permafrost microbial communities from Stordalen Mire near Abisko, Sweden - III_Fen_N2_1 | ecosystem: Environmental > Terrestrial > Soil > Wetlands > Permafrost | place: Sweden: Abisko...
TGCGACACAGTTTTGCTACTCACTTGCTGGAAATGGGTACAGATTTACGTTATATTCAAAATTTATTGGGACATCAGAGTTCGAAAACTACCGAGATATATACACATATAACAGTGAAAGGTTTCGACCAAATCAAAAATCCATTGGATCGGTTGGAAATAAAATGAAGCACAGCATAGATTTCTTAAATAAATAAGAGCACCTATGTAAAATAAGCAACAAAACTGTATAATACATAGTAACAGACAATTAACAACAAAACTAACAAAAACTAAAGTTTATATATGGTCACCTAGGTGCCGATATAAATTGTTAGCAGCAAGCCGAGAAAAAAAAGAAAGACAATAGCACCGCATACTGAAAATGACATTAGGTTATCGGTAGACTACACGAAACTTATCGACTTTAAGACATAGAGTAAACTTTGAAATAGACATTATGGAGAAACTTATAAATATATTGTATTTTAATATTTGTTTACTGACTTATTATTTTGGAAGGAGTATAAAAGTATATATAGATCCATTTTGTTGGGCGTCAAATATAAAGTTTATGAAATTAGGGTTTAAAATATGGAAGCAACAAATGGAGAAAAACTATCCATTATTTTTATACCAAATGAAGTATGATCGAAACCTGAAATTTTTTTCATATCAATGGTTTATGTTATTTCTTGGTACGATTAATTTTTTGATTGTCGTTCTACTACAAAATTTAGCTGAAAAGGCTTATATAGTTGGGATTGTAATCTTTTTGATTACATATGTAGGAACTTATTTTATTGTTTTCGACAAGGATAAATATTCTGAATATCAAACGAAATTCATAAAAGAAAAAAAATATAATCACCCGACTATCTTGTTAATTGTATGGATCACAATTACTATCATCATATGTATTCCTTTTTTGGGAAAATACATTTTGAGGTAATCACCCAAAAAGCAAATAGAAACCACAAAAAACATATTAACCTCCTAAACTTACTTTCTATGACCCTGAACTTACATTCTTGCCTCCCGACTTTGCTTTCTTGTTTCCCGAAAGTATTTTCTTGCTCCCCGACTTTGCATTTTTGCAGTCCGACTTTATTTTCTTCGACCCCGAAAGTATTTTCTCACGCCCCGACTTTACGTTTTTCCTCCCCGAGAATACTTTTTTGCAATCCGGACTTACATTCTTGCTTCCCGACTTTACTTTCTTGCTCCCTGTTAATAAATTCTTCGACCCGAGAAACAATATTGACTTACAAGAACTATCTAAACAACAAGAAACAATTATATACAACCAACGGCCATGCTGCTAACACACGCCTATGTTCACTGGCTGGCTGACGTGCATTCAGCAGTCTTTGCGCCCGCATTCACTTTGTCGTTTCACGACAGCGAATACGCCCGCAGACCGCCAATGCCCATAGCCTCGGTCGTTAGGGGCAAGTGCAAAAAATGAAAAAAAACAGACAGTATGACAATAATTGACAAAATCATAAATGTAATTTTCGACAAATCAAAATCCATTGGACTTAGAAGTTGGGTTGTTTTCTTCTCATTAATTGCGTTATTTACAGTCGACTATATAGTGAATTTTACATACGACATTCATGTAAGTTATAAATTAGAAACTCTTGAGAAAATAAATAACTTAAAGAAAGAATATAAAAACGACTCTTTATATACGATTCAATTAGCAAATCTTGAAACTGAATACAAAGATAGAAAACACTATTACGACTATGCTCACGACTATTCTCGTCGTTTTTTGAATTTTTCAACCAGTCTTTTTAAATCCGACAACAAAGAAATAATTAAAAGCCAAATTAAAAAGGCGACTACTATAACGAAAACGAATAATCCCATACGTTCTAATTTCTGGATGTTTGTGAGTTCAAATTTCTTCTTCATTTTATTGACTCTTTTCATTTTCATAACTCCTATATTTTCGAAAGAATTAAATACAAAAGAATCATTATTAGGACTTTTCATTGTATTTGTAATAGTAATCTGTGCGATGTTATTTGCTAACTGGACAGCTTATTTAATACCAATACTTTTTAACAATTCTATTTGGAACTACATACTAAATTTTGTAATACACTCGACTATAATAACTATTATATCAATTATCGGATATAAAAGCCAAAAATAAAATGATTGACAACCAAGCACCTAGCCCCTAACACACGCCTATGTTCATTGGCTGGCTGACGTGCAATTGGCAGGTTTTGCTCCCGCATTCACTTTGTCGTTTCACGACAGCGAATGCTCCCGCAAACCGCCAATGCCCATAGCCTCGGTCGTTATGCGGCATAGTAAAAAATAAAGAGACAGACACTTACAAGGTGTAAAATCTTTGAAGAACTGTCCGCTTTTGCGACAGAACCAGACGAATCTGTAACGACAGAATTTGCTGACTTTCCAACTTTTGCTCGGCGGACAATTCCTCGCAGATTTTCAAGGGAAAGAACGTGACTTTTATGATTTCGACTGTGGCGTAAAACGACTGCAATCTGTGAAATTGCGGTTTGACGACTTGACGAACGACTTTTATCTTCGGGACTTTTCACGCTTCCGGGCAAAAAGCTCATTTCGACAAAACAAAAAGAAGAAAAGAAAAACTCTCTCTGACAACCCGAAAGAAGAGAAAACCCGTTTCGGGTTGTCGAGAGAATGCTTACATGGAAAAATTTTCGAGATATTTTTACATTTTGAATGTGGCTAAAAACAACGAAAAGTACAAAACACAACTTCCAAATAATTAAGATATGATTACTCTTTTATCGATGATTTTACCAACAATCATTATATTACTACCATGTGTCTTGTATGTGATATTTAGACTTATAATAAAAAATCAGATTATATCTAAAACAATTATTGCTGGCATATTACTATTTATATTCGGACTAGTAGTTCCTTGGATAGCTATGGAAGTTTCAATTAAAGGATTGAGAATGGCAATGCCTGATGGAGGGTGTTATACAGGAGCTTCTATTTTCTACTTTTTTGGGTATATTGTAAATCTATTCGGAGTTCCGCTTTTAGGACTAATATTCATTGTTGTAGAGAAAATTAAAAATAAAAAAAGGAGATATTGACAGACTTTGCTCATTTTCCAGCTGAAAACGCAGTTCGACAACGATTAAAAGCTGTTTACGAGAGAATTTACATTTAATCAGCTGACATTTAAAACGACTGAAAAACAAGAAAACTACGACCGCATAACACACGCCTATGTTCATTGGCTGGCTGACGTGCAATTAGCAGGTTTTGCTCCCGCATTCACTTTGTCGTTCCACGACAGCGAATGCTCCCGCAAACCGCCAATGCCCATAGCCTCGGTCGTTATGCCCCATTATAAAAAAAACAGCATCGTCAATATAGAAATGGAAAAATAAAATGGATTCTGAAAAAAGAGAAATAAAAGGATTTAAATGCTATGAGACAGATAGGGATTTTCTCGACTCTCTTATAGCTTTATTAAAAAATAATCCAGTAAAAGAAAACTTGGCAGTTGATATAGCAAACATCATCAATGATTATGAACATAAACCTGTAAATGGATTGATTCGCGATGTCGTGTCCGATATAGAATGCCATTTGGGAATTTATAAAAATAGAATCAGAGATTTTGAACCTCGTAATGACTTTGATTTTGCAATAGGGGTTAAATATTATACAGACTTACTGAATACAATACGAACATCGGAGAATTTCATTCTGCCAGATAATAATTATAAAACTTATATACGATGGCTCTATTATGAAAATGAAAAGATAGAGATTGAAGTGCTTTATAAAGATAATTGGAATTTTATTCTATATAAAAACAAACACGCCTTAGATTTTTATATTTCAATTGTTTTTAGTCAATCGTTTGCATCCTGGGATGTAGATTTTAAAATTGAAGGCGAATATAAGCAAAGGGTTCTAACAATGATTATTAATGGAGAAATAAGCAAATCAATCATGTTAGAAATTGTAGAATATTATAAAGCAGAATACTATAAGAATAAAAATAACGAGGCATAACACACGCCTATGTTCATTGGCTGGCTGACGTGCATTTCGCGGTCTTTGCTCCCGCATTCACTTCGTCGTTCCACGACAGCAAATGCTCCCGCAAACCGCCAAATGCGCATAGCCTCGGTCGTTATGCGGCATAGTAAAAAAGGAAAAAAGACAGACTTGCGGGTTGAAAAATCTTTGACGAACTGTCCGCTTTTGAGACATAACCAGACGAATCTGTAACGACAGAATTTGTTCATTTCTGGACTTTTGATTTGCGGACAATTCCTCGCAGATTTTCAAAGGAAAGAACTTGACTTTTAGCATTTCGACTGTGACGAATAACGACTGAGAAACAAATTCTAACTTTTCACGCATTCGGGCGGAAATCGGTTTCCGTAGGTTGAAAAGAAAAATGAACGAAAAGACTTCTGTTTTAGCAGACTTTGCTCGTTATCTGGCGAAAGTGCATTTCGACAGCGACAAAAAGAGAAAAACAATGAAATCGGTTTTCGGGGCGAAGTGAAACTATTTGAATTCTATCGGTTTGACAACTTTTCGACTGAAAACAAACTAAGACTACTCAAAATATTCAACGAATGAAAAAAAACAAGTTTTCTATATTATCGATAATACTAAGCATAACCTGTGTAATTGCAGTTATTATAGTGAATTTGAAAATTGCTAACCAGTATTTATTATCGGACGGAAAGACAAAAGCTTTGTTTGGTCTTAAAGAACTTACAACTTTTTTTTATCAATATTACTTCGTGATTTTGGGAATTATCTCTTTGATTTTTGGACTTATAGGAATCAAGAAAAAAGAGCTTAAATCATTATATATAATTGCTCTATCTTTGAGTGTTTTGTCAATCATATTTGTTTTTATACGACTTTGGAGATTAATGATTTGAGCCAACTAGAAATAGAAAAAACCAAACTACGACCGCATAACACACGCCTATGTCCATTGGCTGGCTGACGTGCATTCCGGCAGTTTTGCTCCCGCATTCACCTTGTCGTTTCACGACAGCGAATGCTCCCGCAAACCGCCAAATGCCCATAGCCTCGGTCGTTATGTGCTATATTAGAAAAAAAACAGTGATAGATTAGAGAATGAATAAAGAAACAATCATACAAGAGATAATTGACGGAATCGCAAATTTCAGAATTATTCCTTTTTTAGGAGCAGGAATGAGTAAGCCTTGTGGTGCTTTAAGTTGGGCAGAAATCATAAGTAAGCTACAAAGTGAGCTTAATACTTCAAGTGAGAACTTTCTAATTGTAGCACAAGAATATGAAGATAAATTTGGACGAGATGCTTTAGTAACTAGACTAAAGGATATGTGTGAACTTAAAATCATTGATTCAAAATCTTTAGACAACCACATGAAGATATTGGCTATGAATCCACCAATTGTCTACACAACAAATTATGATTGCGCAATTGAAGAAGCAGCAAAGCTACTTTTGATAAAATACAAAAGAATCGTCGGATTAAAAGACATTGTAGACTCTAAACATGGCGAAAAACAAATAATTAAATTTCATGGTGACTTTTCAGACTCAAATAGTATTGTATTTACAAGAAAGGATTATGACAAAAGATTAAATGCTGACGAAAATCCTCTGGACATTCTTTTTAGAAGCCATATTTTAGGAAAAAGCGTCCTATTTCTTGGATATGGATTTGGGGATGAAAATATAAATTACATTTTCAATAAACATAGAGAACTTTATGGCACTGATAATCTACCAAAATCCTACATTATTTCATTCGAAAATGATAAACTAAAAGAAACTGAATTAAAAGAGAAGAATGTCATTACACTCGAATTATCTTCTGTTGAAGAATTTAGTGAAATCATAGACGAAGTTAGTCAGAAAGTGTTTAATCTTAGTTTGAATTCTCAATTTGCGAACTTATTTAATCCATTACCGAGTATTGTATTGACGAGTTTCGAACTAAAGAATCTAAAAGAATATGTTGATTCAGAAGGTTTTTCTCACCAACAAAAACATGACAAAATAAGAGAAACATTTGAAGGAAAAACTATTCCTCAAGATGTCGAAGCAGAATTATTTGCATTTTTTGAAAATATAATCAAAGGAGATTGCGCTAAAGAATTAAAAGAGGCTATTTTAGTTTCATTTCAACATACTTCTTTTAGACGACCTGAATATATTTGGGATCTATGTTTCGAATTAATGTGGTTGTCTGAGTATCCTGAATTTATCCTGAATTTAAAAAATGATAATTGAGGATTAGATGTTTTAATGGTAATTGAGCATAAACTAAGTCAGGTTTTTGGAGAGAGTACTGATACTAGAAAATGGTGTTGTATAATCATACTTGGATATCTTGAGGGAATGATTTCAGAAAATAAGAAGCTTTCCTTTGACCAAGTTGATAGACTACTTGATGGATTGAAGAACTATGGCTATGATGAATTTGGAGACTTGGGTGCTGGATTTACTGTAGAAAATATTAACGAAACAATTGAACACTATTTATCACAGCACAACTCGACTCTTCGGGCAAGATTTAATAGTAAAAGTTTATTTGGGAAACGAAGACAAACAGTAACAGAGATTATGGATGGTATGATGAAAAATATGCCAAAAAACTTAAACAACTAAAATACAGCACATAACACACGCCTATGTTCATTGGCTGGCTGACGTGCATTCAGCGGTCTTTGCTCCCGCATTCACTTTGTCGTTTCACGACAGCGAATGCTCCCGCAAACCGCCAAATGCCCATAGCCTCGGTCGTTAGCGGTTATAGCAAAAAAATAAGAAAACGTATTATAGACAAGCAATATGGAAAAAAACAAGTTTGACAGAATAACTGACATTAACAATTCAGAACATTATACTTGGGGAAAAATCTGTGATGGCTGGCATTTTGTTAAAACTGATAGTTTGTCAGTCATAAGAGAAACAATGCCAAAAGAAACTCAAGAGAAAAAACATTTTCACGCAAAAGCACTCCAATTTTTCTATATACTATCTGGCGAGGCGACATTTGAAATAGATGAACAACTCTATGTTATAAAAGAAAATCAAGGAATTACAATCAAACCAAAGGAAAAACATAAAATCATGAACAACACGGATTTTGATTTGAAATTTATGGTGATTTCAAACCCACCTTCTCATGGTGATAGAATTGATATTGAATAAACTATAATTCACAAAGCGAATAGGAAGAATTGTAGGTTTGTTTGGCTGAAATTAGTGAAACTAACGAAAACAAAAAAATACCAGTTCTATTTCGACTGACTTACTGTAACTAGTCAGTTTTGTCGTATTTCGACTGAAAGAGAAACAAAATATAGAACTTATAAACAGAGACATTTACGCAGTTAGACAACCAAGAAAAGAATGAAAAACTCAACTTGACCTTGTAACTGACGAACCTTTTCGTGTTTAGACAACTTTGTGACTGACAGAAAAGTGAAACGAACAGACTTTTAGCATTTAAACAACCGAAAACGAAAAACGACAGGAAAGTACAAAGCTACAAACCGCTAACACACGCCTATGTTCATTGGCTGGCTGACGGGCATTCCGGCGGCTTTGCTCCCGCATTCACTTTGTCGTTCCACGACAAAGAATGCTCCCGCAAACCGCCAAATGCCCATAGCCTCGGTCGTTAGCAGCTATATAAGAAAAGAAAATGATATGGAAATTGAAACCATTATAACACAGTATTTTGATTTTTTAGTGTCTGAATATGGATACAAAAAACATGTGGATAGTTCTTATAAAATCAAGAACAAAATTGTAGTTGTTTATGAAAACCGTAATTGCAAAAAAAGAATAGAAATTGCATCTGCACTGGATAGAAATAATAATTTCGTAATCTTAAGATACTTGAAAGAAAAGAAATTTGCAGACTATGACAATGAATTGTTTTGTATAGACATTGGAACTTTATATCAATTAAAAAATGAAAAGTTTGAAATAGACAATCTTTTATATCAAACTGAAGAACCTTCTGTTTTTTTCAAAAAATCACATGAATTATTTAAAGAATACAAATCATTTTTATCATCAGATATTTGGATAGATATTCCAAGATACATTAGTATATTAGAAACACATTACGCTAAGTTTTCAAAAAGAAAATTCGAGTACGTTAGAAAATCAATTCAACAAGAATTTGAAGACGAACTATTAAGAACAATTCCTAAGATAGAAATTATTTATAACTCAGAAAAACAACCTCCATACGATGTTGAATTTTATTGGACTTCTAAATACAGATTGAATGGACATTCAATAGTATTTAGAATGCCCGACTTTAGAGATTATAACATTCATGAAGTTGTTATAGATAACATCGGAGGACACGAAATAGATAGTTTTAAGGACTATAAAGAGACCATAAAGCAAATTATACAGCACATAGAAAAAAAATACAGCTGCTAACACACGCCTATTGGCATTGGCTGGCTGACGTGCATTTAGCAGGTTTTGCTCCCGCATTCACTTTGTCGTTCCACGACAGCGAATGCTCCCGCAAACCGCCAAATGCCCATAGCCTCGGTCGTTATGGGCTATGGTAGAAAAATAAAAAAGACAAACTTGTTGGTTGAAAAATCTTTGATGAACTGTCCGCTTCTCGACCTGAAAAACCTGCGTGAAAATCGAATGCTTTGCTCCCACTTGCAGACTTTGCTTTGCGGACAATTCATCGCAGATTTTCTAAGGAAAGAATTTGACTTTTAGCTTTTCGACTATGATTGACAACAACTGAAAGCTACGAAAATTGACTTTGGAATAGAGAGAATCTGCTCGTTTTCTGGCTGAAATCGGTTGAAAAAACGAGAGAAAAACAAAACAAACTCTCTCTGACAACTCGAAAGAAGAGAAAACCCGTTTCGAGTTGTCGAGAGAATGCTTACAATAAAGTTTTTTCGACTTTGGGTTTACTCATTTCGACAACTTTTTTGCATTTTGACAGCGACAAAAAGAAAACAAAAATGACATTTAAACGCCGAAACTCGACTTGAAATTCTAGTTTTTAGCAGTTTGACAACTTTGCGACAAGAAAAAAGACATATTCTATTTCTCGACTTTTAAAACTGTTTAAAAACATTGAATTTACGACTTGAGAACTTAAAATTTTTCCGTTAATTTGTAACAACTTTGGCGGTTGACTGAAAAGAAATCGGTTGACGAGTGAAAGCTCACTAAACGGCTGAAATTAGAACAACTGAAAGAAAACCAAACTACGGCTGCTAACACACGCCTATGTTCATTGGCTGGCTGACGTGCATTTAGCGGTCTTTGCTCCCGCATTCACCTTGTCGTTCCACGACAGCGAATGCTCCCGCAAACCGCCAAATGCCCATAGCCTCGGTCGTTAGGCGGCATTGTGAGAAAAAAAAACGGTTATTTTGAACTATAAAATATATGTTGATTAAAGACGATTCAATATTTCAAAAAATTCCAATAATACTAGATAAAAAACAAGTATACTTAATTGAAGGAATTAGATACTGTGCAAATTCAATATCATTAAGTTACATATCACTTGTCGACAATTTATCGAAAATTTCAGAACGTTCTTCTAACAAAAGTGGATTATATTATTCCGTTTATAAAGAAGCTTGGGCAATGATTGATTCGACATATCGACTTACATGTTTTATTTCAGCATTATCTGTGAGTGACGGTGAGGCTTCAGATGACTTTAAATTTCTTTTGGAGACTAAATCTTTGAGAAATACATTTGAGCATTTAGATGAAAGAATTGATGAAATTATTGTAAAGATAAATGCTCCATTATGGGGTAATATCTCATGGTTGAAAGTTATTGATGATCAAAATGGTAAACTCTTTTATTTAAGTGCGGGTCATCCTAATGAGAAGTTCGAATCAATATTAATTAATCCTTCAGGCAAATTAATTGACGGTGAAATAAACTGTATAACATTAGAAACTATTCAAAGGAAAAAAGATGATCATGTTATTATTCTAGACTTGTCTGAATTATATAAAAGAACTGAAAAAATAATTCAGAAAATGACACATGAGTTAGAAGCCCAATTAACACCGCATTTAATTCATGGAAAATATGCTCAAGATATACTCCTTACGATAAATATTCACTGGTAATACATATTTAAGAAAAAATGAATTTATGTTGAACAACAAAAGATATTATAAACAACGACCGCCTAACACACGCCTATGTTCATTGGCTGGCTGACGTGCATTCCGGCAGTTTTGCTCCCGCATTCACTTTGTCGTTCCACGACAGCGAATGCTCCCGCAAACCGCCAAATGCCCATAGCCTCGGTCGTTAGGCAAAATTATAAAAAGAACGTACAGAATTGATAAAAGATGGCAATACCTAAACAACTAGAAAAGGAATTCCAAAGAACAATCTTAATGTATAATAGTTATCTAAAATGGATTACTTTTTGCTTTTTGAATACAAGTAGAGATTCAAAGTTTAAGGATAATCACATTTTTTCCGTTATATCTCAAGACTATATTGAGACATTAACTTCTACTCCAATTTTAATTGAAGAGGGTATTTTAAGGCCGACAATTAGAGAATCAAGGTTTGTATTAGAAATGTCAATAAAAATGGCATTTATACAACAGAAGCTATATAATGCTGATATTGAGGAGAAAATTAAACGTTATGAAAAAATTCTGAACTCTCCGAGTATAAGCATAATGAAGCAAGTTAATTTACATATGCTAACGGAGAATCTTCATGATAATTTCTATGAAGAATGTGGTAAACTGTATGGATTTTCCTCGAACTTTGTTCATTTGACTTCTTTGCAAATTGAAGATAGAATTAATATTCTTTCAGATGGATTTTGGTTAGGACAAGAAACAGAGATAATGCTAAAAGAGTTAAATAACTACCTTGAAAGAATTTATGCAGTTTCAATTGTCTTTATTATGCACAGTGTTCCGACCTATGTTACAGGAGATTGGATTGTTGAGAATGACGGTAATAGTATAGATTGGTATTACTTAAGATCAAAGTATATTGCAGAAATTGATAGTTTCTTTGATTATAAGCATGAAAGGCAAGATAAGTTAGATCTGATTAAAAATAGAAGGCTAAGCTTAATAGAATATTAAAAATAACTTTGCCTAACATCGCATATACCTAATGGCGGTTTTACTGCACTCTGCAAGGCTTTTCGCCCGCTCAAACTTCTCCATGGTTTGACAGTTGAATCGCCCGCAATCCGCCACTAGGCATATGCGTAACGTTAGGGGCAAGCCGAAAAAAAAAAGAAATAACGTTTGCGACCTATTCGGACTATACGACAAAGAAAAACAACAAATAAAAATCAATAATTATGAATTACTATTTTAATGTATTAAGAAAGTATTCCGACTTTAGCGGAAGATTAAGCAGAAAAGAATATTGGATGTATGCCTTATTCACGTCTATTTTTGCATTAACTGCAATAATCATTGACAATTTAGCGGGAACAACAGCAGGGAATTATCATGTTGGTTTATTCTTTTTTATTTACTTCATTGCAATAGCTTTACCTGATTTTGCGGCAGACGTTAGAAGACTTCACGATGTAGGAAAAAGGGGTTCATTCATGCTTGTTTTATTAATACCATTTATTGGAATTATATGGTATTTTATCGTACTTAGTAAAGAAGGTGTTACCGGTGAAAATGAATATGGAGCTAATCCCATAGAAACATTAATTGAAGAATGTTGAATATAGTATTCTGAGACATTTGACACAATTCAACCAAATTTATAGTAACCTTAGAGTCTTCGACTTTCGAGAAAATTTGAAAAGAATTAGTTAACATAACAGACAAATCTAGCGTCTGGAACTTACTGACTTTTTCTGTTCGACACAAGAAAACTAGAATGCAGGCAACTTACAAGAAATGCGTAAAGACATAAAGATAAATTGACTGAAAACAAACGGCCTAGCCCCTAACACACGCCTATGTTCATTGGCTGGCTGACGTGCATTCCGGCAGTTTTGCTCCCGCATTCACTTTGTCGTTTCACGACAGCGAATGCTCCCGCAAACCGCCAATGCCCATAGCCTCGGTCGTTATAGCCAATTAAAAAAAACAAAAATGAAGCCTATAAATTCGATGAAACTATTTACCATTAGCTTTTTAATCTTTAGTTTATTATCTTGCAAGCAGAATGATACTGAAAAAATAAATGCTGTACTTGAAAGCTACAAAAATGCTATAAACAATAAGGACTATGATATTATTCAACCATATCTTTCGAATGATTTTCAAGTGAATGGTACAGATAGAGGCGCTTCTTTAGTTGCGTTTTATTCGTACATTAACTTTAAATTGTCAGAAAGAATAAAAAACATAACTCTGGTTAAATGGAGTAAATCAAATGATAAAATTTTTATTATTGAGGTCGAACAAACATTTGAAAACAACAAAAAACTTTCTCTTGTCATAAATTGCAAAGCTGATAATGGGAAATTGAAAATTTGCAGAATGAACGCATTTTTACCTCCTGACTTTTCATTTTCAACAAAAGCTTCATTTGCAAATGAGGAAGTTTTTGGAAATAATCGTGCTGAGAATATTAAAAAGCTAACCATACTTGATAAATCGTCAGCAGATTCCTGTCTGGGAAAAAGTTTTGTCGTATATTTTAATTCGTCTAAATTGAAAAATGATGCAATAACTGCATTAAATCTATTAGAACGTTTTGACAGTAAGCTAACTAATAAATATGGCTTTAGGAAAATAGAACACCAAAACCTTTTTTTAGTATTAACAAACTCCAAGAATACTTGTACAGTTGGGAAAAACGCTGAGATCCCCTGGATCTTTCCTTTCCCTTGGAACTTGTCTTTTTCAGAGAAAGACAGCATTAATAGTATTAATCTAATCAATAAAATAGGGAATACTTTTTCTCATGAAATTATCGAAGGATCATTGAGTCAAAAGTATATGCTTAGTGATTATACTTTTAGATGGTTTAGAGAGGGTTTGTCAGAGTATCTTGCTTATAAGTATTGTTTAGAAATAGCTCCAAAAGAGGCTCAACAATATTTTATTGTAAACAGGTTGTCTGATGCTATCAAGTTTAAAAAGAACGGAAATTTATTAGATTGGAGAGGAGACACCCCAATTCCAGAAATAGACAAAGGAAAACTATTTGGTGATAGATTTATATATTTCAACGAAGTTGGCCAATATGGCAGAATGTTTAAATTATTTAAAGACTTATTTGACAATCATGAAGACTTTATACCTGAAATATTAAAAAAGATAGAATCAACTAAAAATATTGAAATTCCTCAACTATTGAGAATAATGAATGAAGTTACAGGTCGAGATATTGAAGAACTAATAAAAGAATATTAACTGGCTATAACACACGCCTATGTTCATTGGCTGGCTGACGTGCATTTAGCGGTCTTTGCTCCCGCATTCACCTTGTCGTTCCACGACAGCGAATGCTCCCGCAAACCGCCAAATGCCCATAGCCTCGGTCGTTA
>Ga0302292_1001774_pt1 | contig 13497 bp, 9 predicted proteins | sample III_Fen_N2_1_FD_194553 | JGI IMG/M metagenome (GOLD analysis project Ga0302292, IMG submission 194553) | Peat permafrost microbial communities from Stordalen Mire near Abisko, Sweden - III_Fen_N2_1 | ecosystem: Environmental > Terrestrial > Soil > Wetlands > Permafrost | place: Sweden: Abisko...
TATTTTCTTTCGTGATTTATCCATTAATCTTTTATCGGTATGCAATTCAGCTAATGATTGATTTATCAAATCGATCTGCATACGGGTATCTTCGTTTATATCGTTATAGTCGGCAAAAACATCTTCGATATAGGCTTTTAATTCTTTCAGTTCGGATTGAAGTTCAGCTACACTTCCAACAGGTTTACTTATAAGTGATTGTCGGATAATCACAAATGCGAGCATGATACTCATGTTTATTTGAATAGCAGTTTTTGAATTTAGCACACTGCTAAGCATTGCTACACCAGGTTCGGTAAAAGCGTTAGGTCTTTTTCTTAAACCCATATTGTTGGAATTGGATATCACAATCTGTGATTTCCAATCCTGAAATTCCAGGTCTGTCAATTGAAACATAAAATCATCAGGGAATCTTTCAGAATTACGTTTAACTGCCTGATTCAACGTACGGGTTTCCACTCCATACATTTCTGCCAAATCACGATCAATCATAAATCTAAGTCCACGAATCAGATAGATTTTATTATGGGTTTGTAGCTTTATTCTTTTGTTTTGTCAGTTTAACATAGGCAGATTTGCGTTGAAACCTTGTAAATCGAATGTCTGTTTGTGTTTTCTTCTCTGTTTCAATCAGAAATATTGGTCGCAAAGTGAAACGTCTAATACTTCTTATTCTTTAGAATATAGAATTCCCCAATATCCAACTTTCAGAACCTGTTAATTGCACATCAACCAGCCAACTGCACATTAAACTCAATTCATATTTGAGCAAATAAGTTTCTTATATATCCGTTTTATTTATAATGACTCATTTTTGAAACACAAAGTACTCAATTAACTTTAAACCACAAACATACACTTTTTTATTAATATACGAATATTTTAAGCGAAATATTTATAAACAAACTAAGTTTGTTACTCCTCACTAATGATTTTAGTTGAAATCCTGATTGCAATAAATTTTGCTGTTTGACAGACACTCAATGGTAAAACAATCCCACCGCTATTACAATTAGGAGTTATCGTTATGATTCCTTTGATATGTCAGCATGTAATCCAACAAAAAAAAGGATGCCTTTAAAAGACATCCTTTTTTTTGTTCATTCCTTAGAGCGGCAAGCGAGACTCGAACTCGTGACCCTCAGCTTGGGAAGCTGATGCTCTACCAACTGAGCTACTGCCGCATTCACAAAACACATTTATGTTTCGGAGTGCAAATGTAAGTCTTATTTTTTAAAATACAAATCCTGATTCAATCTTTTATGCCGGAATCCTGAAGTATTTTTAAATTTGGTGCATTTAAATCATTTCACCAGCCCTGCAAAGCCCATAAAAGCCATGGCCAGTAGTCCGGCCGTAATCAGAGCTGTTGGTATTCCTTCCATGTTTTTTGGGAGCTTTACCATACTGAGTTGTTCGCGAATGCCGGCAAAAAGAATGATCACCAGTCCGAATCCAATGCTAGTGGATATGGCAAAGGCAACACTTTCCACCAGATTAAAATTATTTTTAACCACCAGCAATGCTACCCCTAAAATGACGCAATTAGTGGTAATGACCGGCAGATAAATCCCCAATGTCTGATAAAGTGCTGGAGAAACCTTTTTCAGAATAATTTCAATCAGTTGAACCAATACAACAATGATCAAAATAAAGGTCATGGTTTGCAGAAACTGAAAGTGGAAAGGTTCAAGCACTGTTTTTCGGATGATATATGTAAAAACAGTGGTGATAGTCATCACAAAAGCCACAGCACCTGTCATTCCGATTGCCGTATCAACCTTTTTGGATAAACCAAGGAAAGGACAGATTCCAAGGAATTGAGTCAATAAGATATTGTTTACAAATACTGCGCTGATGAAAATGAATATGTATGTCATTGTGTTTTATGTTATGTGTTCCGTGTTATGCGTTCCGCGTTCCGCGTTCAGTGTTCCGCGTTTCGTGTTTCAGGTCGTGCGTTCGGTTTTTTTGATCAACTTATCAACTAATTAGCAAGTCATGCAATTAACCAGTTAGCAGATTCATCATTCATGAACGCGGAAGGATGAACTCTTCAATTAAGCTGCCAACCATTCAACAGGATCATTAACACGGAACGTGGAACGCGGAACACGGAACAAATTAATTAACCAATCAACTTACTTTCCTGACAATGGCAATTAAATATCCCAATACGATAAAAGCGCCGGGTGCAAGGATAAAAATGATGGCACCGTAATGTTCGGGGAAAATAATATTCCCGAATACTTTCCCTGTTCCCAATAACTCACGGACGGTTCCAAGCAGAGTTAATGCAAAAGTAAACCCAAGACCCATTCCAATTCCATCGAGGGCAGAATGAAAAACAGTGTTCTTTGCGGCAAAAGCTTCTGCGCGTCCCAATATAAGACAGTTTACAACAATCAGCGGAATAAAGATTCCCAGACTTTCGGAAATAGCAGGAAAGTAAGCCTGTATCAACAGTTCGGCGACAGTAACAAATGTAGCTATCACCAAAATATACGCAGTGATCCTTATCTTGTCAGGAATCAGATTTTTCAATATTGATATGACCACATTTGAACCAAACAAAACGAATAGAGTAGCCAGTCCCATACTCATTCCGTTAAGAGCCGATGTGGTGGTTGCCAGTGTGGGGCACATACCCAGAATCAGAACAAATACCGGATTCTCTTTTATCAGGCCGTTTAACAGTATAGTTGAACCGGATTCTTTCATGGTTGTTCTCCTTTCATCTTATTATTCGTTGATGGAATTGTTTTGTTTACCGAATGACGGGCTGAATCGGCTTTACTTTTCAGAATGACCGATTGATCTTCAAAATTACTGGTAAAAGCGAAATAAGCATTTCGGACTGCAAACAGAAAAGCTCTCGAACTAATTGTAGCTGACGTGATAGCATCCACTTCACCCCCATCTTTACTTACATTCAGATTTGCAGTAGCAGCATTCTTTCCTCTTATATCCGCTTTTGTATTTTCAGTTTTAAACCAGCTTTCCATACGGGCACCTAATCCAGGTGTTTCATGTTGATCAATAACAGTATAATTTACAATAATACCTTTTATATTAAATCCGACAATAATATCGATTGGTCCTCTATACCCATTATTCGACGATGACTCAACAGCGGCACCCACTAATACATTATTCTTATCGTATGCTTTATAAACTTTCGTTGTTTCGACGCCATTATTCAACACAACAGGTTTCAAATCAAAATGATCGTGCACCGGCAATACTTCTTCTATAGCTTCTGCTCTTTTGTTCAGTTGCGAGTTGTCAATCGTTTTTTTTGTAAAAGCATAAACAGAAGCAATAGCAACAACAGCGAAAACAGAAATGCCCAAAAGTACCGGCACAATATTTCTAAAAGTAGATTCTAATTTCTTCATACTCTTCTGACCTCCCCAAACCGTTTCGGCTTTATATATTTATTTATCAAAGGAGTAAATGCATTCATGATTAGAATGGCAAATGAAATACCCTCGGGATAAGAGCCGAAGACACGTATAACAACTGTTATCAGCCCGATTCCGACACCATAAATCAGCATACCGCGTGGATTCATAGGTGAAGTAACATAATCAGTAGCCATAAAAATGGCTCCCAGCATAAGCCCGCCTGTCAACAGATGGAAAACAGGGGTGCCGATAAAAGCTTCAGGATTTGAATAGTGTAAGATAGCTGTAAAAACGAATACCGTAACCAGGATACTCATAGGGATATGCCAGGTAATGATTTTTCTTATTAAGAGATAGGCTAAACCCAATAGCAGTGCAAAAGCTGAAACTTCTCCTATCGATCCACCCATATTCCCCAGGAATAAATTCAGTGTGGATGGTACTTCAGTAAACTGGCCCTTTAAAATCGCCAGTGGAGTAGCAGCTGTCACGGCATCCGGATAGACTGGGTTCCAGGGAATCGGTTTTGGCCAGGAAGTCATTTGTGCCGGAAATGAGAGTAGCAGAAAGACTCTTCCCACTAAAGCCGGATTAAAAGGATTATTTCCTAATCCTCCAAAACTCATTTTAGCTATTCCAATGGCAACTAACGCACCAATGAGTACTATCCAGACAGGAAGATTAGAGGGCAGGTTAAATGCAAGCAACAGCCCTGTCAGTGCTGCCGATCCATCGGTGATGGTTACAGGGCCTTTAAGAATAAACTTTTGAATAAGGTATTCGAAGAGTACACACGAAAGTACGGCAGTCACACTAATTATCAGGGCACCCAGTCCAAAGAAATACAAACCGGCTATAGTTGCAGGTATCAGAGCGATAAAAACGCCTGTCATCTTCCCTGATACTGAATCGCCACTGTGAACATGAGGTGACGGTGAAACAATTAGTTTATCCATAAATACTTTACCAGAAATTTGCTATAAATCAAAACTTATAAACGCGGAACACGGAACGCGGAACACGGAACACGGAACATTGAACACGGAACATTGAACGCATTTCATTTCTTCGCATGCCTGTTCCGTATAATTTTGCCAACTGTTGTCTTGCCTATCCGTACATGATCGAGTAATGGGCGGTTTGAAGGACAGGTAAAAGAACAGCATCCGCATTCTATACAATCCATAATCCGGTCGCCTTCCATTTCCGACCACATGTCTCTCTCACTTTGATTCATCAACAGATAGGGTTCTAATCCCATAGGACATGCCACAACACATTTCGCACAACGTATGCAATGCTTCATTTTCTTCCGGGCAGATTCGTGTGTCTGAATAAACAAGACACCGGATGTTCCTTTGGCAACAGCTACTTCCAGGCTACTCAGGGCACGGCCCATCATAGGACCGCCTGCAACAATTTTACCTGTATCTTCGGGTACTCCACCTGCCTGAGCTACAATATCCGCCAACGGAGTACCTAACCTTGCACGGTAATTGCCATGGTGTGCCATTGATTTACCCGTAATAGTGATGATCCGTTCAAACAATGGTTTATTTTTTTGTACTGCTTCATAAATTGCAAAAGCAGTTGCTACATTCTGAACTACAGCCCCCACTTCAATGGGGATTGTCCCACTGGGTACCTGGCGCCCTAAAATTGCATCAATTAATTGTTTTTCTCCTCCCTGGGGATATTGAACCTTTAAGGGGACGATTAGAATGCCATCAAAAGTTTGTGACAGTTTTTGCATGATTTCAATGGCATCTTTTTTATTGTTTTCAATACCCACTACAGCACGGTCAACTCCTACGGCCTTCATCAAAATAGTAACCCCAACAAGAATTTCTTCCCCTTTCTCCAGCATTAATTGATGATCACAGGTGAGATAGGGCTCGCATTCCACGGCATTTATAATCAGAACTTCAGCCTTTTTCCCTGGAGGAGGCGAAAGCTTTACATGAGTAGGGAAAGTGGCGCCTCCCAATCCTACAATTCCTGAATCGGAGATTTTCTGTATTATTTCGGTAGGTGACAAAACACATTCTCTCTTTATTTCCAGACTTTTATCAATACCATCCAACCATTCATCACCTGTTACATCAATAAAAACAGAGGGTACTTTTAAGCCTGAAGCATCTAAAGCGCCATCTATTCTGTTTACCCTGCCGGACACAGATGAATGAACATTGGCTGAAATAAATCCGCTTGCCCTACCAATGAGTTGACCCACTTTTACCAGGTCACCTTCTTTCACTATTGGCAGGCTTGGTCCTCCCAGATAATGACCCAATGGGATTATAGCCTGACGGGGTAAAATAGCAGTTTCTATTTTCATCCCTGCCGACAACTTATATTGTTTTGGGTGAATTCCACCCATCTTGAATGTTTTCATTTTAGTTGGAATATTTTAATGTCCACTAAGAATAACTTATTTAAAGAGTCAAAGAAGTACTTTCAATATTAACTGTATATCCTTTTTTAATATCAAATTTAAATTTTGTTTTTAATTTAGTATTGAAAAAAGAAAGAATACTATAATACGGAAGAAGCACAGCAATTGAGATTGCAGCCGAAATAATTTCGGGTACTTTAACTGAAATTAAAATTAGTAATGTGATGATTATCAGAATAAAGGGGATAATAAATGCAAGTACTACGGATTGTAAAGCTAATGATTTCTTTACTGAAACAATGACTTTATCTCCTTGTTTGTAAATAGTATCTGAATTATCAATTTCAATTATTTTTTTTCCATTATCAACCGGATGACAGATTCCATTTGCCTGACATTCGTTGCATGTAGTTTGTGGGTTAATCAAGACCTGAACACGATTATTTTCAATTTTATCAATAATTCCGCTATGTTCAATTAAAATTCCCATTTAAGATTGTATTCATTTCATATTTCGAACAAATGTAGGTATTTGAAAGGGATGTTTCAAACCAATAAAACAGAAAAACGATTTCGTAAAGGATAAAAAAATTAAATTATCAGTTCATCGATGTAATAAAGGTTTATATCTTAAATAATTTAGTTATCTAAACACACAAATTAATTGTTCCGGTAAATAAAAAAAGAGCAAATTCAGGATAGATATACCTGAATTTGCTCAAGAAATGAACTGTCATTTAGAATTACTCATTCGTTTTAAGTTTCTTAATCGATTCCTTTATTAGTTCTAATGGTTTTTGTTTTAAGAGTGGAACCTCTTTATAGTCCCATGTTTCTTCAAATTCCCAGTTAGCCATTAATGTCATCTTTTTCGGATAATAATATACCTGTTCCGGTTGCCTTTTTTTAGCCAGATTTCCCGGATCCCATTTTCCATTGTTATTCTCATCGATGAACATTCGCATATAATAATCTCCGGGTCTGAGATATTCAAAGATAGTTCCTTTTACAGAAGCCCGTTTTGATGATAGTACTTCATCTTTCGAATTAAGGATCTGAAGTATAGCATTGGGATTAAACACTGCCAGGAGTAATTTCACACTCGAGTATTCATCCAGCGAACGGATTTTAAATTCCGACTTTAATTTATTACTTGTCCGTTGATAGATACTGGTAAAAGTTGCTGAATCTATACGGAGCTCGTAACCTGTTTCAGCAATCCATTTATGTTCGATTGCATAGGACATTTTAGTAGAATCCATCTGGTGCCATTTGAATGGAATCTCTTTAAATACAGTATCTACTTTTTGAAACAATTTAATTTTTGATAAGTCAAGCTTTTCCAGCGGAGCTTCGAAAGTCAGGATTACAGGATTATATATTTCGAATGTCGAAGATAGATTATTCATGAACTTCAACGGAGGTATTTTCAATGGAGTAATTCTTTTTGATTTCGAATGCGTATTTACCCTGACTTTATGCATGGATACATTGATGGTATCCGTTATTGGTTTCAGCTGAAAAAGGGAGTCGGTTTTTAAATAAGTCATTGAAAACTTTAATGTGTCTTTTTTCCAGACTAACGAATCGGTTATCCAGTAAGTCAGACTATCCAACCCTGCAGTCTTCTGTAATAAATACTTATCATCCCATTTAAAATTTAATGGGATAAGTTTAGGTATTTCTGCTTGTGATGTATTGAAAAACAAGGTGAAGACAAAAGGTTCTTTCCGTTCAAACTTAACAAAATACTGACGTTTTTTATTTTCTTTAAAATATCGCAGTGTCAAACTATCAGGTAAAAAGCGGGTTCCCATATAAGTACGGATACTATCAACTTCTGTCGAATCCGCCCAGACAGTATCTTTCATTTCTTCTCTTACAAATGAAGGAACTACAAGGGAATCATGCAATGCAAGTCCTTCTCCCGGCTGATGCATGTAATCGTGATTGGAATCTCCTAATGCAAAGACTTTATACTTACCCTTTTTAACGTTATCAATTGAAAAATGACCATTTTCATCCGTTTTCCCTATTCGCATAAAAGGCTTTAATGAGAATACCGAATCAGAAGTCTCTAAATAAATTCCAACTACAATACCGGCTAATGGATTTAAATCTTCGGCATTCAGAACAGTTCCGGATATTTTTAATGTATCTATTTCACCACCAGTAGAAAATGAAAAAAGGTAATTCTTAATGATATTTTTTTCATTTACATCCTGAATGGCATTTCCAAAATTGATTGAATAGGTCGTATTATCCTGTAATTTCTCATTAAAACTGACCTCTACACGCTTCCCTAATGATTTTATGTCAGCCGGTTTTTGTTGAGGGGGAGAAATTACCACATTATCAGTTGGTTTTTCAACGGTTACAATTTTATCAAAATCGATTACCACCAGTTTCTTTTTGAAGTTGAGGGAACCATTGGCAGGAAATGATCTCAACACACTTGGAGGTGTTTTATCTTTTGGACCACCTGTAGGTCCCTGAGCTTTATTGGCACAGGCATGAACCAGCAACATGATGGCAAAAATAATCAGGGCACTTAATATCTTATTTTTTATATTCATTTTTACTTTTGAAATCTAGTCTTTACTTTATAGAGTCAATACTTTATGACCAATCCTGCAACGAAGACAGTTTTTCTTATCACAATATTGTTTTTTCAATTGAATCAAAGCCTGGGAATCATAAGCAGTCTCAGTTTTCAAATCAAGTTTATGCCAACCGTTTATTATTGAATTATACTCTGCAGGTATTTCCTCAAGAATCTGTAATGCCCTGTCTTTCAATTGATCATTATTTTTATGAGAGGCATAACAAAACAGAAACGGGACAACTGTATTGATTAAAATACCATTAATTGATCCTGCACCTAAGCTCTTGACTTTCAACTTACTTTCATTTGCGAACAGATACCTTGAATTCCAATATGCTGAAGGTTCGCAATCAAACAATTCACGAATTCTGTTTAAATCAGGATTTTCAACAATCTTAGAGAATAATTTACTTGAACTATGTATTAATGAAGCAAATTGAGCTATTCGTACATATGGAAAATTATCAGGACGTAATCGCAACAGTTTCCATTGTGATCCATCAATCGGAGTTATTCCATATTTAATTTTCAGGAAATCATATTCCTTTTTTAAACCGGCTGAATAGTCATCCTGATTATTCTCTGTCAACAAACCTGATTGTCCGAATAATAAAGCTTCCAGTTGAACCAGATTATCTTTATGTTTTCCTAAGATTGAAATTGAAATTGATTTTGCCAGACTTTCAAAAGCCTGACTATTTGTTCCGAATCCAAAATTCCGGGCAAGAGTAATATAAAAAGCTTCCTCCCAGTGTTGATTACTCTCAACTAACAATTGCTCAATAGAATTCATTTTTTGTTCCAATCGTTCGGTTAACAAAGCACTTTGCCAACTCTTTACAAATATTGACGGAACCAGTTTAATTTTGTCGGAACAGGGAATCCATTTTTGCTGGTTGAATAACTGTTCGTAATTGGCATCTATCTGATGAGGATAAATCAGTTCAAGTTGCGGTATTTTATCTCCGTCTTCACGATAAACTTCAGCATCCGCATGCAAGACTACATGTAAAATTACACTGTCATACGCTTTATCCGATTGATGATTGTGTTTGTACCAGTCGGATGAGCAGGTATGAATTTCAACATTTCCAGCCCAAAGAGTGTCTGCAATTCTTATTTTTGCATTAAAGAAATCGGGTCCTGCATCTGTATTGTTTCTGCCAACATCGACAACTTCTATTGTCTCCCCATCGGTTGTGTGGTTGTCATGTGCCGTAAAAAGTTTATTTTGCCAAACATAATGTAAAATAGATTCTTTCATGAAATTAGTATTATTAATAAAAACCGATTAATAATAATTATTACAACCCTGAAATGAAAAACTTTACTGTCAATTTATGAAAACAAAAATCGTATATAAACTTTTAATCCTTTTCCTACAACTATAAATTATATGTTTATTACTCTTAATTCCTTAGTTTAATTTCTTCTTACAATTAATCTTTACGTTTCCCCTGTCCTATTTTCCAAAGATATTTTATAAAAAGAGAATTGAAAATTAAATAATTTTACAACATGAAACCGGAAAATAAATAAGGGAATAAGGGCAATATTTTATACTTAACATTTCTACTAAGTCCCCCACGATCAGAGATCGAACATCAAGATAGATAACTATGAAGTGCAGAATAAGGCTATTTGCTATTGCCTGATTAGCAATACTTTGCAAAGAGTTATATAGTAGGGTGAAAAAACAAAAATAAGGTTTTTAATTAATACGCTTATTAATAGACAATAAACCTGATTCTTACTTCCTAGCTATTACTTACTACCTACTAACGTATTCTTACTACTTACTACCGACTACTTACTACCGATTACCTCCTCACTCCTCATCCCTGTCTACAGTACATCAAAACTATATCCTTTTGAATTCCAGTACTCAATTGCCATAGGTAAAACTGTCAACATATTTCGTTCAGCCTTTATTGAATCGTGGAAAACGACTAAAGAGCCATTCCTGGAATAGCGCTTTATATTTTGCATAATACTGACAGGAGAAATTTTATTATTATAATCCTGTGTGATTAAATCCCACATAACGATTTCATAGTTTGACCGGAGTGCCTTTTTTTGTTTATAGTTTATCCTCCCATAAGGAGGACGGAACAATTTACTTTCAATACTTTCAGCTGCTTTTTCTACATTAGCTACATAATCTTCTGTCGAAACCGATATTCCTTTCAGATGATTAAACGTATGATTTCCCGTTTTATGCCCTCTTTTTAAAACATCGGCATAAATTTCAGGGTATTTTTCTACATTCTCACCTACACAAAAAAATGTTGCTTTTAAATTATATTCATCCAATAAATCAAGCACAAGTGGCGTTACTTCCGGCACCGGTCCGTCATCGAAAGTGACATAAATCACTTTCGATGACGAACTTTTACGCCATAGAAGTTTGCCCATAAAAGGACGTAATAAATCGGGAAACTGAACATTCATTTACATTTGTACTCTTTTGGTGAAGCCCATATATTGGGGTAAATACTTATCCATAACTGATTTTTGCTTAGCGCCATCACAGATACGTAAAACCTGATTCAATACTGCCATATTATGTCCGATTCTGCTTGATAAACTATTTCGTTGCTCAGTATCAAGACTGAGATACCAGTTGAGATTTTCAACACAGTCTTTGGCAACTGCATTCATAATCACATTTCCCTTTGCAGGTTCGTGTAATTTATAATAAAAATCTGCCAGTTGGGTTGAAATATAATCATGACGGACAGCGGTTCCGGGAATCACCTTGTTACAATAATCCAACGCCTTTTTTGCTTTTACAGTATCTCCTTTTGCCATCAGTGCTCCTACCAGTTGAGCGAACATCATACGATGAGTATTGCACATCCGTAATATATTTTCATCAAGATACACTTTTGGATCGGCTATGTTACCATATTTGAATTTATTCATCATATTGTTGTACATCTCATCGGTATTGACCTGTTCTCCGGCACCTTTCACACCGACAGGTAAAATCTGATAAGCTAATCCTGTCAATTCAAAATGATCATTCAATCCTAAATAATAATCATTTCCAACAGTTACTGCAAAGTATATCGGACGTTTCCATTTGTTTTCTTTCACTATTTCAAGAATCATCAACTCACTTTTGGTAAGTCTTTTCTTCAGGTCAAAGTTTATTTGAGGAATAATTTCTTTCTCTCTTGACAATGGTAACGTACCGGTTGAGATTACTTCCTTTGGATTTATTGGCAGAAACAATTGTTTTGAAGGAATAAATGCTTCGCCTTTCATTTTTGTAGAAGAATCGGAACTTAATATAAAATCCATGGCTGTCTTTAAGTCCAGTGGTTTTTGTAGTAAATCTTCAACCCAAAGAACTTCATTTTTACCGGCAGCATAATCTTTTGGTTGCCATGAGATAGGTAACGGAGCCGATTTATAAGCTCCCTGTTGCATTTGACCAATATACCAGTCGGTTTGCAAATAGCTCAGATTACATACACGGGCATCAGTACCTACTCCTTCTACTTCCTGATTATACCACAGTGGGAATGTATCATTATCACCATTTGTAAATATTATGGCATTCGGTTTGATCGAATTAAGATAATTTGCACCAAAGTCACGACAGGTATAACGGTTACTACGGTCATGGTCATCCCAGTTTTGTTGGCCCATTAATGCAGGAACACCCAAACAACAAAGTATAACTACAACAGCACTTGCAGTTCGTGGAATTTTAGGAAAATATCTGTTTATTGCTTTTATTATTCCTAATGCACCAAACCCTATCCAGATGCAAAATGCAGAGAATGATCCGGCGTAAGCATAATCCCGTTCACGCGGCTGATAAGGTGTCTGATTCAGATAAATCACGATAGCAATACCCGTAAAGAGAAATAATAAGGTCACCAGCCAAAAGCCTTCAACTCCATGCTTTCCTCCGTAAATCATAAATAGCATACCCAATAATCCTAAAATTAATGGTAATAAATAATATGTATTATGACCTTTGTTGTCTTTTAATTCTGAAGGTAAATTTGTCTGATCACCAACCATCCATTTATCTATAAATCCTATACCGGTTATCCAGTTACCTCTGTCTATTTCACCATATCCCTGAATATCATTTTGGCGTCCGCTAAAATTCCACATAAAATACCGCCAGTACATGAAATTAATCTGATAATCGAAAAAGAAACGCATATTTTCTATGAAAGTAGGCTTTATGTCGCTTTTTTGTTGTCCGCAATAGTCATAACTGACAGTTTCACCGGTTATTTTTCCCCAGGCTTTATAGGCTTCTATGGATTGTGGTTTATCGTCGTACATGCGGGGGAATAACATATCAAACCGCTCATCCATCACATAATCGGTTTTATATCCTGTAATGATATATTGATCTTTATCAGATACAGATGTTTTAGGTTTTTGAGCGTATGTTGGTTCTCCGGTAGTTTGTTCCGGTGTACACGTATTTCCTTCGATTTTAAGTTTTACAGGTGAATTGTAAGTTTTACCGTATAATAAAGGAGTTGCTCCGTATTGTTCTCTGTTCAGAAAATACTTAAGTGAGAATACATTGTTCGGATTGTTCTGATCCATTACCGGATTAGCATTCGAGCGGATAACAATAACCGAATAGGATGAAAATCCGATCAGAAACATCGATATCATAATCAAAGAAGTATTCACCCATCGGGCTTGAATTTTTGCCCGTTGATAATAGAAGTAAGCACACAAGGCTGCTATAATGAGTACACCAAGAATTATATTTCCGTTGAAAAAAGGTATACCTTCTACGACAATTGCCAATATACATGAAATGGCTATACGTAAATAATTCTTTTCGACATACGATTCGTAGATACCCCATGCCAGGAGACCCATAGTTAATACAACATAAGCCAATAAGCCTGAGTTAAATCCAAATCCAAGAGTATTCACAAAGAAGAGTTCGAACCAACCCGACACTTCAAGGAATCCCGGAATCAATCCGTATAAAACTGCTGCCAGAAGTACTGCTCCCCCTACCAGTGTTAATATGATACCTTTAGCTGTAGGTGCATTTTTTTTGAAATAAAACACCATCACCAAAGCAGGAATGGTAA
>Ga0302292_1001775_pt1 | contig 13496 bp, 11 predicted proteins | sample III_Fen_N2_1_FD_194553 | JGI IMG/M metagenome (GOLD analysis project Ga0302292, IMG submission 194553) | Peat permafrost microbial communities from Stordalen Mire near Abisko, Sweden - III_Fen_N2_1 | ecosystem: Environmental > Terrestrial > Soil > Wetlands > Permafrost | place: Sweden: Abisko...
ATTTTCCGGTAGCCCCACACTTCGGCTATCAGGTCATTAATGATGTAGGTTACCGGGAAAATAAGTAAGCCGGCAGTTATATCGATGCCATCTATCCTTATCAATTTTTGACCGACGATATTAGCGACAATCAGACACACTGTAAACAGCATACCAAGGATCATAAAAGTTACGGATACCTGTTTATTCATCTTTCTTAATTTACGGTTACAAAGATAAATGATTTATTTGAAATAAAAGAGAGACAACATGATATGCATTTTCTCTACTTAGATACTTAAATTATAATCCGTTGAAGTTAAACAATACGTTATTCCAAATACTCTTATGAAACAGGACAACTAACAATAAATTATCAAAAACAGGCATTTGCTTACATTTTGATAAATTTGTTGATTTCAGAAATCATTAAAATCTGCCTTTCCTTCCCAAAGGTGTCCCCGAGGTGTCCCCAAGGGAAACAGAAGGAGCCTACAAGGGAAAACAGGAAATAATAAAGTTGCAAAATCATTGTAGAAAAAAGCAAAATGACAATTACTCTATCATAAACCAAACCATAGACATTTACAATTTACGATTTTAAATTTATAATTGAGAGGTTGCAAAAGTCGTATTCATTCAATCAACCAACGGAACGAAGTGACATTCCGTTTACGGAATCAATTAGTATAGAATCATCAAACCGGTACGCGGAACGTAGAACACGGAACGCTAAGCAATCAACCAATAACTATATGCTTGATTGTATTTAAAATTTTTCAATGGTCCAGTGAGTCTTTTCTGCATTAAAGTCGTAGGTGGCACCTTTCACAATTGCTTCATCCTTATTCTTTTGCAATATCAGTTTAGAATCAGCATCCGTTTTCATAAATCCCGACCAGAATGGGAACAGGTCAATAAATTTACCGGTTATTTTATTAAAAATATACTGAGGTGTTCCCGGATTTGATTGGTCATCAGTTCCACCTATCATATCGATCCTGAAAAAGACTTCAAGAGGAAAATCAGCATCATCCAGATTGGTATATTTAACCCGGTAAAACAATTTATTGTCTTCAGAAACACCTTGTATTTCAAACTTTAAAGCCTCTTTTGCATTCAGTGCGACACTGTCAGAGAATTGCCGGACATCCGGTAAATTAAAAGTAGTGAATTTAATTGATTGAGCGTTGCAAATAAATGCAATTGACAGGAATAAAAAAACAATTCTTGTTTTCATATTGAACGTTTATAGGTTTTATTATTGTATAACGGAATTCAGGCAGTTCCGGTTTTATATGAAAAGTATTTTTTTGAATGAACATAAATCATTTCGCTGCTAAGGTAGTGACTTTTAGTAATTAATAATGAAGAATTAAGATTTAATAATTGCCTGTATACTTAATTTTAATCTTTTGCAGAGTAGCAAACTGATCATTAACTATGTATAAATACTTACAACATTCAGATAACCGGATCTAAGTTCATTTACAAGTATACTCTCTAAACCTGTCAAAAGCAATATGTGTCACGATCAAATTGTTTGTCTGATACCGGTAACCGTTATATCCAACACCCTGGTCAGGAAAGAGAATTTTTCTTTCATCTTTTCATAGGTAGTGCCCGATTCAATATAGCTGGCAGTTCCATCAATCAGGAATCCGGTGCCCTGATAGTCCCTGTATCCCAATACTTCTTTACTTCCCAGGGTCAGTTTCACCTGGTTATTCACATTCACATTTTTTTCTGTCTTGCGCATCCCATATGCCGGAATTAAAATATGCTCATCTTCTGTCACTACCAGGTATGTATTCCAGGTATTCACCACATGCGGTTCGTTTTCGCCCCAGGAAACAATTGCCACTACACCTTCATGTTTCAATACATCATAAAATTTTTCGGGAAGTCTTTTTTCGTTATTCATTTTATCCATTTTGTTTTTATAAATCAGTTTATATATTCTATCTATCGCTTTCTCTTTGAAGTTGGCAAAGTTAGAACTATAATCCCTGAATATAAATTAAGCCTGTTTAAGAAATGATCAACTTATTTTCTTTTCCGTAGTTCGCTCAGGTATTCGGGAGTCAGTCCCAGGTAGGAAGCAATCATATACTGCGGCACCCTCTGAAAGAAATGGGGGTAGGAAGTAACAAAAAGTGTATACATTTCCTCTTTGGTGTATTCATAAATCAGTTTTACCCGTAGCTGCGAAGCTGCCAGAGCGCGCTGCATCATTATCCGGAAATAGCTTTCCATCTGTGGTACTAACGCGAATAATTCACCCTGTCGTTCGTAATCAATGGCTACTATCAATGATTTTTCTACTGCTTGTATGGAATAGAGTGATGGCGTTTGCTTTGAAAAACTGAAGTAGTCACTCAACCACCAGGTCTCAAGGGCAAATTGAGTGGTCTTCTCCACCATCTTATCGTTTATGTAAAACATACGGAGGCATCCTTTTTCAACAAAATAATTGCACCGGCATACCTGTCCAGCGGTTACCAGGAAATCCCTTCTTCTCAGCTCCACAAGTTCAACATAACGCTCCACGATGACAACATCCTGTTCACTCAATTCTACATATCGCCTGATATGCTTTATAAATCCGGGGTAATTGTTGTCCATAATTTACTGGGAACAATCTGTTTAATGATAAAAACAATCAGATATTCAATTTTACTTTCACAGCCAAAGCTCTCATATTCAACTCTTCTGTTTACAACAGACCGCTCGGGGGGTCTGTTGTATTAATGCTTCAAATAAGCAGTTTTAGGGCTTTCTGTAAATCAGGGATTTCGTACTTACGAAAAGAATCACTATTCCACTAATCCAACTAATTTTATATAATCCAAAATAAGGTCCACGCATTTATCAACATCCAGTTTGCTCGTATCGATAGTAAGATCATAATGCACGGCATCATTCCATTCCCATTTTTTGTCTGTCACAATGCGGCAATAGCGGGCCCGTTCCTTATCACTTTGATCGATCATGTCCTCTGCTGCTACATCCGAAACATGATACAGTTTCTTAATCCTTTTTTTCCGGGAAGTCAGGTCACCATGTAAAAATATTTTGACTATATCCGGATAGTTATGCAGTATATATGAACCGCACCGGCCGATGATCACTGCCGGTTTTTCATCAACAATATGCTTTATTATTTCGCCTTCTGCCTGAAATAACTCTCTGTCGGTTGGTGACAGTAATTTAGGTGGCACATATAAATCAGTTGCCATGGTATTAAACTGCAGAAACGAATTCCAGAATGAAAGTATCTTTTCATCATTCGAAGCCACATCTTCTTCGAGTATTGCAAACTGTTTGGCCACTTTGTCGATAATTTCACGGTCAGCGTAAAAGATGTTCAGCTTCTTTGCCAGTTGTTGCCCGATATATGCTCCCCCGCTCCCTAACTGACGGCTGATGGTGATTGCAAATTTCTTTGTCTGTTCCATATTCTTATCTCCCTGATTTAAATTTTTTCAATTCAGATTCATGATCTATATAACTACAAAACTACAGATTATTTATTTAAAATCCTATAATATAAAACGATATTTTATATCGTTCTATCAATTTTCCGTTTTAAAGGGACAATCGATTTATATTATATCCCTTAAAACTTTTCCAAAGTTTAGAACTTTGAAAAAGTCGCTGATAACCATTAAAATAATAGATCTATGTGCTCTTTGTGACTATGTGATTATTATTTATTTCTTGCAGATTAAACAATGAATAGATCCTTTTGAACTGTTCCAATGACAGAAAGAGAGGCTAAACATATTGCTTGGCCTCTCTTTCGAAAGATGATTTATTGAATATCCGTTTCTTACTGAATAATCAGGTCGTAGGACATACGTGCCTGAATGCCGTTGATCCGACCCAGATTCTTTATTTGCTGGAACGCATTGTACTGATCGCCAAGTTGCGATTTCAACAGGCTTGTCTGTATGTCTTTGCTAAAATTCTTCATGATCTTGGTGGCAAAGTCTTCCTTTTCGGGATATTCGCTGACATTATACGATTTCAGTTTTGCTTTGTCCACTGCCATTTTAATAGCATCATTCAATCCGCCGATCTTATCCACCAACCCTATTTTCAGAGCATCTTCCCCTGTCCATACACGTCCTTCTGCAATTGCTTTAATTTGCTCCGGCTTCATCTTACGACCTTCTGCACAGCGTTTTACAAAGAGTTCGTATCCACGGTTCACATAGTTTTGCATCAGGTTTCGTTCATCAGGAGTAAAGGCACGGTTAATGGATATGGCATCACTCATTTTGTTTGTTTTAATGCCATCATAAGTTATGCCCAGCTTTTCATTCAATCCGCTTATATTAGGGATTACTCCGAAAATACCAATAGATCCGGTAATTGTATTAGGTTGTGCAACAATCTTGTCAGCCATGCAGGCTATATAATATCCCCCTGAAGCTGCATAATCACCCATTGAAACGATCACCGGTTTTTTGGCTTTAAGCAGAGTGATGGCATGACAGATCTGCTCGGAACCGTAGGCACTGCCACCCGGGGAACTGATACGGAAAACAACCGCTTTTACCTTGTCATCTTTGGCAATATCATCAATAGTTTTTACCAGGTCTTTGGAAACGATACCTTCGCCATCTTCATCAGTAATTTCGCCTACTGCATAGATGATGGCCACTTTGTTTTTGTCGTACTTATTTGTATCCGCCACTTTGTTCATAGCCGATTGTTTTACAAAAACAAGATTATCCCCTTTCTTTAATTTCTTATCACACTTTTTCAAAATGCTGTCTACCTGTTCAATGTATACCAATGAATCGACCAACGCATATTGTTTTGCTTTCTCCGTAGGTTGGAACATCATCATTTCATCCGCATACATATTGAGTTTTTCAAAGGGGATCTTACGCGAAACAGAAACATCTTTCAGGATAGTATTCCAGATTGAATTCATGAATACACTTACCTGCAGGCGGTTGGCATCACTCATCTTCGTCATAATAAGGGGTTCGACTGCTGATTTAAATGTCCCTACTTTCACAATCTGCATTTCAATTCCCAATTTGTCGAGGGTCTTTTTAAAGAACATGGTTTGAGCAGAAAGCCCTTTCAATTCGAGCATACCTTGTGGATTTAATAATATCTTATCGGCAACAGATACCAGGTAATACACTCGTTGTGAATAATTGTCGGCATAGGCTACAATAAATTTTCCTGATTTTTTAAAATCGATCAACGCATTCCGTATTTCTTTAATGGAAGCTATGCCACCCGACAGAGAACCTCCTTTGAGGTATATTCCGACGATATTTTCATCGTTCTTTGCTTTTTTGATATTGGATAGAACATCATCCAGACCGATTGAATTTTCGGTTGGTTTTCCAAAAGCCTGACTTAATACTCCTGTAAAAGGATCATCCTTTGACCGGTCGATCAGAGTTCCATCCAGATTCAATTCATACACAGAATTCTGTTTCAGCACTGTGGCTGAGTCGCTGGCACCTGCTACTGCACCAATGACAGCAAAGAATATGAGCACAAGAAGAATCGAAGTAATAATAACTCCAACAATTGTAGCCAACGTAAATTTTAAGAACTGTTTCATAAAGGATTAATTATGGTTATAAATTAAATTAATTTTAAGCTGCAAAGGAAAACATTCTTTTTTGATTCACAAAATAATCTATCAGATATTCTAATAAAGCTATGATTTTTAAAACCTTTAATCACGATTAATGCCCTTCCATTAGGGAGAGAATATACAAATCGGGACTTACAGAAACTTTGACATAGTTACACTTTACAAAACACAAGAAATACTCTGAAAATTAAGACGTTTAAAATAAAGGGAGCAAATATTTGCTCCCTTTATAACTCCGGATGTACCTGAATTGTTTATTTGATTTCTATCATCCGTGAAGGTTTTGGCTTCGACTCTTCTCTTTTAGGAATGTTGACGTGCAAAATACCTTTGTCGTAACTTGCATCAATACGTTCACTATCGGCCGTATGGGGCAATGTAAATGAACGGGTGAACGACTGATAACTAAACTCCCGTTTACTGAAATGTTCATCTTCTTTTGATTCGTTTTCAATTTGTTTTTCTGATGAAATAGTCAGTACGTCATGATTCAATTCGATTTTGAAATCACCTTTATCAAAACCAGGTACAGCTACTTCTACTTTAAACTCATCGGTATTTTCCATGATATTGACCGAAGGCAGCGTTGTATTTGTCAAAGAAAAGTTGCGGTTTGACCAATCGAATAAATCGCCTTCAAACAAACGGTCAAACACCGAAGGGATCTGATTTGAAAATCTTACAAGTGACATAGTTTAATCCTCCATTTTTAAAATTAGACATTTTTTAATTTGGTTGAAACTTCCGGAGCAAAATAAATACCAAATGAGTAAAAATGACATTATGTCTCTACAGTTCAATAGGTTAATGACATTTGGACAGTATCTGTTTATTTATAGGTTAGGCAATTTTTAGTATCAATCATCAGATATTTCTAATATTCAATTAAATAAAACACCTGATTATACATCCTATTATTTTGATTCAACTGAAAATATGTCATGATTCTTTACTTAAAAGAAGGCTGTAAGTAATGAGGATAAATAATTGACATGTTTGTTAAATAGATAGCACACACAATTTTGAATTTATTCCATTATTTCTTTAGATTTAAAAACTATCATTGCATATAACAGTTTATATGTTTACTTTTACATTATTAAACAATTATCCCATGAATAGAATAAACCTAAAGGTTCTTATCATTGTATTATTCGGTCAACTGGGATTCATTTCAGTTTATGCAGTGAAAGCTTATCCGTTTCCGATAACGGTTACACAACCTGATGGAACTTCACTTACCATTCTTTTACACGGTGATGAATTTCATCACTATCAAACAACCGAAGATGGGTATAACCTAAAAACGAATGCAAAAGGATTTTTGACTTATGCCATGTTTAATGCTGCGGGTGAAGTTGTTGAAAGTGAATACATAGCACACAATGCTTCAAAAAGAACAGGGATAGAATTGCAGTTTTTAAAAAGAGTAAATCAGTCAACTATTCGTCAAAAGATAAACAGTACTCCATCACGGATTAAAAAGGTGAGTACTCTTAGTGTTCCTCAGAAAGTATTCCCTTTGGCAGGTTACCCAAAATCAATTGTTATACTGGTTAATTTCTCTGATACTGTTTTTGTAACTCCTTCGCCTCAGGCAGCATATTCAAATTTATTAAACCAGACCGGGTACAGTGACAACGGTGGAACAGGATCTGCGCGCGATTACTTTATGGCAAGCTCATACGGTAAATTTAATCCTGATTTTAATGTATTTGGCCCCGTAACTTTACCCCATACTATGACATTTTATGGTGCGAATGATGCGAGTGAAAATGATGTAAATGCGGTCCAAATGGTGGTTGATGCCTGTACAGCGGCAAACAAGGCAGGGTTGGATTTTTCGCCCTACGACTCAAACAATGATGGAGTTGTCGACAATGTATTTATTTATTATGCAGGGCATAATGAAGCTGAAGGAGGTTCGGCAAATTCAATCTGGCCACATCGTTGGAGTATTTATCCACAGTCGATCTTCCCGTTGAATAACAATTATACGGGTACAGTGGCCTCTGTCACTTTCAATGGGAAAAGAGTAATGGATTATGCCTGTACATCTGAATTAAGGAGTAAAGCTGGTGCCATGATGTGTGGGGTCGGGACTTTCTGCCACGAATTCGGACACGTATTAGGACTACCTGATTATTACGATACAGCGAATCAATCTTATCCCACTCTGGGCAGCTGGAGTATTATGGATATTGGCAATTATTCAAATCTTGGCCGTACACCACCTGTTTATTCGGCTTATGACAGGTTCTTTCTGGGCTGGCTAACTCCCGAACAGGAAAATGTTACAGCAACCCTGAGGTTGAATCCGCTTTCACAAAATATTACCATACCTGCAAATACATCGAATCAGGCCTTTTTACTTTCGGCAACTCCCCATAATTTAGTTGCAAGTAACCCGGCCCCAAATGAGTTTTTCATATTGGAATATCGAAAACAAACAGGCTGGGACACTTATTTACCTGCTGAAGGAATGTGTATCTGGCATATTGATTACAATCATACTGCATGGACGAACAACACTCCTAATAATTACAACGGCACAACACAAACTGCTGCAAGCCATATGCATATATATTTGCAACCTCTAAGTGGCTCATTGACAACTCCGGGTACTGCCTTCACCACCGGATCATTTTCACCTCTTACATGGACTGGAACGGATATTAACCGGGGAATAAGCAACATTAATAAAACCGCAATTGATATCACTTTTAATTTTATGTTTCCCTTCCTCTCCTCAACAGGAAGTTTTACAGACTTCACTACTTTTCTGGGAACTCCTTCAGTATTACAAAGTATACAGGTCAATGCAAAGAACCTGACAGGGAATTTAAATCTGAACTTACATGACAGCATTAATTTTGATTTAAAACTGCCAACAGATAGTTTATGGAGTAAAAGAATAAGTATAGCACCATCAGAAGGAACTATCAACGGAACTATACAGGTCCGTTATAATCCCATTTTAACAGGAACGCAAACAGATCAACTGGAAATTTCAAACCCGGGATTAACTACAACAGACATAAGCTTAAGCGGGTCAGCTACAATCGGACCAAATTCACCTGTTATCTATGTTGGTAAGATTGACAATGCGATTTCATTCCCTGCAACTAAACTAACTGTCAGCAATATCAAAACAATCAATATTCAGACCACAGATCTGGTAAGTAATTTAAGTCTTGCTGTGACCGGCATCAATGCTGACCTGTTTACTGTTTCGGCAGATAGCGTGACAAAAAATGCTGCAAACAGAACAGGTGGATGTTCAGTAACGATTACTTATTTACCAACTTCAACCGGAAATCATTCAGCGCTATTAACTATTTCGGGAGGAGGACTGACTCCGGAAAAAGTGATTACTCTCTCGGGCACTGGATACTGAGTAAAATCAATTATGCAGAATAAAAAAAGGCCGTTTCAAAATGAAACGGTCTTTTTTTTATTCTGTTTAATGTCTGGTAAAGTTACGGAATAATATTCCTTAACTTTATTCCATTTAAATTTTACAAGCTAATAAATAGCTCGCCTTCTACTTCATTAAATTTTACCTTTCCTTCACGGGCTAACCATCCAAGAGCAAAATTCAGATCTTTTTCTGTAAGCTTTGTAGCTTTCTTTATGGCTTTCACATTCAATTCACCGTCTTCAAGTGCCGACCAAATAAGTCCGGCATTGTTTCCAATTTTTTCTGATAACATAATAGTTTGGTTTGTAAAGTTGTATTTCGTAAACTTATCGGTACAAATATACGAAATTTATGTTATTAAACATGTAAATAAACTCATTTATTACAGAAAACTATTATTTAACCTTAATTAGAGTACATTTCTTCAATTTGTGATTTGTATTTTTGCATGATCACAGTCCTTCGGATTTTTAATGTATTGGTTAATTCGCCTGTTTCAATGGTAAAACTTTTTTTGATTAATATAAATCGTTTAATCAGTTCATAATTGGCCATTCCCTTTTGTTGAAGAGCTATGCGGGTTTGTAAAAAGTCAGTTATTGCTTTTGATTTAAATAATTCATCAATCGAATCATAGGCTATTTTATTCATTCCGGCATACTCTTCAAGGGCAGGAATAGACGGTGCAATGATAGCAGTGACATAATTTCGTTCATCTCCTATAACAGCCACCTGTTCGATGTATTTATCCAGACATAACCTGGTTTCAATTTCCTGAGGGGCAATATATTTTCCGTTTGACGTTTTAAACAGATCTTTAATCCGTTCGGTCATGATAATATTATTGTTTTTTATAATCCCGGCATCACCTGTTTTGAACCACCCATCGGCAGTAAATGCCAGTGCATTTGCCTCGGGATTGTTATAATACCCGGGAAAAATAGTTTTTCCTTTCAGTAAAATTTCATTGTCTTCCCCTATTTTCACTTCCACATCCGGCAAAATGGAACCGACCGTACCTATTTCATACCCTGTATATTCATAACAGGACACCGTTGCCGTACTTTCGGTCAACCCGTAGCCATAAATCAGAGGCACTCCGATACTTTTGAAAAACAACGTGATCTCGTCACAAAGTTTTGCACCGGCAACAGGCAATATATTGGCATTTTCAATCCCCAATGTTTGTTTCACTTTTGAGAAAATAAGTTTATCAGCAAGTTGATATCTCAGTTTAAGGAATAAATCAGGTTGCTTTCCGATTCTCAAATGATCAATATTATAGTTCTTTCCAACTGCCAGAGCCCAGGTAACAACTCCCAACATGAATGGGGAAAATTTAGATAAGTTTTCCTGTACACCAGCATACACTTTCTCCCAGAATCGTGGTACGGCACACATTAGGGTGGGCCTGACATCTTTAATCGTTTGTTGAATTTCAGTAGGCCTTTGGTTGATATAAATGGTTGCCCCTCTGTATATACAATAATAGCACCAGGTACGTTCAAAGACATGTGAAAGCGGAAGAAATGCAATTGAGGTGTCTTTGTCTGTTAAACTGGTAATTCTCAGAGAATGAATACGCAATGTTTCATTGAAGCATGAATGAGGCATCATCACTCCTTTTGGATTACCTGTGGTTCCCGAAGTATATAAAATACAGGCTAAATCGCTATCAACAGCTTCATTTTGCCGGTACTCTACCTCAAAATGTTTCGTCGACTTTTCACCCATTTTGAGAAAATCGGCATAATACATGGAATTTCCTGAGTCGGCAAAAACAACATTTTTATCAAAAGCAATAATCTGTTTTAAATATTTTGAATTGTGCAGTACTTCAAGGGCCACATCATATTGCTGTTGATCACCGACAAATATAATTTCTATCCGGGCATCATTCACTATAAATTCTACTTGTGGTGCCGTAGAAGTGGCATATAGCGGTACCATAATAGCACGGTTAGCATAGATTGCAAAGTCGATAATCAGATTTTCAGCTTTATTCTGTGAAAACTGGGCTATGCGTTGGTGTTCTACAACACCTAATTCTATAAAAGCTTTTGCAATTGAGAATACCTGAGCGGCATATGAAGTCCATGAAATTTCATGCCAGTTGTCGGTAAGTTCTTCACGATAATACATCGCTGTTTTGTCGCCATATTTTTTTGCCTGAGCAAATATCAATTGAGAAAAATGAAGGTTTTCCATAGTATGTATATTAAAAAACAAAAAGATATTTCGGGAACAAAGATAGATATAAAACACAAAAATGGTACACAATTTTGGAGTAATTGTGCAGCAGAAACCCACTTAACGTTTAGTTTATAGCGATTTAATCATTTATTTCCGGCAAATTATTTTCAGGAAGGATGCTAATTTGGGAAGGATCCTGTAAAAGGTCTTTTAAAAAATCAGGATTTGATATTATCAGTTGACATGCTATCTGTGACACCAGTTGTTGCGACTCTTTTTTACTGGTACCGGTTGCTTCACAAATGGTTTTACCATTAATCACCAGGCTGGTTTGAAATCTGTGCTTATTCGATTTGCTTAATATTTCTTCCAGTAAAATAAATTCTGGTTCAAGACGGTTTTTCTGGCACCATTCAATCAGTTTCGATTTAAAATTCACTTCGTTCTCAGCTATTTTGTCCAAATCGATAAAAGTCCGTATCAATCGCAGTTCAACAAATTTCTTACATTGTTTATAACCATAGTCAAGGTAAATAGCTCCCATGATTGCTTCAAGTGCATTCCCGTAGATATTATTATTGGTATGTGCATTTACATACTTTGTTACCTTGACCATTTTATCAAGACCAATTTCGACGGCCAGCAGGTTCAACGAATCGCGTTTTACAATTTTCGATCGTGTATTTGTCAGGAAACCTTCCTGTTGATTTTCGTATCGATGATAAAGAATATCGGTAACAACCGAATTGAGGACGGCATCACCCAGAAATTCAAGGCGTTCATTACTCAACTGGTGCCCATCGTCGGTAAGGATAGAGACTGATTTATGCCGGACAGCCAGTTGATAGAATTCAATTTTATCAGGATAAAATCCCAATACTTTATAAAATAAAAAATAAGGCTCTTTTCGAGCATTCGAAAGGAGCCTTATTTTACGTAGGATATTTTTAATCACAAACTTACTTTTTGTATTTCTTTACAATTACACTTGCGTTATGGCCACCAAACCCGAAGGTGTTGGACAATGCAGCATCAATAGTACGTTTTTGAGATTTATTAAAGGTAAAATTAAGATTGTAATCAATGTCAGGATCTTCATCGCCGGGGGTGAAATTAATGGTTGGAGGAACGATATCGTTTACAACAGACAGAACAGAAATAATAGCTTCAACTGCACCGGCTGCACCTAACATGTGCCCGGTCATTGATTTTGTTGAGCTGATATTCAGTTTGAATGCATCTTCACCAAACACATTTTTAATCGCTTTCGATTCAGAAATGTCACCTACAGGAGTAGATGTACCGTGAACATTAATATAATCTATATCTTCAGGATTCAAACCTGCATCTTTCAATGCACGTTTCATCACCAGAATAGCACCTATGCCTTCGGGATGAGTGGCTGTCAAATGATAAGCATCGGCAGACATACCTCCTCCGACAACTTCACAAAGAATGTTGGCACCACGTGCAATGGCATGTTCCAGTTCTTCAAGGATTAGACATCCTGCACCTTCACCCATTACAAAACCATCGCGGCTTTTGCTGAATGGACGGGAAGCTCCTTTCGGATCATCATTGCGGGTTGATAATGCTGTAAGTGCATTAAAACCTCCAACGCCTCCCGGTGTAATGGCTGCTTCGGCACCTCCTGTCAAAATCATATTGGCTTTTCCTAACCTAAGAATATTAAAAGCATCGATAATAGCATTCGTTGAAGAAGCACATGCCGAAGCAGTTGAATAATTTGGTCCACGGAAACCGTATATGATGGAAATCTGACCGGCGGCAATATCCGATATCATTTTAGGAATAAAGAAAGGATTAAATTTTGGTCCCTGCTCAATATTTGCGTAATAGTATCCGATTTCCTGTTCGAAAGTTCCAATACCACCAATACCTGCAGCAAAAATAACACCTACTTCATCTTTGTCAATTTTATCTAAATCTACCCCACTATTTTCCAAAGCCTCTTTTGCAGCGGCAATGGCAAATTGTGCATATCGGTCCAGTTTGCGTGCTTCTTTCCGGTCGAAGTATTTCAACGGATCAAAATCCTTGACCTCACATGCAAATTTTGTTTTAAATTTAGAAGCATCGAAATGCGTAATAGGTCCGGCTCCGCTTACTCCGTTCAGGATATTCTCCCACATTTCAGGGATGGAAGATCCCACAGGAGTAATTGCACCTAAACCTGTTACTACAACTCTTTTCAATTCCATAATTAATTAGGGAGTAAGTTTATTTTTGTAAAGCTTCGATGTGAGCGAT
>Ga0302292_1001776_pt1 | contig 13495 bp, 13 predicted proteins | sample III_Fen_N2_1_FD_194553 | JGI IMG/M metagenome (GOLD analysis project Ga0302292, IMG submission 194553) | Peat permafrost microbial communities from Stordalen Mire near Abisko, Sweden - III_Fen_N2_1 | ecosystem: Environmental > Terrestrial > Soil > Wetlands > Permafrost | place: Sweden: Abisko...
GCCATTACAGGCATCTGCCAACTATTCTGATGATGTTCACTAACTGATGACTAGGTAAGATGAATATTCGCAGTCTGTATAAACTGTGCGCTCTAAAGTTGCCTATAACGGGTAGCTAGGGCGCGGGCGGAACGAAGGCGTAATCGCCTGAGTGGCAGCCTGTGGCTTAGCTGATGTTAGCGGCAGGCAATTTTTGGCTTGTTTTTTTATCAATAATCCACTCGAATATCTAAATCTATTAACATCTTAATCTGTTCTGGAAGGATTTTATTCCCAGTTAAATCAATATACTCGAGCTTTACTAATTCAAGAATGGGGGATATATCTTCGATTCGATTGTTCGACAAATTTGCACTTTTCAGATTCACCAATTCACTTAACACATCAATGTCGACTATCATGTTGTATGCGAGGTTCAATTCTTCAAGTCTTGAAAGACCAGCAAGTGGAGAAAGGTCAACAATCATATTATCAGACAAGTCCATTGTTCTAGCGTGGATACAGAATTGAGCACCATCAAGATTGTTTATAAAACAGGATGATAATTCAAAGTCATCTATATCCTCTAGATAATATGAAGGATATTCTACATCAATATCACCATAATATCTAATTTTTATGGCATCATAAAAATCATATTCAATGGGCTTTTTTGAACTCGTGTATGTTTGTTTGTTCTCATTGTCATGAATAATGGAGAATCCATCGGTTTCAATATCCCAATCATAAACCGGTGAATAATCTATATCCTCATTGCTATTTAATGAACTCGAAATTTCCTCTATCCGTTCTAGTTTTAAGATATGTGAAATATCCAATAATCCATCAAAGTTCTTATTTTCAACAAGAGTCTTTATCTCGTTTAAATAGTAATTGGAACGATCGGGGTGATAAAGCATTATCAGTTTAGAAAAACCCTTACCATCAGCTGAAATCTCAATTTTAACAAAATCGCTTATGATTTCTGTAATCTTTTGTAGAATTGAATACTGTTTATTCTTATAAAGATTAATCAGTGTCAACGATATGTTATTTAGATTCTTGATAGTATAAGCTTCTTCGAGTTGCTTTTGAAGGTCAGTTATTGTCATAGAAACGGATCGTAATTAAAATTTATAGAGAAATTGAAAAATACTAATGGGTAATATAAAATGGAAATCGGCGTGCAAGAATCTTATCATCTGCATAAATAACAATCTGATAATTCACTTTCATTTGGTTGTTTTAGGCACTGGCGATTTAAACTAGTAAGACTCCAAAATTCGGCTAAAAGTAAATATTTTAGCGCGTTTTGGAAAATATCCAATAACTTTGAATCTGCCAATCTAACATACATATCAGTCGAAAGCTGAAAGAGGATCGAGACAATGTTACCCACTAATCTTTCATTAAAATGTTTGGCAACTTACAACCCTTAAGATACGGTTTCCTTGCTTGCCGCTAACGGGTAGCTAGGGCGCGGGCGGAACGAAGGCGTATTTCGCCTGAGTGGCAGCCTGTGGCTTAGCTAGTGTTAGGCGGCGTGTTTATTATTCCTGACTATCCTTCGATTATCGACCACCAGAGGCTTTTCAACATTTTGAAAATCGTTCGCTGGATTTCTTGGTGTGTTTATTTAGCCTAATCGTAATGGAATCTGCATTTCGCAATCAGAATTTCATCATCATTAACTTGGTATATCAATCGATGTTCTCCATCAATCCGTCGAGACCAGAATCCCTTATATTTATATTTAAGTGCCTCAGGCTTACCAAGACCGTCAAATGGATTTCGTGAAATGTCTTTCAATAGATCGTTGATCTTTTTAAGCATTTTCTTATCATTCTTTTGCCAAAATAAATAGTCTTCCCAGGACTCATCAACAAATGTGAGTCTCATTCTTCAATCATTTTTTTATCAAATGATTGGCCCTTTTTTAATTTCTCAATTGCAGAATCAAGTCTTGACTCGTTTACCTTTGATGATAATTCATGCTGTGTTGAATTATAAGAATTATATTCATCCAAGGATATTATCACCACACCGGAGTCCTTGCCACGATTGATTATTAAGGTCTCATAATTATCTGTAACATTGTCAAAGTATCTCTTGACATCTTTGCGAAAATCTGAAAGTGTTGTTGTCAGCATAGCTTTACATTATTATGTACATATTCGTGTACAAATATATGCACACAAATTACCATCTGCAAGTTTTTGTGATAGAAATTGATCTTAAGGTATTCGAATCTACCGCAACGAAAATATTACTCCTCTTTATCAATCGATAGAAACCACAATGTTTTATCTCTTTCATGACAATTGCACCACTTCTGAGGCTGTTTCTTTTCTTAGATTCATAATTGCAGAAGCCAAAACCTACGGGCTCCAACATGCCGCCTAACGGGCAGCTAGGGCGCGGTAAGCCAATGTATTTCATTGGCTTACTGTGGCTTAGGTGGTGTTAGGCGATGCTTTTTTTAAAACTCTCGCCTTAAAGCAATACTTTTCGCGCGTTGCTGACTCAGTTCCAAAAGCCAGACATCAGCTAGGCACGGTCCAGTTATCTGCCGATGTCCCGGTGAAGGTCGTTGCCAAATTGCCCCCAATTGATGAAAAATCATTTGGCCAACACTTTGGCCTCGAGCAAAGCTCGAATCTTTGGCCATGACTATGGCCTCGGGCGAAGCCCGAACTTTACTTGCAATGGCCAAGACATAGCGATTCTAAAGTATTGCCTAACGGGTAGCTAGGGCGCGGGAAACCAATGTATTTCATTGGTTTACTGTGGCTTAGCTGGTGTTAGCCCTCGTTTTTTTTAATTACTTTCTATTTGAGTCGATCGTTGATTTTATACTGAGTGAACCAAGCCACAAATGCATCCCATTTATCTTTGTTATCAGAAATCCATTTACTAAATCCATCTTCATCTCCCTTCATTAAAATCCAATAATTATATGCCTCAAAATGACCTGCATTCTTAATATCATTCTGAAAATCAAACAGCCCATATGGGTATTTTGTATTAAATTGCTTTTCAAAATATAGCTTTAAGAAATTTGTCCTAATTCTGTTCAGCGATGCTATATCAATATTCTTCTCTCCCAAAATTGAAAGGCCCAATGTTGGTTCATAAGCCCCAACCCCAAAAGGTAATTGAATCGGATCGGAGGTGTTGTTTATGCTAATATTCGCATTTTGAGAAAAGCTAACTGAGAAGGAAGTATCAGAAGCAAAATGTATTTGACTCTTATACGTATCATAAAGTAGCTTGCTGATCTCAACAGTCCTCTTTGAATTTCGCTCAAGATTCATGAATATTTCTCCATAAATCATCCCCCAAACCTCTTCTGTCGATCTACAATAAATCAATGTCGCCCGATAATAGTTTGATGAAAACTTGGGATCCATCTTTATTCCCATTTCATAGAAATTCAACGCTTTATGATAATTCTTATTATTCAGAAACACATTTCCCTTTTCTAAATACAATTTGCCAGAATTTGGAAATCGTTTAAGTCCAAAGTCATACGTTTTGAGGGCATTTATACTATCACCAATAACATCAAAGCTATTGCCCATTAATTGAAATAATCGATCCGTTACATCCTTGTGTTTTTTTAGTTTATTTAAAATCGCAATTGTTTGTTTATAATCTTCCTTAAGATAGTAGGCATAAGCTAATTCATATCGAAAGTCATACATTTTTGGGTATTGGCTAATCGCTTCATTTAGAGCACTGATGCTCTCATCGATCTTACCATTATCCATAAGGTTAATGGCATTCTGATACTTTTTAGAGACCTCATTATCTTTCGTTTGGCATAACAGAACTTGTGACGAAATAATAAAAAAGAAAAAAACTTGAATGATTGGAGGTCTTTTCATAGTACAGTTTTAAATTCTTACAAATATCTTAAATTTCAAAAATCAGCCGAAAAACACAGCCTTAAAATCTTCCATATCAGTTGCACCACCTTTAAAGCTGCTTCGTTCTCATTGATAAACGTCAGCAAGAGCCTCAATATGTGCGCTCAAAAATTCTGACTAACGGTCAAATGTCGCCATTGATAATCAACACTTTAGCAATCTGCCGAACATTTGCAATAATTGACCGTCAGCATACGTAGTTGGTCCGGTTGCGGACTTCCAAAATGAGGGCTAACGGGTAGCTAGGGCGCTGGAAACCAATGTATTTCATTGGTTTACTGTGGCTTAGCTGATGTTAGCTGCCGTGTTTTTTTATAAAATTAATCTTATCCCAAGTCTCCAATTGTTGGGATTAAAGTTCACATTCAATGATGATAGATCTTTATTCCAATCTAGAATTGAATAATCTATCCCACCCAAACGCAAGCACAACCCAAAATTATCAGACAAGAAGTAATTAATCTCAGGAGATAACGAAGCACCAAAATCCTCATAGTAATCATTAGAGCCCCAATTAAGATCCTCACTTGCTGTTATAGTTTGAGCTAATGTTCCACCGTTAGAATGCTGATAATTCTTATAATCAGAATTATAATCGTTTCCTAATACTCCATATCCAACTCTTGCATTCAGGTTAAAAAATAAATTATAAGTAATAGGCATGTAATAGCCATATATAAGATTGGGAAATACTAGAAATGATTTCACCTTCATATTCTCAAACTGAGTAAAGTTCTTACTAGAAAGCGAATTAAATACATTGTCATTTCCCCACTGGAAATCTAAGCCTAGACCAATATAAAAATTACTCATTTTATAATGCTCTACTGATATACTTGCATTAATACTTTCACCAGTTGTTGTAAAACTATTAGTCGAAACCCCACTCGAATTTGAGCCCTTATAATAGTTCCCATTCACCGATATAGAATAATCGCCCTTAATAATCTGCGAATTAACTGACATTGTAATAGCTAGAACAAATAATAACGCAATAATCTTTCTCATAAAAATCTTTAGGGTTTTAGTTAATTGTTTTTCAAATGCAAATGATTAGTCCTTAAATATGTTTCATGACAAATCACCTGATACTTTAAATCTCTATTTCTAATAAAACTGCATATACCAAACATCAGACATTTTTCTCAATCGACCGATACAGCAATCTGCATTCTTTCTTTCTAAAACATTGAACCACTTCTGAGGCTGTTTCTTTCTCTTTGATGTTTGATTCAAAATTGCAGGGACCAAAAGATACGGGCTCCAACATGGCAGCTAACGTGCAGCTAGGGCGCGGTAAACCAATGTATTTCATTGGTTTACTGTGGCTTAGGTGGTGTTATGTGCAGGCAATTTTTCTTAATTTCTTAATGTCTTATTGCCCTATTACATTCTCAACATACTCGATATCACCACGATATATCAATCTACCATCCTTATTAAAGACAAGTATTGTTGGAAATTTTGAAACCCCCAAATCGACTAATACCTTATCTTTCATATTAATCGAGTAACATGGAAATGTATATCCCTTTTCAATTAAAAGTTCTTTTCCTTTCGATGATTTCTCAGTTGGCTTATGATTATCATCTTCAATGCGACAATGCAACCCTATGAGTTGAATACCCGGATTGTCTTTGTATTTATCGTAAATCGCCTGAACTTTCGGAAATGCCTTGAAGCAATATCCACAATAAGTATACCAGCAATCAACTATCACAATCTTGCCCCGAAAACTTTCAATTGACACAGTATCACCATTAGCAGTCTGTAAGTGAAAGTTCCATGTCCTATTATCATTTATCCTTCCAGTATACGTCTTAAAGTTTTGTTTATTAACCCAAAGGCCATATCCGCTTATTGATAACCAAAGTGCACCACCAAGACTCAGAATTGTTATTATTACCCTCGCATACTTACTTGATTTATAGCAAATAAAAGCCATTAATATCGCCAAGAGATGTATAAGATATTCGAGTAAAGATCCCAATGTTCTAGTAAAATCAAAAATGTGAATCGGAAGAATAATCAACGAAATCCCTAAAAATATGCTCAGTATGATTAATCCGACTGGTAATTTGCCGTGGAATTTTATTAAAAACCAAAGTGAAACGAAATAAATGATGATAAACCCAACAATCGAGGAAAGTTTGAATCCGGTAATTGATCCAATAGTTATATATCCGCCTCTCAATGGAGCTATAAGGATGCTGATTAATAAAAAGACTAATGCAATTCTTATACAAATCTTACTACTTTCTTTCATCTTCAATTCTTTATTTCAAAATTTAGAAACTCTATTTCATACCGGTTCTTTGCTTGCACATAACGGGTAGCTAGGGCGCGGGAAACCAATGTATTTCATTGGTTTACTGTGGCTTAGCTGGTGTTAGCCCTCGTTGTTTTTATTCTTATTCTGTTCTGCATCTGCCATTTATCAGCACTTACCATGACTTTCCTATTGTTGATCCATCGGTAAACACTAAGTATCAGCACTGGCTCCCCTCGGCGAAGCCGTTTCTTTGTCTCAAGCTCGATTGAAGTTAAAAATCAGCAATTGACAACCGCCGAGTTCATAATTATTTATACTTCATTTTATTTCATCAAAAATCATAATATGAATTCTATTGGGAGGTATTAGCCCCAAGTTTAGTTTCCCATCCACACCGAATTCAATGTATTTTTGAAAATCTGCTGCACTTGTTATTTTTGCTCCTGCTATTCTGTCTTTTATAGTATCAAAAGTAATTATATCATTAACCATATTTTTAGTACAAAAAGGAATTTCTTCATTTTCGATTACAATTTCCTTTGTTTCTCCATACTCAATTTGATTATCAGAATAATTCAAAACGAAGTTACCATCAAACAATAAGTAAAATTTTCCATTGGAAAATTTTAAGGATATTATCTGTTTACCAATAATATGACCCACCAATTCTGAAAAATTAGAATCCCAGCCTTTAGACATTCTTTTATAACGTGAAGAAGTGTTTGAACCTACAAATCCTTCAAAATCGGCTGTAATAGCAAAGCAAAAGTCAAATAAATTTGGAGCCTCAAAAATATCGTCATATGGAAATTTTAATCTACGGGAAATAGCAATACAAAAACGTTTAAACATACTAACTACTTGTTGCTCCGTAAATGATATATTATTCCCTTTAATTGGTGGTATAATCCCAATATTGTCAGACGATGCCCATGCTTCACAACCTGAAGAAAAACCACTTGATGAAACAACTATTCCTATATATTTTGAATCAACAGAATATTTATTCATAGTATTTACTACTGAACACCATTCTTGTACATGAGCTGGTTCTGCTTTTGAGCTTGAAAAATCTTTGCAGCTTACCAATAATTGAATTTTTAATTCATTTGATATGGTAATACATAGAACATCTATTTCTTTCTTTGGTGGACCAGCAAACGAAATTGTACTTTTCGATGTTCGATCTTCAATCTGAATGACCTTATTATGTGCATTTTCTCCACCAAAGATGTCTTTAGCTATATCAAAGATGGATTTTTCAAATTGGTTTTTAAAATCCATTAGTAAACTTTTTCTCCAGTTGATAATATCATTCCCTTTACTAATTTGTCAGCTCGGATTTTGATTATATAATCATCTTTCTTTATATGAAAAATTGTATCCGATGAATAAGATGCTATTTTACCACCGATTTGAAGTCTAATCATTGCTGTTCCAAATCTGCTTCTTCTAATTTGATTTACCTTTTTAGGAATTAATTCACCATTAGATGTTATTTCTAAAGAAAAAATGTCCAAATCGGCAGTATGAAGAATTGTTCCTATCTCATCATTGGCTAAAACTCTGTCTGAATCATCAGCATAATTGCTAAAAAGTTCGTCAACATCAAATTCTTCTCCGCTGCCATTAATAAAAAACAGATTTTCCTTTAATAATCCCATATTACAAACTTTTTTTCATTTTACTTTTTACATCAGAGATTATCTTATTCTTTTCAGATTCAGATAACAACTCTATGGGTGTCGATTTACTACCTTGCACTGGTAACAATTTAGGTTCTCCATTTTCATCTGCACCAATTATGTATCCAGGGTCTCCACTTACTACCAATATTTTAATTGCTGATTCACATTCTGGACATGTAACCTCTTTCTCTTGAAATGGAGACAATATAATAACTTTTCCACCACAATTACAATTTAATGTAAATATGTCTGAATTCTTAATCGCATCTTCTGCAACAAATGTGTATAAAGTATTTTCACTCATATTATGTATTTTTCATAATGCTCAAGTTCGCTTCTTATTATGACGTACAACGGGTAGCTTTTTCGAATTGCAAGAATCCGCTTTCTCAGTTAAAGAATCCATTGAATTTGAAAGTCAGAAGTCGACCGCTGCCGAAGGTCTTTCTAAAAAAAGCACAGGCCGTGATCGCATTTTCTTTCTCTTAATCAAGCACTTGCAGGAAACTAAACCTACGCGCTCTACAATGAGGGCTAACGGGTAGCTAGGGCGCGGGAAACCAATGTATCTCATTGGTTTACTGTGGCTTAGCTGGTGTTAGTGGCAGTTTTTTTTATTTTAAGTCCCTCAACAACTGCTATAGAACTATGAATTTCAGAATAATCTTCCATTGTTCCTATTGATATAACAAGTGGATCCAAGGACTCTCTTTGAACATAAAATCTAAACTCCTTTTGATATTCAAATTCTAGTGGTTTCTCAAAAATTGAAACAGAACCATTTTTTAATTTCTTATCATAATACTCTACAAATCCGTGTTTATATTCACAACCTATTCTTTTCAACTCTTTGGTTAATAATTCAATAAATCTAGCGACATCCTTAATCAGCAAGCAGTGTGTCCCAAAATCTTTTATTTTAGCATCAATCGAAAATTCGCTTGGGTCCGCCCATCCATGAGAGGAGATACAATATAAACTATAGATATTTCCATATACATTTTCATATGATTCTTTTAAATGGATTCCAAGATGGTTCCCTTTGAATCCTAAACTTGGAATCTCAAATTGACCAGGCAAATAATTAGTAATTTTATCTACTCCTTCGTATTTATCCCCACGTAAACCATTATCTTCTATTAATCTGAACCTTTGTACTGGGTTTATGAAGATCGTGCCATTATTGTACAGATCCAAAATATCATGTTCACTACCAAACTTGAGAAACATTAGAATAGTATTATCAAATCCCACCGAATCTTGTATCATTAAAATTTGCTCTTAAATTCTTCAAAGTTGTATTACATAAATATAGCAGAGTCCTGATAAACTGTCATAAAAAAATCTTGAACCTTGGTCAAAATCGCCATCATTACGATACCTTACAAAATTATTTGATGGCTTAAACCAAGTTGGTGCATCATCCGGAACAGTCCAATTACCATTGTCTAACGAAATAGAATTTTGCTTTTGAAACTCATTCCACCACTTTTTTGTAGACTTAAATCTCAAATAAAGAATAAATTCCATTGTCCAATGTGACGATTGCCAATATTGTCCATTCAGTAATTCAAGGTCAGCAGGTGGCTTTGTTCCTGCCCAATATTTATAAGTGTCTATTGCGTTAGACGTTTTTATTTCCGTACAGCTAGTAAATGTAAAGATCGTCAGCAGTAAGACAATTAAAAGATGTGGTTTTAGGGAAGTCATTTCTTTAATAGATATTTTTGTCAGAAGTTTTTATAGGATCAGACTTAAGCATCTTAAGCGTTGTTAATCTATACGTCAGAAATTTATTGTTTTTCTTTCTTACTACCATTAACAATCGTAGTTTGCTCAGATGTGGGATTCTAAAATTCTGACTAACGGTCAAATGACGCCATTGATTATCAACGCTTTAGCAATCTGCCAATTTCTTGCATTTATCGACCGTTAGCATTCGAAGTTGGTCGAGTTGCGCGACTTGCAAAATTGCCACTAACGGGTAGCTAGGACGCGGGAAACCAATGTATTTCATTGGTTTACTGTGGCTTAGCTGGTGTTAGCGGCTGTAATTTTTATTTTTTTTGTCCACTACTCAAAAGGGTAACCTTGTCTAATGGCAAATAATTTATTAATTATCTCGGACACAACGGACAGAAAGCCCATCCTGCATACTTGCATCTGTAGAGCCCAGATCGCCATCGACACTGTTTAGGTATCTGATCCAAGCTGAGTAGTTACTGAACTCTGTAGAACTCCACCAGTAACCGTCGAAACCAATGCTCTCAAATGTCCCAGTAAGGCTGCGGGCACCACCTGGAAAAGCTGTAAAACCAGAAGAGTTATTCTTCGTTAAATCATATCCGATGGCACCATAATGTGTTGAATTATTCCAATTGGTATTTGCAGCTAAAGATTTGGCAATAAAATTTTCATTGGTAATTCCATCAACATTATAGCCATTTGCTATCATGTAGTCCTTAAGTACAAGCCATTCGTCATTGGTGGGAATATGCCATCCCTTTGGTGCAAGTTTGCCGGCATTTACGGTGTACCAATTGTATAATGCGCCATATGTACTTTTATTGGCAATTGCATTATCATACCAACAGTAACCGGGTGTCCTTAGATTATACCAGGCTGCACTATCACTAACTAATGGAATAGGACTGCCATCATTGTATTTTGTTGTTTTTAGGTTTTCGACCATCCATGTCTGAGTACCAATCTGTACAGTATGATATACATTGCCGTCAACATCGCTTACAGTATTATTGGAATCCTCGTCAGTGCAACTGCATACAAGCATCAACGAAATCGCGAAAATCACAAACAAATTGTATTTCTTAAACATTGGAATTTGGGTTAGTGGTTTGTACAATAGAATATTATCTTGAAGTATTTCTTATGATTCTCTTCGATTCAGACGTCCTTATCCGAGTTTCTTATCTTATCTTATCTTATCTTAAACATTGCAATTAAGCTAATTAAACGCGCTCTATTATAGCCGCTAACGGGTAGCTAGGGCGCGCCTACCCCATTGCGAAGCATGGGGTGGGTGTGGCTTAGCTGGTGTTAGGCGAAGACATTTTTCTCGTAGGCTTTACGTAAATGCCTACTTCTGATGAGTATACAATGGCCATGACTATGGCCTCGAGCGAAGCTCGAATCTTTGCCTTGAACGTTTGCAAACACCCCCTCTTATGTTTTTGCCTAACGGGTAGCTATGCGCAGGCCCGTAAGGGCTTGCGTTTAGGTGTTGTTAGCTGCAGTTCATTTTCGTTATCGTCGTCCTTGTCAGAAGCGTTCCTCCACCTGCCAGTTGCTTGCAGCGTACATCAGTCAAATTTGTCTTTCTCGTGGTTTGGCAGTTCATAGGCCAGGATCAGCTTTCCGGTGTATCATCCGTCAGGGTTATCGTCCGTTTGGGGTTATATCCGTAAGGCTTGTCGTGCTTATCATCATTTTAGAGGTATTTTTTGGGGTTTTTCTTTTCTTTTTTAACCCCATCGCTCTGATTATCTGCACTCTGACTTTTGGGAAGTCTCGTATCTTACGTTATATTCATTGCACATGAATGAATTCATGTTCATGAATCTAACGTAAGATATAGTTATTTTATTGTGTCCTTTGTATAATCTTATATTATGCTATTATTATCTGATATGGATTATAGTGCTGTATATCTTATTCTTATCTTATATTTATCAGCCAAATTATTTTTCATAATTCGTAAAAATAAATTTCCACGCACACGAAGTACAGCCATGCTATCGACCGCCCCAGTCCAATATTCAATACAGAAACCCATCCTTTAACCAGAGCGTAGCGGACTCTTAGTTGAATCCTTGCAGCAAACTATGCCTATGCGACTCTTGAATTGCAGCTAACGGGTGGCTAGGGCGCGTGCGCCTTCAGGCGCATGTGGCTTAGGCGGTGTTATAGGCAGCTTTTTTTGGCTTGTTATATTTCTTTGTTCGGCTTAACCTCTTGACTTTCGGAGCACTACTATTTCCAATGACGTCCCCACTGTGGTTTTATAACGAACTTTGATGCCGTTCGACAACCAAGTGAAGGTCGTGCCAGGAATTGCAACTATCCAACATAGTGCGTCTTTCACTCGCTTCCATCAGCCGAATTCACCGGTGCTCAAAATCATCACCCGATGTTTAGATCACCAACGTGAAGTGGTTTTAGGGCTGTACTTCGATGCTGACGACAGCCTGATGAAGATTTTGCTTCTGCGCCCCACGTCTTGGATGTTTCTTTGCTCGGCTATCCAGATATCTGCCGATATTCTTGATGGACTGTTCGACACCGAAGGGACCATCGAATGAACGCCGAATGAAGCAGTTGACAACCTGATGAAGGTCGCTCTCATGAACCATTCGGACCATCCAAAACCAATTTACCATGAACATTAGTAAACACTAAAAATGTGTGCTCTAAAGTTGCCTATAACGGGTAGCTAGGGCGCGGGCGGAACGAAGGCGTAATCGCCTGAGTGGCAGCCTGTGGCTTAGCTGGTGTTAGTGGAAGCCATTTTTATTCTTCGAGCTTCTTTGGCTTTTTACCTTCTGGTAGGAAATTATCAGTTGTCACAACTTTCTTTCCGGATTTTATTTCTAATTGTTTTCTTGCATCTCCAGCAATCTTTCCACCGGCTTTGGCAGCCCGCTTATTTTCATCAAATCCTCGGGCATCGGTATTTACAGCTATCTCCTTTGTGGAAGCCTCACCAAGCATCGAGAATATCAACTCCAGATCTGACATATGATCTCTGAGATTTTGGCTCTTCAATCCTTTTATCATCTTATGCTCCGATGGGTTAAGGCCAAAAGTAGCCCTAGAAATCTCAGCTGTCAATATTGCATATTCAGGCTTTTCGTTTATTCCACGGCTTTTCCACTCATCTGTAAGTTCTTCGCGAATTGCAATACTTCGCATTCGCTTTTCAATCCAATCCTCTGAATGTCCTTTTAGTTTATACAAATCACGGGTGCGCTGTGTTCCAAGCTCAGGATTCTCAATTTCATCCAATCGCTCGGATCCCACTTGGGCTAACCACAGTTTGAATGGTTCAGCTTTGGGTGACGGGATTGATTGAATTATGCGGAAAAGACCTTGAGCATTTGCCGCTTGAACCTTACGTTTTCTTCCGTCTGCAGCAGTCATTTCAACTAGGGGACAAATTGTCCCCCAGTTGGCATTTAATTCGGAATCACGCTTCTTCATCTTTTTGATGTAGTCCTTTACATCAGCAGAGTCAGTTAAAAGTTGAATTACGTCCTGAACTGAGAAATACCACTTTCCCTCTTCTTCATTCCAAAATGATCTAATATGCTTATTATCAAACAGTCGTATTGAATTCATAGTACCTAATCTTTTCTACAAATATACGATTTTGCAATATCTTCTAATGAATATCTGCAGGAAACTATAGATGTGCGTTTTATGGTTTCCACTAACGGGTAGCTAGGGCGCGGGAAACCAATTGCGAAGCATTGGTTTACTGTGCCTTAGCTAATGTTAGCGGCTGTAATTTTTATTATTTAACCATCTCTAAAGATATAATCAAACCGACCAATATTTATCAATTCAGAAATTTCGTACGCATCGTACTGAAAATCCACCATTTTTGGGAT
>Ga0302292_1001778_pt1 | contig 13480 bp, 9 predicted proteins | sample III_Fen_N2_1_FD_194553 | JGI IMG/M metagenome (GOLD analysis project Ga0302292, IMG submission 194553) | Peat permafrost microbial communities from Stordalen Mire near Abisko, Sweden - III_Fen_N2_1 | ecosystem: Environmental > Terrestrial > Soil > Wetlands > Permafrost | place: Sweden: Abisko...
GTAATTGTCCTGAATGTCAATTACCTTATCAACCAAAAGAAAAGGGTAGCGATGTGGAAGTAGTTTCTTTATTTTATTTACATCCATCAATACCGGAGTATTTGGAGTGTATAATGGAGCCTTTTCTCTTGAATCTTCCTTCCGGATAGCTTTCATAATTAATTTGGCAAATTCGGTATTTGCGCTATGACCCGGTTTGGTCGCAATAATTCGTCCTTTAATACGCTTCCCGGCCAGCGTCAAATCGCCAATTACATCAAGAAGCTTATGGCGGGCACATTCGTTATCGTATTGCAATTCAACGTTATTCAGTATTCCCTGAGCTTTAACTTCTACTCGTTCGTGATTGAACATGAGGGCAATGCGGTCGAGTTCTTCCTGAGCAATTGGACGATCCATAATTACAATAGCATTGTCCAGATCGCCTCCCTTTACCAAATTGTTTTGAAGCAAAAATTCGAGTTCATGCAGAAATACAAAAGTCCGGCAGTTGGCAACCTCAGTTTTAAAGTCGGAAAGCGAATTTAAAACTGCATACTGATTGTTCAGTACCGTTGAACTGAATGATATTAGAATATTCAGGTTATATTCATTGTCAGGAACAGCAATGATTTCTGACCCTGTTTTTTCATTTTTATAAACAATTCTTTCCGTTATAACGAAGTACTCGCGTTCGGCATTCTGTTCAACTATTCCGACTTCTTCAATGGCCTGAACAAAAAAGCGAGAGCTTCCGTCCAGAATAGGAACTTCCTCGTTGTCAATTTCTATCAGCACATTATCCAGATCCATTCCGGTTAGAGCAGCCAAGCTGTGTTCAAGTGTGCTAATACGTATATTTCCAATGCCGAGCACTGTACCTCTTGAGGTATCAACTACATATTCTGCACTTGCCGGAATAATTGGCTTATTTTCCAGATCAACACGTTGAAATTTAAAACCGTGGTTAATTGGAGCAGGCTTAAAGGTCATATTTACCAAGCAGTTGGTGTGCAGGCCCTTGCCGCTGATCGAGAATTCTTTCGCTAATGTCTTTTGTTTAATTGTCATTCCTGTGTTCAATTATTCTTCAAGCTTTGTTTTAATCTGAGCTACTTGTTTAGCTAAATCGATTACTTGTTCGCGAAGAGCTGGAAGGTTGCGGTATACTACAGTAACTTTAGCTGCCTGAGCAATATCCATAGCTGGTGCCAGTAATACAGTTCTATTTGATTTTATATTGTTTGAAACACCTGTCATTGCGCCCAAATTGACATTGTCGCCAATTGTGATGTGACCAGCAACGCCAACCTGACCACCAAAACGGCAGTTTCTGCCTACCTTAGTTGATCCGGCAATTCCGGTCAATGCAGCCATCACTGTATTTTCACCAACTTCGACGTTGTGTGCGATTTGGACCAGGTTGTCAATTTTTGTTCCTTTTCGGATGATAGTCGATCCCATCGTCGCACAATCTATGGTTGTATTGGCGCCAATTTCAACGCAATCTTCCAGAATAACATTTCCAACCTGTGGAATTTTCTGGTAGGTTCCATCTTCAAGTGGAGCAAAGCCAAATCCATCAGCTCCTATGACTGCACCGGCATGAATAATACATGAATCACCAATTTTGGAGTCTTCGTAAATTTTAACACCGGCGTATAAAATACTATCATCGCCAACAATGCAGTTGTCGCCAATATATACCTGAGGGTAAATTTTTACATGGTTTCCAATCCGGACATTCTTACCAATATAGGCAAATGCACCAACATAAACGTCGTTGCCCACATTTGCTGAAGCATCAATAAATGAAGGGTTTTCAATGCCTGTTTTATTTCCTTTAGCCTGCTGATACAATTCGAGAAGCGAAGCGAATGCTTTGTAAGCATCAGGAACCCGGATTAAAGTAGGTTTAACTTCACCTTCAAGTTCAAAATCCTGATTTACAATTACGATTGTAGCTTCTGTTTCGTATAGGTATTTATTGTATTTCGGATTTGATAAAAATGCTAACGTTCCGGGTCTGCCTTCTTCAATTTTAGCTAGGTCTGTTACTGTAGCGTTGGTGTCTCCTTCTATTGTACCTCCCAGAAAATCAGCTATACTTTGAGCTTTAAATTCCATATTCGTTTTCGATTTGCCGTGCAAAAATAGTTTAAATTACTTAATGTCCAATTCTTTCGGATAACAGATAAAATATTTCCTCACCGTTTCAGAAAAAGAGGAGAGATTTATATCCGAAGCATCTGCAATGTCGCTTACCTTATTATTTTTGAAAAGAACATTAATTTTTTCGTTGGAAACCTTGTTGTAGGCACTATTTGATATGGTATCCGAAATGAGAAAATAGTGCATTTGCTCATCACAAACATTAAAATGGGCACATATTTTCTCTTTAAGTAAGGCCACCTTCAGTTCCGAGATTGGTTTCTTGCTAATCTTTATTTTGTATAGCCGCCTGTTTATAATACAATTTGAAAGATAAGACAATATCATATCTGGATGATTTTGCCATTCTTTGATTGAAGCAAAGATGTCGTTGTCATCCAGATTTGCAAATAGATCCAATGCCGGACGACCATCTATCAACCGGTTAAAAATAAAATCGTCGAGAGTTATTTCATGGCATAGAAATGCTTTAAATACCGGAGTCGCGAACAAATCAATTCCCTGCAAGGCCAGCTCTCGTGCTCGTGCAAGCACATTAATTAAAAGATATTCTGCCGAAAGCACGGTTTTGTGCAGATAAACCTGCCAGTACATCAGCCTCCGGGCAATCAGAAAATTTTCAACCGAATAAATTCCCTTGTATTCAATCACCAATTCATCATTTTTTACATGAAGCATTTTTATAATGCGCTCCGAACTGATAATTCCTTCAGATACTCCTGAAAAGAAACTATCGCGGCTTAAGTAATCAAGTCGATCCATGTCCAATTGGCTCGATACCAGTTGGTGAAGAAAATGGCGGGGATAATTATCGGTAAATATTTGGATAGCCAAATCCAGTTTGCCATCAAACTGGCGGTTTAGTTCCTCCATCAACAGCAACGAAATGCGTTCATGTGGAACGCCTTGCACTATTGTACTTTCAAGTACATGAGAAAAAGGCCCATGACCTATGTCATGTAAAAGAATAGCAACGGTGACAGCATCTGCTTCTTCGTCGCTAATTTCCAGACCTTTTAATTTCAATATTGCAATGGCCGATCGCATCAGGTGAACAGCCCCAAGTGCATGTTCAAAACGAGTATGATTAGCCCCCGGATATACCATACACGATAGGCCTAACTGCTTAATTCGACGTAGTCGCTGAAAATAAGGATGTTCAATTAAATCGAAGACGAGTTCTGAACGAATATTAATAAAACCAAATACCGGATCGTTGATTATTTTCTTTTTATTTGTTTTCAAGATATTGTATGTCAGTTTGCTTATACAAACATACTAAAAATAGAAAGTTTGTCGATAAATCGAAGTTCGATCAGTGCGGATGTTCGTAATTTTTGTTGACAATCAGAAAGCTTAATGAATTGATTTTGACAATTTAATTAAAATTACTATTTTTGTCGCGACAATTTGGGGAAACCAGAGCGTAGGGGATCGAAAGTCCCCTATTTTATTACAGCAATATGATCGACAAAGTTAAAATAGCAGAACTTGTAAATGAAAAGCTTACTGATGACCAATTTCTGGTTGACGTAACTGTTTCGTCGAGCAATGTAATTGATATCATGGTTGATAGCGATACTGGTATTTCGATTAATCAAATCGTCGAAATTAGCCGTTTTGTTGAAAGCAACCTGGATCGTGAAGTTGAAGATTTCGAATTGTCAGTGTTTTCTGCAGGACTAAGTGAACCTTTAAGTTTGGTTCGTCAGTATAAGAAAAACTTAGGTACTGAAATTGACGTATTGCTCACCAGCGGCCAAAAGTTGACTGGAATACTAATAAAAGCCGACGATCATCGAATTGATCTGGAGGTGACAACAAAAGAAAAATCGGAAGGATCGAAAAAGAAAGAGCTTGTTACACGAGTTCATTCGTTGGGATATCCGGAGATAAAAGAAGCAAAAAAAGTATTAAAATTTTAAAATGGGACGAGATGGAGACTCTTAATCTTATCGACACCTTTGCCGAATTTAAAGAACTTAAAAACATTGACCGCGCCACAATGATGAGCGTATTGGAAGATGTATTTAAAAATGTTCTTCAAAAGACTTATGGCACAGATGAAAACTTCGATGTGATTATTAACATCGATAAAGGTGACTTTGAGATTTGGCGAAACAGAGAAGTGGTTGCTGATGCGGATTTTGAAGATCCAAACAGGCAAATCACTTTGAAAGAAGCCAAAAAAATTGACACAGACTATGATATTGGAGAAGAAGTAACTGACGAGGTGAAACTTGCCCAGTTTGGTCGCAGGGCTATTCTGAATTTGCGTCAAAATCTTGCCAGTCGCATTATGGAGCTTGAAAAAGACCATATTTACAACAAATACAAGAGCAAAATCGGCGATATCGTTGCCGGTGAAGTTTATCAGGTTTGGAAAAAGGAAATTCTGATTCTGGATGACGAAGGCAATGAACTGATTCTTCCGAGAACAGAGCAGATTCCTTCAGATTATTTCAGGAAAGGAGATAATCTGCGTGCAGTGGTATTCAAAGTTGAATTACGGAACAACAATCCGCTGATTATACTTTCACGTACTTCTCCAGTTTTTCTCGAACGATTATTCGAATTGGAAGTTCCTGAAATTTTTGACGGTTTAATTACCATTAAAAAGATTGTTCGGGTTCCGGGCGAACGCGCTAAAGTTGCAGTAGAGTCATACGACGAACGAATCGACCCGGTTGGAGCATGTGTTGGAATGAAAGGATCGCGTATTCACGGCATTGTTCGTGAATTGCGTAACGAAAATATTGATGTAATAAATTTCTCGGCAAACAATCAGTTGTTTATACAGCGTGCATTGAATCCGGCCAAAGTATCATCTATTAAGTTGCACGAAGACACCAAAAGAGCCGATGTTTATCTGAAACCTGATGAGGTTTCGATGGCTATCGGTAAAGGTGGTTTGAACATAAGATTGGCCAGCCAGCTTACTGGTTACGAAATTGATGTTTATCGCGAAGTGGCACAGGACGATGAGGACGTGAATCTGGACGAGTTTTCCGATGAAATTGAAAGCTGGGTGATTGATCAACTGAAATCAATTGGTTGCGATACGGCTAAAAACGTATTAAGCCTGACCCGGTCAGAACTGATCAAAAGAACCGACCTCGAAGAGGAAACGATCGACGAAGTTCTTAGAATACTTAAAAATGAATTTGAATAGGCGAAAGTTTATTCAAATTTTTTGCTTGAAAATTAGGGCATTTTAGATTTTGAATGTAAAATTGCATCATCGTTAATTCCTTAGAAACTATTTTGAGGTTTATTTAACTGAGTGGGTTTATGGTTATAGGTAGTAGTATAAAACGACTAAGTAAAGTAGCGCGCGACTTTAATGTTGGTATTTCAACCATCGTTGAGTTTCTGCACAAGAAAGGATTTGATATTGATACAAATCCAAACAACAAAATTACTGATGACGCATTTCATCTTCTTGAAAAGGAATATAAGGGTGATATCAGTCTCAAAAAAGAGTCCGAGTTAATCAATCTGAAAAGTCATCGTGGTGCACATGAATCAATCTCATTGGAAGATGTGAAGGATACAGGTCATAAGCATGTTGATGAAGATTTTGAGGAAGAAGAGGTCATCATTAAAGGACACAACCCGAAAAAGGTTGAGGTCGTTCCACATATTGAGCCCAAACCAATCAGGCACGAGGCCAAGGAAGAATTAATCACTACCAATCGCCAGGAAATTGAATCGCCAAAAGTCGTTGGAAAGATTGATCTTAATAATCTTGGTGGTGCAAAGAAAAAAGAAGAACCCGTTGCGCCAGTTGTTCCCCCTGCACCTATTGAAAAACCTACCCAAATCCCTCCTACGCCAGTAGTTGAAGCCCACACTGTTCAGGAAACACCTGTCGCTGTTTCTGAAGTAAAGGCACATAAACCTCCGAAAGAGCATAAACCAGAGCCAGTTATTATTCCTGAAGCGAAGGAAGAAGTTGTTCGGCAAGACACAGAAGATGACCGTTTTAGTTCTGATCATGTCACAACTAATGTTCCGACTGTTGAAGATGTAAAGGTTGTGGGTCGTATTGATCTGGATTTGTTGAATCAAAAAACCAGACCGGCAAAGAAGAGCAAAAAACAGAAGGAAGATGAACGTAAAGACCGCGAACGTGTTCGTCGTGATGTTCAAAAACCAACTGAAAGTGAAGCTGTTAAAGAGGGAACTCCTCAGCCTGAGCGTGCAGAACGTACGGGTCCAACTGTTATAAAAGCTAAGGTAGACCGCTTGTCAGGCCCTACAGTTGTTGGAAAAATTGATTTAGCTTCTGATAAAAGGCCAGGAGGCCCAGCTAACGATGCGGCTGCTCAGGCTAATCGCAAGAAAAAGAGAAAACGTATTTCAAAAGATATTCCCGGAAATCAGCAACAAAGAGTAAATGTTGCAGACAAACCAGTTGTTGCTGGTGAACGGAAAAAGTTGGTGGTAACCAAAAATATTGGTGGAGCACCCAGACCAGCTGGAGATAGATCAGGTTTGAAAAAACGCACACTTCTTAAAAAAGAAGTAAGCGAAGAAGATGTACAAAAGCAAATTAAAGATACACTGGCTCGCCTGACGACCAAAGGAACAAAATCCAAAGGTTCGAAATACCGGAAAGATAAGCGCCAAATGGTTAGCGATAAAATGGCAGCTCAGGCCGAACGCGATACTGAAGATCTGAATATTCTGAAAGTAACCGAATTCGTTTCAGTTAACGAATTGGCTACCATGATGGATACATCTGTTACCAGTGTAATCTCGACCTGTATGAGTCTTGGTTTATTCGTATCCATTAATCAGCGTTTGGATGCTGAAACGATGGCTGTTGTAGCTGATGAATTTGGTTTTAAAGTTGAATTTGTAAGTGCTGAGATTCAGGTAGCAATTGAAGAAGAACCAGATACTGAAGAACAATTACTGCCTCGTGCACCAATTGTTACTGTTATGGGACACGTTGACCATGGTAAAACTTCGTTGCTTGACCATATCCGTAGTACCAATGTAATTGCCGGGGAGGCCGGAGGTATTACCCAGCACATTGGAGCTTACCATGTGAAGCTGAAAAACGGAAAAGAAATAACTTTCCTTGATACTCCTGGACATGAAGCGTTTACTGCCATGCGTGCCCGTGGTGCTCAGGTAACTGATATTGCAATTATTATTGTGGCTGCCGATGATAACATCATGCCACAGACAGTTGAAGCAATCAACCATGCTCAGGCAGCAAATGTTCCTATCATCTTTGCAATAAACAAAATTGATAAAGCGGGAGCTAATCCTGAAAAAATAAAAGAAAAATTAGCAGGTATGAACTTCTTGGTTGAAGATTGGGGAGGAAAATACCAGAGTCAAGACGTTTCTGCAAAAAGCGGATTAAATGTTGACTTGTTGCTTGAAAAAGTATTACTCGAAGCCGAAATGCTCGAGTTAAAAGGTAATCCAAATAAACGCGCTACCGGAACTGTAATTGAGTCAACCCTCGATAAAGGTCGTGGTTATGTAGCCACAGTACTCGTGTTAAACGGATCGTTAAAAGTTGGCGATGTTTTATTAGCTGGTCAATATTATGGTCATGTTAAAGCCATGTTCAACGAAAGAAATCAAAAGGTCACTGTCGCACTTCCGGGTGAACCTGTAATTATTCTTGGATTGGACGGAGCGCCACAGGCTGGAGATAAATTCAACGTAATGGAAAATGAACGTGATGCGCGTAACGTTGCCAATAAACGTGAACAGCTTGCCCGCGAACAAGGATTGCGTACTCAGAAACATATTACGCTTGATGAAATTGGCCGTCGTATTGCGATTGGAAACTTCCAGGAACTGAACCTGATTGTTAAGGGTGACGTGGATGGATCAATCGAAGCACTTTCTGATTCATTGATCAAACTGTCAACTGAAGAAATTCAGGTGAATGTGATCCATAAAGCAGTTGGTGCGATTTCCGAATCGGATATCATGTTGGCAACCGCTTCGAATGCGATCATTGTTGGATTCCAGGTGCGTCCTTCAGTAAGCGCTCGTAAGATTGCCGAAAAAGAACAAATCGATATCCGTCTGTATTCAATCATTTACGATGCAATCAACGAAATAAAAGCAGCAATGGAAGGTATGCTTTCTCCTGAGATTAAGGAAGAAATTACCGGAACGGCTGAAGTTATGGAAGCCTTCGATATTACGAAGGTTGGTACTATTGCCGGATGTATTGTCCGCGACGGAAAGATTATTCGAAAAGACAAGGTTCGCGTTATCCGCGATGGTATTGTAATCTACACCGGAACACTTGGATCGCTTAAACGTTTCAAGGATGATGTTAAAGAAGTCAACAAAGGTTATGAATGCGGCTTGAATATTGACAATTACAACAATGTAAAAGAGGGAGACTTTATCGAAGCCTTTACTTTAACAGAAGTTGCCAAGACGCTCTAGTTCAGCAACCAAAAATTTCTCATAATTCAAAAACCTGCTTTGCAAAAAAGCAGGTTTTTTTTTGCTTCATGCTATTTTGAAATTTATGCGATGTTCAATATTTTGTTTGTAGAATTGGCCTTTTTTTATAAAAGAATAGTAGTGATGTTTTTTCATATGGGGCTTTCGAAGAGTGGGAGTGGGTGATAAAGTTGGTAATTAATTAAAATAAGGCCTAATTGAAATAGGGTAATATTTTAAAATAATTAATTTTGTTGCACATTTAATCTAAAATCCCCCATTTATGTTTGATGTAGGTCTAACCACGTTTATGATTTTAGCCACCAGTATGGTCATGCTTATGACTCCAGGGTTGGCATTCTTCTACGGAGGACTCGGAAATAAAAAACACGTCCTCAATATCATGATGCAAAGTTTCGTCTCATTAGTATTAACTACAGTTTTGTGGTTCTTATTTGGCTATTCATTATGCTTTAGTGGAAACATGACAGATGGCACTGACTTGTTCGGTATTATTGGTAATCTAGACAAATTCATGTTCAATGGAATTACTCCCAAAAGTGTCTTTTCACCTGAAAGGAATTTCCCGGAGTACATTTTTATTGCCTATCAGATGATGTTTGCAATTATCACTCCGGCCCTAATTACCGGCGCTTTTATTAACAGGATTTCATTTAGAGCTTACATCTGGTTTTTAATTTTCTGGCAATTGTTTGTTTACTATCCATTTGTCCACATGGTATGGGGCGGTGGCCTTTTGGCCTTTTGGGGTGTACTCGATTTTGCTGGAGGAATTGTTGTTCATGCCACAGCCGGATTTGCTGCCTTGGCCTCCGTTTATTTTGTTGGTGCACGCAAAGAAAGAAATCATGTTCCAAATAATATTCCATTAGTTGCCATTGGTACTACACTTTTGTGGTTTGGTTGGTATGGTTTTAATGCCGGAAGCGAGATGGCCGTCAACGATGTTACTGTAGCAGCATTTTTAAATACGGATATTGCAGCCTCGTTTGCTGCGGTTACCTGGTTGATTATTGAGTGGAATACCGGGAAAAAGAAGCCTTCTTTTATTGGCTTAATGACTGGAGCTGTCGCAGGATTGGCTACTATTACTCCTGCAGCTGGTTATGTGACGATTCAATCTGCTGTCATTATTGGCATTATTGCAGGAGTTGGATGTTATTTGGCTGTCAAATTCAAGGAAAAGAAAAATTGGGACGATGCGCTTGATGTATGGGGAGTGCATGGAATGGGTGGCGTTATAGGAACAATCTGCCTGGGTTTGTTTGCCACCAAAACAATCAATCAAAATGGAGTCGATGGACTTTTCTACGGCGGTGGTTTTGTATTCTTGTTAAAAGAAATAGCAGCTATCCTTTTTGCAGTGGTCTATGCTTTCTTTTTTACAGTTTTCATATTGAAAATGATTAACCGAATAATTCCGGTTAAAGCTTCGTTAAAGGAAGAACGGGATGGTTTGGATTTCAGCTATCACGGAGAAGTTGCACGAGATATTGCATAACCACATCCAATAAAAAAGGAAGCCCTGAAGTTAGTTCTTCAGGGCTTCCTTTTTTATGCTTCGAGCATCGCTTGATATTCAGAGGCGCTCAGTAAATCACCAAGCTCGTCATGATTCGATATCGCTATTTTGATTAACCAGCCCTGTCCGTATGGATCTTTGTTTACGAGTTCCGGAGAAGCTTCCAATGCTGGATTAAATTCCACTACTTCGCCACCAACAGGCATAAACAAATCTGATACTGTTTTCACTGCTTCGATGGTACCAAAAGTTTCGCCTTTTGCCAAAGTTTCACCTTCAGTTTCAATTTCAACAAAAACGATGTCACCTAATTCACCCTGTGCGAATGCGGTAATTCCTACCAGTGCAACATCACCTTCAACACTAATCCATTCGTGTTCGCTGGTGTACTTTAAATTTTTCGGAATAGTCATATGATATATTTTTTTCGATTTATTCTGAATCAAAAGTAATACAAATTTTTTATTCAAACCTTTAACAAAAGTCAGTGTTATGCATATTCGATGAAGTTTTATTAATTTGCACAAATAATTCAAACAGCAATGTTCCAGACCCAAATTTCACATCTGTCAGCGCTTCAGAAATCAGCCAGATTGTTGCTGAATAATTTTCCTGAAGAACGGGTTTTTGCTTTTTATGGAGCCATGGGAGCAGGAAAAACAACCTTTATTAAAGCTATTTGTCACGAATTGGGTTCATGCGATTACGTAACAAGTCCCACCTTTGCCCTGATTAATGAATACACAACCTCAAATGGATCAGTAATCTATCATTTTGATTTTTACCGCATTAAAAAGCTTGAGGAAGCGTTTGATCTGGGATATGAAGATTATATTTACAGTGGAAATTATTGTTTTATTGAGTGGCCTGAAATGATTGATCAGTTATTGCCTGAAGGTATTGTGGAAGTCAGGATAAAGGAAGGAGATAATGGGCTCAGATTAGTTGAGGCTCAAAAAGTGTAAATATTTAGAACAATCTGCGTATATGAATTTTTTAGTAACCCAAATTATCACTCATGACCGAAAAGGAAAGATTAACTGAACATTCTGCATCGGGCTCAACATTTATGATACCCAAGGAAGAGATGCTCGAAATCAGGAGAAAAGGCAAAAAAATCAGGATTGGGATTCCTTCGGATATGGAAAAGGTGGAGTTTCGTGTTCCGCTTACTCCACAAGCTGTTGAATTGCTTGTTTCATATGGTCATGAAATATTGATTGAAAAGGATGCTGGCAAGGCTGCCAGTTATAGTGATGAGGAATATCGGGAGGCCGGAGCTTTGGTTATGAACGACAGAAAAGAAATATTTGAATGTGATATTATTTTACGCATTTCACCATTTGATGAATCTGAAATCGATTTGCTCAAAGGACACCAGGCTTTAATCTCTAATCTTCAGATTAATGCGCATTGCCCGAATTCGATTGGTAAGCTGATGCAAAAGAAGATGACGAATATTGCTTATGAATATATGGAAGACGAAGATGGACGGAAGCCAATTGTTCAGCTAATGAGCCAGATTTCAGGAAGTACTTCTGTTGTTTTAATTAACGAATACATGAGCAAATCGCGGGGTGGAAAAGGAGTTTTGCTGGGAAGCGTAACCGGAATTTCACCTGCAGAACTGGTTATTCTGGGATCGGGTACTGCGGCTGAGTTTGCAGCACGAGCCGCTCTTGGTCTAGGTGCAATTGTTAAAGTTTTTGATGATAACATCAGTTCGCTTCGTAAGCTCGAAGAAAAACTTTCACAGCGCATATTTACTTCGGTATATTATCCAAAAGTGGTGCGAAAGGCATTAAAATCGGCAGATGCAGTGCTTGGTGCCATGCCGGTGAGCACTCCGCTTTCATTTCGGATCTCGGAAGATATGGTAAAAAAAATGAAGCCGGGCTCAGTCATCATCGATTTAAATGTAAGTCAGGGAGGCTGTTTTGAAACTACACGATGCACAGACTTGAATAATCCATCATATATTGAACACGGAGTTATACATTATTGCGTTCCGAATTTACCATCGATAGTGGCTCGAACAGCTTCTATTGCACTAAGTAATGTACTGATACCTATTCTGATTTCAATTGGTGAAATTGGTGGCATCGATAATTACATTAAAAGTTCAAAGAGTTTCCGGAAGGGTGTTTATGTATACAACGGAATTCTGACCAACTCAAGTCTATCAGAAAAATTTAACATCCCCTATAAAGACATCGATTTATTACTGGCTGTCTACTAGATTAAATGTCAGAGAATTGGATGTTGTGAATAAAATAATCTTCGACTAACATCATCATCGAAATTCCGGGAACCTCAATTTCTTCGCCTGAAAAATATTCTACGCTGTCCTGATTAATCATTGTGCCTTTTGCAACAATTCTCCATTGCGTGGGAGTTGACAATTTAAATGGAATTGCTTGCCGGTTTCCATTAAAAACAATCAGAATAGTTTTCCATTTGTCGTCGTTGGCATGGTTTACCAACATGTATGAGGCAACGCCAGGTTGATAATCCGAAGAAAAAATAAGGTGCTTTCGAATCTGATCAGCTGAGGTCATCCGGAACGCAGGATGCGTTTTTCGCAGGCTGATGAGTGATTGGTAATATTTGAACACTTGATTATAAGTCTTTTTTCGCTCCCAATTGATGCAATTTATCCGGTCAGGCGATTTGTACGAATTTGAGTCACCCATCTTTGTTCTGGCCATTTCTACTCCAGCATGCAGGAATGGAATTCCCTGAGAAGTCAGGACTAAAGCTCCTGCCAACAGGTTCATACGGTTAATTTCATCCTCAGTAGCTTCCGGACAACTTAATTTCAGTTTATCGTACAGGGTGTAATTATCGTGGCATGATGCATAATTGACACACTGCCAGGGTTCAGTTGCCCATGGAGATTTGGAATTTTCGACATAGCCATATACGATTTGCGGATGGAAGCAGGCTCCTGCAATTCCAAATTTGATGTTTTCCTCCTGTATCGTCTTTCCACTAACAAATCCGATGCTTCGTGAATCGAAACTATTTCCTTTGATGCCATTTCTGAAATCGTCGTTAAAAACAGCAATACGGTAAAGTCGCGATACATTTGTTTTTACCGCCCGCCATGTTTCATTCAAGGGACTCTTATCCGCAGTCCAGCCTTCGCCATACAGCAGGATGGAAGGCGAAATACTATCCATTTTGGCTCTGATCTGGTTCATGGTCTCCAGATCATAAATTCCCATCAGGTCGAAACGAAACCCGTCGGCATGAAATTCGGTTGCCCAATAATAAAGCGAATCGAGTATAAATTTATGAACCATTCCGCGTTCTGTTGCAATTTCATTGCCGCATCCACTGGCATTTGAGAAC
>Ga0302292_1001781_pt1 | contig 13478 bp, 11 predicted proteins | sample III_Fen_N2_1_FD_194553 | JGI IMG/M metagenome (GOLD analysis project Ga0302292, IMG submission 194553) | Peat permafrost microbial communities from Stordalen Mire near Abisko, Sweden - III_Fen_N2_1 | ecosystem: Environmental > Terrestrial > Soil > Wetlands > Permafrost | place: Sweden: Abisko...
AAACCTTTTTAAAGGGCTAGAAAACTAAAAATAGTGGCTAATTTTTAGTTTAAAGAGATCAACAAAGTCAATTTTAACACTTCAAAATAAAATTAAGGGATGGTTGAGTCTTTTGCAACGGTCTCAAACCATTACAAATCTGGTTTGAGCATTTTAGCTAATCGTTTATTTTTCATCACTATCGATGTGAATATATAATTCCAAATTAATGTAATAGGAATAGGCATTGCACTAATTAAAAATTTTCGATAAGGTTGTAATTGCATTGAAAAGAAATTAGCTGGAAGTATGTACTCAAAAAATTTCAACAAAGGAATCCCGACAATCATTCCAGATAAATAAACACCATAATACAATAGTAACGTTATAATTGAAAATTTCTGTTTAAACACTAAATAAGTATTCAACAAATATGAAATAAATATTGTAATTATAGCTACAACGATATACGTTATTATCAAACTTATATGCAACATATTAAGAAACATAAAATTGAACGCTAACGTCATTAATGTCATAAAAACACCAACTATTGCAAAACCTAAAAAATGATTGAGGTGTTCTCTTTTTTTCTCATCTTTAACCCAAAAGGTAAAAAGATTTACAAATTGCATCATAACTTTTCTTTTAAAATAAATCGGGCAAAGCTACTGAAAAAACAAATACATTAAAGGACTTGAAACTTAATTTAAACCAAAATAGTATTCCATGTTTTTTTGTTATATTTGTTTTATACTATATTAATTTCTAGATGAAAGGATTTCTACTGTTTCTCTTAATATTAACTTATAATATTGGTTATAACCAGGTATTTACTATTGATAATTGCTATATAGTATCGATGCAAGGACTGAATAAATCTTCTCTTGATTTTAATGAAGAAGCTTTTAATTCATATATCTCAAAACTTAAAACTCCGATAGAAATTTTAGAACAAAAAGTTGAAGGTCATGTTTTTGTAAATATGGTAATTAAAAACAATATCATTACCGAAACTTCACTAATGATCGGATTAAACAGTATTATAGATAGTGGTTTAGTGAATTATCTAAAAAAAACAGATATTTCTTGGATAGGTTCTGAACCACTTGATCCAATTCAACGAATTGTAATTAGTATTAAAGTAAATTATCGGTTTTGCAGTTTGGAAAATATTTCTAAATCGAATCTAACACAATTATCGAGCAATAATGAGATTAATCAAAAATTGATAAAACAATTTAAAAACTCATATAATAATTTTGATGCTATATATTTTATCGATTCCGCAAATTTTCAGTACTATAAAAATTCAGTACCTAAAAATATTACTAAAAAAATTAATGCTGATTTAAAAAAACTTAATTGGTATAAACCTGAATATTTTGAAAAGGAAATATTGCTTGACTTTGATAAAAACAAAATTATAAATGTTATCCTTCAACAAAATGATTCAGTATTTATCATAGAAAACAATAAACTTATATTTAGCGAACAAGGTCATTTAAAGTATATTAGAAGATATCAAAATGATGTTACTATTGAATTAGAAAACAGCTGCAATGAATGTAAAAAATACAATAAAACACTTTCTTTTTACCATAAAGAACAAGGTTTATACCCTTTATCACAAACCGTAATTTCCTATTGTGATTATCCTCAATTACTTGATACTATTTCGTTTACAAAATCACTTTTAACAACGACTAAAAGTACATACATTCGTTCTAATCCATTTAAAATAAATGAACCATATAATAAGTGTACAGGTTTAACGAATGAGGAATATAGCTGTGTACTTTCTAAAACATGGGGGAATATTTTTGGTGAGATTAATAAAAATACCAAACTCAATGTTGTTCGAGAATTTATCGATATAAATAAGAAAAAATGGTATTTCGTACTAGCAAATCGCGATGATGGTTTTTTCTATCTTGGATGGGTTAGTGAAAATGATGTAATAGAAACTGTTGAAAAATAAGTTTACTTGGCAAGATATTTGGATTAATTTTTCATAATTTCACAAATCATAAAATCGCAAAGTTTAACGCAATAAAAAGGACAATAATTATGAGACAATTTCTTATCATACTGTTATTTATACCATATTTTTCATTTTCACAAACCGATTCCATTGTCAATTACACTGATATAAATGGGATGAAACAAGGATATTGGGTAAAAAAGGATATGGATGGTCAAAAAATCTATGAAGGATTTTTTAAAAATAATATTCCCTATGGAGAAATGAAACGATATCATGGAAATGGCGTTTTAAAAGCATTGATGATTTTCGATACGAACAATCAATATAAAGTTCAAGTAACATATTTTGATGATTCTGGTGAACTATCAGCAAAAGGTTTTTTTTACGATAAAAAACGTGATAGTTTATGGCAATATTTCGGAGCTGAAGCTAAACTTTTGGGCGAAGAACATTACAACAGAGGAAAGCGAAATGGTGTTTCAAAAAAATATTATCCAAGTGGCAAAGTTGTAGAAGAAATTTGGTACAAAAACGATTTACTAAATGGACCATGGATTCGGTATTACGAAAACGGGAATATGAGAATGAAAACACAACAAATTAACGATAAGAGGATTGGTGATTTTTATTCTTATTTTGCTGATGGTAAAATTGAGATAAAAGGCTTTTATAAAAATGATATCAAAGAAGGTGTTTGGAAAAAATACGACACAAAAGGTGGTGTAATAAAAGAAATGAAATTCACAAACGGCAACCTTGAAAACGAAGAAGCACTTGATAAAGAGTTTACTAAAGAACTTGAAGAAGCCGAAAAAAACAAAGGAAAATTCAAAGATCCTGAACTAGAACAAGGTCAAGGAACTGGCGGAGGAGCTGGCGGAGGAGAATAATTTTTAAAAAAATGTATTTATATGTTTTTGTTTTCAAAAAAAACATATCTTTGCAGTCCAAATTTAGGTACAGATATTAACTATCAATAATAAATAAAATGAAAAAAGGTATTCATCCTGAAAGTTACAGGTTAGTAGCATTTAAAGACTTATCAAACGAAGAAGTATTTATCACTCGTTCATGCGTTCCAACAAGAGAAACTATTGTGCACGAAGGCGTTGAATATCCAGTTATTAAACTTGAGGTTACCAGTTCATCTCATCCTTACTTTACAGGCAAAATGAAGCTTGTTGATAGCGCAGGTCGTGTTGATAAATTCCGTACTAAATACAAAAGTCATTTCGAGAAACAAGATACTAAATAGTCAACTTTTCTCTTAGAAAATACTTAAAAGCTCCGATTTATCGGGGCTTTTTTTATTTATTTACATACCTTTGCTTAAAGCATAAAATTAAATGATATGAATTATATTTTTTTTGACGACAAAGCTTGGCACAATCTATTACCACTGACCTATACCCGTCCAACGGCTGAAATCAGAATTGGAATTTTAACAATTTCTGATAAATGGAAAAAACATCTTAGTGGAACATTTTCATATTTAACCCAAGATTATCTTTCTGAAAAATTTCCACTGAGATTAGAAGCTACGAATATTTTAATAAATGGCAGTATTTGTCCGTCACAAGAACTTTTATCAGCAATTGAAACACTTCCCGAGAATACTTTTTTAACCCAAGGAGATCTTCTCATTGCAGCGAAAATAAGCGGAACTGATTTTAAAATCTTTTTGACAGAACCTGAAAAAATAGCACAAAAAGCATTTGATGAAAATGTTTTAAAAATTTCTTTCCCTTGGGAAATTTTCAAACATAATGGTGAAGCTATTGTTTCAGACTTCGAACTAATTACTAAAGGAAGAATATCTCAACCTCTTGGAGAAACAAACAGAGCAATCAATCCTGAAAATATTTTCATTGAAGAAGGCGCTTCGGTATTATTTGCGATCTTAAATGCGTCGACAGGACCTATTTACATAGGCAAAGATGCCGAGATTATGGAAGGAAGTATCGTTCGTGGTCCTTTTGCATTGTGCGAACACTCAGCATTGAAAATGGCAGCAAAAATTTATGGACCAACAACCATAGGACCATTTAGTAAAGTAGGAGGTGAAATCAATAATTCTGTAATCTTTGGATTTTCAAATAAAGCTCATGATGGATTTTTAGGGAATTCAGTCTTAGGAGAATGGTGTAACCTCGGTGCAGATACAAACAATTCGAATCTCAAAAATAATTATGAAGAAGTAAAACTATGGAGTTATCCTGAAGAACGTTTTATTAAAACAGGTTTACAATTTTGTGGCTTAGTAATGGGTGATCATTCTAAAAGCGGCATAAACACTATGTTTAATACAGGAACAGTAATCGGAGTAAGTGCAAATATTTTTGGAGATGGTTTTCCCCGTAACTTTATACCTTCATTTTCGTGGGGTGGAGCTGGTGGATTCCAACAATATACAACAAACAAGGCTATTGATGTCGCTGAAAAAGTATACGCTCGAAGAGAAATGCCATTAACAGAAATTGACAAAAATATTTTAAAACATGTTCATGAATTAGATGCTAAATGGCGAAATTTCTAGCTATTCTTTTTTTTTGGCATTGCAATTGTTTTATCAATTTTCGCATTTAAGTATAAATCAAAATCTGCCATATTGGCTAAAAATATATGAGTTCATTTCCCGACGATATTCTAAAACAATTAATGTTTAGCGAAGAACAAGAGATTATTCCTATTCTGACTGACGATATAGATGATGAAAGTGAAGCACAAATACAGTATCCTGAGATACTGCCAATTTTACCGCTTAAAAACGCTGTTCTTTTCCCTGGTGTTGTAATTCCTATAACGGTTGGTCGTGAAAAATCAATTCAATTGATTAAGGAATATAATAGAGGCGATAAAACTATTGGAACAGCAACACAACGAGATGCAAATATTGAAGATCCACAAATGCATGATTTGTATCCTGTTGGAACATTGGCTCAAATCGTTAAAATTATCGATATGCCCGATGGAAGTACATCGGTAATAATTCACGGAAAACGCAGAATCACTTTTGATGAACAAATTGCCACAGAACCATATTTACTTTGTAGAGTTTCGCAATTAGAAGATATAAAACCAGAAATTGACGATGAATTCAATGCTATTCTTGAAACGATGAAAGACTTGGCAATGAAGATTATAAATATGTCGTCAAACATTCCAAATGAAACAAGTTTTGTACTAAAAAACATTCAAAATGCTGGTTTTTTGATCAATTTCATCAGTTCGAATGTTGAAGCTGGAGCAGATGAAAAATTACAGCTTTTAGAAACAGACAATTTAAAAGATCGAGCAATCTTGCTGATGAAATTCATGGCAAGACAATTACAAATGCTTGAAATTAAAAACGATATTCTGTCTAAAGCTCATAAAACAATAGATAAACAACAACGTGAGTATTTCCTTCAACAACAAATGCGTTCCATTCAAGATGAACTTGGATATACAACTACCGAACGCGAAGTTGATGAATATTCGGAAAAAGCAAAAACAAAAAAATGGTCTAAAGAAATTGCAGCATATTTCGATAAAGAATTAAAAAAACTGCAACGCATGAATCCAATGCAAGCGGAACATTCAACGCAGCTAACCTATATCCAAACAATGCTTGAGCTGCCTTGGAGCGATATTTCAGAAGATAATTTTGACCTTCAAAATGCACAAACGATTCTTGATGAAGATCATTTTGGACTTGAAAAAGTGAAAGAAAGAATTCTTGAACACTTGGCTGTTTTGAAGCTTAAAGGCGACATGAAATCGCCAATTATTTGTTTGTATGGACCTCCAGGAGTTGGAAAAACTTCTTTAGGAAAATCAATAGCAAAGGCTTTGGGACGTAAATACGCAAGAATTTCTCTTGGTGGATTGCATGATGAATCTGAAATTCGTGGACATCGTCGCACGTATATTGGTGCAATGCCTGGAAGAATAATTCAAAATTTGAAACGTGTAGGTTCATCTAATCCAGTATTCATGCTTGATGAAATAGATAAAGTTGGTCGCGATATGCATGGTGATCCGGAATCGGCACTTTTAGAAGTTCTCGATCCAGAACAAAACGGAACCTTTCACGACAACTATCTAGACCTTGATTATGATCTTTCGAAAGTAATGTTTATTGCAACCGCAAATAATATCAACAATATCAGCCCTGCGCTTCGCGACAGAATGGAAATGATAGAAGTTTCGGGTTATGTGATTGAAGAAAAGGTTGAAATTGCTAAACGACATCTTTTGCCAAATCAAATTATTAATCATGGTTTGCAAACGGAACATATTGCAATAAAAGATTCTGTATTAGAGAATGTTATTGGGAATTTTACTCGTGAATCTGGCGTTCGTCAATTGGATAAGAAACTTGCAAAAATAGCTCGATCAGTCGCAAAGAAAATTGCAGCAAATGAAGCTTGGGATGGCGATGTTTCGCAAAAATGTATAGACGAAATGCTAGGGACTCCCGAAGTTCAAAATGACATGTACCAAGGAAATGAATATGCTGGTGTTGTTACTGGTTTAGCTTGGACTCCTGTTGGTGGTGATATATTATTCATCGAAACCAGTTTAAGTAAAGGAAAAGGAACAGTTACACTTACGGGAAACCTCGGGAATGTAATGAAAGAATCGGCAACGTTAGCTTTGGAATATTTGAAAGCTCATGCCGAACAATTCAATATCAATTCTGATATTTTTGAAAAATGGAATGTACACGTTCACGTTCCTGAAGGTGCAATTCCAAAAGATGGTCCATCGGCTGGGATTACTATGGCTACAAGCATTTTCTCAGCATTTACACAACGTAAGATTCGCAAAAGTTTGGCAATGACTGGCGAATTGACTCTACGTGGTAAAATTTTACCTGTGGGAGGAATTAAGGAAAAGATATTAGCCGCTAAGCGTGCAAATATCAAGGAAATAATTCTTTGTAAAGAAAACAAAAAAGACATCGACAAAATAAATAAAGACTATTTGAAAGGATTAACATTCAAATATTTCGAAACAATACAAGAAGTTTTAGATTATGCTGTTTTAGAAGAAAAAGTAAAATCGCCAATCAATATTTCGTAAACATTTCGCATGTACTTAAAATCGATATATATAAATAATTTTAAGAATTTTAAGGAAAGCGAATTCTCTTTTTCAGAACGAATCAATTGTATAATAGGACCAAACGGTGTAGGTAAAACAAATCTTCTTGACAGTATTTTTTATCTTTCATTTTGTAAAAGTTGCTTCAATAACATAGACATCACAAATATCAATTTCGATGAGAAATATTTTGCGTTGCAAGGCATATATACAAAGCAAAATGGCGAAAACGATATCTTTCATTGTGCATTAAACAAAGACAAAAAGAAAGTCTTTAAAAAAAACGACAAACAATATGAGCGTCTGTCCGATCATATTGGTCAGGTGCCATTGATAATGATTACGCCTTACGATATTCTTCTAATCAATGGTGGTGCAGATGAACGTCGAAAATATTTCGATGCGTTTATTTCGCAATTCGACAATGACTATCTGGTTACTGTCATCAATTTCAATAAATTACTTGCAGATAGAAATAAACTGCTTAAAAACGAATCGGAAGTAATTGATTCTGATTTATTTTCGGTACTAAATGAACGAATGGCTTATTTTGGCGAAAAGATTTACAAAAAACGCAAAGATGTTTTAGAAAACATCATACCAATATTTCAGAAATATTACAAGCAAATTTCTGAATATGAAACGGTAAGTATTGGCTATGAATCGCAGTTAAACAAAAACAATCTGCTTGCAATGTTCGAAAGTTCATTTGAACGAGACAAGATTATGGGTTATACTTCGGCAGGAACACATCGCGACGATTATAGCTTTTTGATGAACGAAAATCCTGTAAAAAATTTCGGATCACAAGGTCAAAAGAAAACGTTTTTACTTGCACTTAAATTTACCCAACAAGAATATACCTTTTCAAAAACTGGCATAAAACCGATCCTTTTGCTTGATGATCTTTTTGACAAACTTGACAAAACTCGTGTACAGCAAATCATTTCCGTTGTTTCATCCGAATTATTTGGGCAAATTTTCATTTCCGATACAGATAAAAGTAATCTTTCTACAATGTTCCCAAAAGAAACAGCGAACATCATATGTTTACCCTCATGAACAAATTCATATTATTAATACTTTTCTTCTTTCCTATTTTAATGAAAGCTCAAGATCCGGCTTCAATAAAATGGAATCAGATTCATACTAACGATTTTCAATTAATATTTCCAGAAAATTATGATAGTACAGCGAAAAGAATAGGAACAATGTTGCAAATTGAAAATGAATTTGAAACGCATTCGATGAAAATACATCCCGCTCCTATTTCGATTATTTTACACAATCAATTAACGATGTCAAATAGTTGGGTTGCGTTAGGTCCACGACGAATGGAGTTATTTCATACGCCTCCACAATCGTCAATTTCGCCATTAGATTGGAACTCTGCGTTAGTTTTGCACGAATATCGACATGTTATTCAATATGAAATGTTAAAAGAAAGTTTTGCTGGAAAAGTATTGTTTATATTAATGGGCGATGCAGGTTTAGGATTGAAGTCAGCAACGTCGCCCGATTGGTTTTACGAAGGAGATGCTGTTGCTACAGAAACAGCTCTTAGCAAAGCTGGACGAGGTCGTTCACCCGATTTTAGTAAAGATTTACGAGCTCAATTGCTCGATAAAAAGAAATATTCATATGCCAAAGCAGTATGCGGTTCATATAAAGATTATGTACCTAATCATTACATACTTGGCTATCATCTTATCTCTTATGGTCGTTTTGTTTGGAATTCAGAATTATGGCGAATAGCTCACCAAAAGTCAGCTAATACTTTCGGTTTTACTCCTTTTAGTACTGGGATAAAACGTGTTACGGGAATGAGAAAATATCAATTCTATAATATAGCAATGTCCGATTTGAAAACATATTGGTTAAATCAATTAAAAAACCAAAAACTTTCGAATTATGAAACGAGAAAAACGTTGTACAATAAGAGTTTTACGAATTATACATATCCTTATCAGTTATCAGACAAATCAATTGTAGCGTTAAAAAATGGAATGAGTGATATCCCAACCATTGTTAAAATCAACACAGATGGAACGGAAACAGTTATTAAAGAAGTAGCATCAATGATTGATGGAAATCCAATTAATACAAATGGAGATCAAGTTATTTGGGTTGAAGAATTTCCTGATTTAAGATGGACTATGCGATCGTATGCTGACATTATGTTATTTGACATTAATTCAAATACTACAAGAAGAATAACGAACAAACAACATTTCTATGCACCAGATATTTCGCCCGATGGAACAAAAATAGTTTGTGTTGAAGTAACGGAGAAGGCAACATACAAATTAGTTATACTGGATGCAAAAAATGGTGCAATAATTAAAAGATACGCAGCTCCTAACAATGAATTTATATTGACTCCACGTTGGGGAACAAATAATTCGATTGCACTTATGCTACAAGGCAAAGAAGGGAAAATACTTTCTACCTTCAACCTTGAGTCAGAACATTTCAAAAACTATTCAGAGCCTTCATTTACCGATATTTCAGAACCTTTTTTCTATAAAAAATATTTATTTTACACTTCGGAACATAATGGAATAAACAATGAAATTTATGCACTTGATACTATTTCAAAAAACTGTTTCCAAATCACAAACTCTCGTTTTGGTTCTCGTTTTGCGTCAGTCACACCATTTAAAGAATTGCTTTATTCATCATATACAGCCGATGGTTATACTATAAATTCGAAAATGATAGATGAAAGAGATTGGGTAAAATCTGGATTTTCAAATCCACCGACAGACTCATTAGTTCTTGGACTTTTAAAAGATGAAAAAGGCATACCGAACTTATTTGATTCAACTAAAAACTTCAAATATATCATAAAACCATATCACAAAATTCTACACCTTTTTAGTCCATATGCTTGGGGAGTTGGAATTAATACGAATAATCTAGATTCAAAATCGAATCAAAATGATATATCAATTTTATCGCAAGATAAACTCGGAATTTTCGCACTTGCAGCTGGATATAAATACGACTATATTGGAACAAAAAACTGGTATGCTAACTTCCGTTATATGGGGATTTATCCAATTATTGAATTAGATTTTGAAAAGGGTACTAATGGTGTATTATTAGATTATCAAGAGAAACAAAAAAAACTGAATTATGACACTTTGTTTCATCAGGATGGGAAATTATTTAGTCAAATTATTACATTCCCATTTAATATTTCAACAAGCAATTATAGTCGTTTTTTTGAAATATCAGCTATTAATCGTTTTGATAGCTATGGTGATCAACATGTTGACTTTAAAAGCGAAAATAAATATCATTTTATTGGATCAAACTATAATTATACTGAAGTTGAGCATAATTCGTTTGCTGCATATTCTGATTATTTAAACGTTGACTTTTACTTTTCAAACATAAAAGCTTCGCCTAATAAAAACATATTGCCAACATGGGGACAAACTTTCGAAGCTGGATATATAAAAAACATTCCCTTACTAAAAACAATAGATAATACAGTAAGTATAATTCAAAGTTTACCGAGCTCCAATCTCAGTTCTCAAAGTGAATATGTCAATTTTGTTGATCGAATGTATGTGATGGGCAAAATCTATTTGCCAGGATTAATAAAACATCACAGTATTTGGATTTCAGGTGGTTATTCGCAATTAGGCCAAATAAAAGATACAAATTATGCATATAATCCAGTTAATCCAGGAATATCCTTTGCTCGAGGTTATATCAATTATTCTGGTAAATATAAATGTTTTGGGTCGTTTTCGGCAAATTACACATTCACTTTAATTAATCCAGATTTTGCGATACAATCGCTACTTTTTTTAAAACGAATTCAAGCAAATATTTTTATCGATCATTCAATAATAAATAACTCAATTACATCATTAACGAATGGATCAACAACTTTTACTTCATTTGGGGTTGAAATTATTTCAGATAATCGAATATTAAATTGTCCTAATTTACCATTACAATTTGGATTCAGAACAACAAGCATAGATCCCGAACTTGGTCAAACAAGAAGAAGAATTATAACTGAAATAATATTTCACTATAGTTTATAAATGCCAGAATTCGTATCTTTGATTAATTGTAGTACATATTAACAAAAGACTGTTTAAATCCTATTATTCAAACAAATAACTAAAACATATTATCTATGAAAAAAGTATATTTTACGATTTTAGCACTTTCCTTTTTTGCATTTTTTACTTCGTGTGATTTGTTAAATAAGAATGATAGTCTTACATCAGCAGATATTGTTGAAGGCTTAAAAACAGCTCTAAACCTTGGTACAGATTCTTCTTCAAATAAATTATCTCAATTAAATGGATATTATAAAGACAAGTTACTTAAAATAGCTCTACCTCCCGAAGCAGATGTTATTTTATCACATAAAAATGATCAAATATTTCAAACACTTGGTTTAACATCTCAAATTGATGCTCAAATAGAAAACGTAATTTTAAGTATTAATCGTTCGGCCGAGGATGCCGCAAAAGATGCCGCACCAATTTTTAAAAATGCTATAACAAATTTATCTATAGCAGATGGACTTTCGATATTAAATGGTAAAAACCCATCAACAACTAAAGCAGGAACTATAACAGAGTCATTCGATTCATTAGCTGCAACGAATTATTTGCAAACTCAAACATTAACAGATTTGACAAAGGTTTTTAGTACTCCGATCAATAAATCTCTTGATAAAGATTTAGGACTAGGATTTTCGACAAATAAAGCATGGTCAACCTTAACAACATTATATAATCAAGGCGTAGATAAATACAACGATGCCAATCTATTCGGATTATATACAAATTTAGAAAAAGTAAAAACACCTGATTTAGGCACATATTGCACGAACAAAGCATTAATAGGATTATTTTCTAAAGTAGGTGATGAAGAAAAAAAAATAAGAAAAAACCCATATGATTGGGCTATAGATATCATTCGAAAAGTATTTGGATCCGTAAGTAAATAATTTTACAACTTTGATTGTTATATTAAAGAAATTCATAACTTTACAGTAAGTTTAAAGATCATTATTATGAAAAAATTTATAAAATCGGTATTGTATATTGCAACTTTAGTTGCAACAGTTAATGCTTTTGCTGGTCATGGCTGGAGCAGAGTAAATTATACTAATTCTACGATTTTTACTGGTGTCGTTACCGTTGATGGTATTCCAGCTGAAAGTGGCGATGTAATCGGTATTTTTGTAAAAGGAGAGTGCAGAATGGTTTCAACTGTTTTTATTCAAAATGGCACGGCCTATGTGTCAGCAGTCCTTCATGGTGAAAAAATAGATACTGCAATAATTAAATATTGGAGTGCAAAACAAGATAAAATATATGATGTTGATACAACAATAGCAACTTCGCCTTCAAATGAAATATTACTGTTGCCTATTAGAATAAAATCTGAAATTACTACTACAGAAAGTAAAATAGCTACTTCAATCAATACTGTAACTGTTTATCCAACAGTAGCTAAGTCAAATATATCAATTATGTCTTCAAATGAAGTAAACTCTGTAACTATAATTAATAATATTGGTAATATTGTTTTAAGCATAAATGAACCTATCACTAATAAAATTGATATTTCATCACTTGCAACGGGGATTTATTTTGTATCTGTAAGTTCTAAAAATGGTTCAACAATTACAAAAAAAATAATTAAAAATTAGATTCGTTTACTTGTTTAAATTATAACAATGTAGTTCCCGCTAACTTTCAGCGGGAATTTTTATTTTATACCAATGGCGACATCAATAAAAATAAAAGAAAAGGAAACGCTACAAGACTCAACTAGTACTGAAAAAAACAATGTATATGTTTTAGTATTATGCAATGACGATCATAATTCATTTGAATTCGTCATGAAGACTTTAATTACGGTATGTAAACATAGTACCGAACAAGCAGAACAATGTACTATGATTACTCATTACACGGGTAAATGTGATATTAAACTTGGAGAGAAGGAATCTCTTATTTCAATCAAAAGAGAATTAATAGAAAAAGGTTTAACTGCAATCGTTGAAAAAATATAGATTCCTATTGATTTTTAGTTGTTTTTCTTTTGCAAACTAAATCTAATTTCATAAGTTTGCAAACCCAATTGGACAGGTGGGTGAGTGGCTGAAACCAGTAGTTTGCTAAACTGCCGTACTCGTAAGGGTACCGGGGGTTCGAATCCCCCCCTTTCCGCTCAAGGTGATAAAAACACCACTAATTAAATGTTAGTGGTGTTTTTTCTTTTCAGAGTAAATTCTTTTAAAAGCCTAAAGTATAAAAGGGATCAAGACGAAATATTGGGGATTTGATGTTTTAGGCATAAATTTTAGCAAGTCTAAAAAGAAAGAAATTAATATCACGCACACCTCTGAATGTTGAACGAAAAGCTTTGATTTTAGCAT
>Ga0302292_1001785_pt1 | contig 13438 bp, 10 predicted proteins | sample III_Fen_N2_1_FD_194553 | JGI IMG/M metagenome (GOLD analysis project Ga0302292, IMG submission 194553) | Peat permafrost microbial communities from Stordalen Mire near Abisko, Sweden - III_Fen_N2_1 | ecosystem: Environmental > Terrestrial > Soil > Wetlands > Permafrost | place: Sweden: Abisko...
CAATTGGTGGATATGTATTTAAAATCATGTTTGGACCACAATACATAGAATCAATCCCCTTATTTAAAATAATGGGACTAGCAATTATAACAGGAGCACCTAGCCTAATAATAAGCAACGCTATATTTGCATTTGGAAAACAAAAAGAATTAATACAATTTATAATTATTTCTTTAGTATTAAACATAGTTCTTTGTTTATTACTTATTCCAAGATTTGGAATCTATGGAGCAGCTATTTCAGTAACAATAGCACAAACCATGGGAAATATTTTCTTAATTATAAAATCAAATAAAATACTAAAATAAATATTTTTAGTCTAAAAAATATAATTTTTTACTAAGATTCAATAACTACCCACCAATCTTTGTGTTTTTTAAATATATTTTTAACATATTTTTTATTTTCTTGCCAAATATTAAATATGCTCATTTTATTGTAATCCCATGAATTATTAAGCCACTGATAAACATTATCACAATTTCCTCTATACAAAAGAGCCCATAACCCACAGTTTCCTGAATGAGTAATAAGATATTTACATTTAGAAACAACTAACACTGCTGCAAGAAATTTAACTCCAAACTCCGCTCTTTCAATTCTTGGTAACTCGTGAGAAATACTAGAATTTTTTTTATTCATATGAGGTACTTCTTCGATAAATATACTATCAGGAAATTCTTTTAAAAATTCCTCCAAAAATTCAGTCTCATCTGATTGAAGTAAAAATTTAGTATTGGAATTTTGTTTTTTTATCTCCCTTGCTTTTGATATAAAAATTTCATACGATGCAATATTTGTCTCGGTAGATTTATCATTACCCCTATAAAACACCGCGCAAGTATTATCATAATTAATATGATACTTTGTTTCATAAAATGAAACAAAGTCTAAAACGTGATTGCTTGGCAAAAAATATTTTTCAATAAAAGGATTCAGTGTTTTAAAATCTATTTTCTTATAATCAAAAAACTGAATATAATTATAAAAACTAGCAGTATTTTTATACTCAATGTTTATATTATTATCTTGAAAATACAAAGAGGTAAGATCATCAAGGCTGTTTTCCTTATATAGAGAAAATTGTTCTTTACTATCAACTTGATCCGGTAAACATTTATTCTTATTAAAAAACCAAATAATACCCTCAAGTCTTTTTGAATAGCAAGAAAAGAAACCTGAATTGTGTGTTATTTTTAATATCTTCATACTTTAATATCTAAATTAATTAACCTTTCGTATTATACAACAAATTAGTATTTGTTTAATATTCTTTGTATAATTTCTGAATTTTATATATTATTTTTTTTGGGAAAGGAATAAATTTAAGAAACATAAATCCGATAATTCTTAATAATAAAATAACCTGTCCTATAAAAAAGTTAGGGTAATTTTTTCGATAATTACGAGATATGATCATCATCCTTCTTGCTTGTATTAATCTATTCTTAAAAGTGATAGATCCAGAATGAATAGTAAGATATACAGATAGTGTATTAATATTCGCAAGCTTGCCAATGCAGCCTAGTTTAAGCCAAAGTTCGTAATCTTCTATATGTTTTACGGCTTCACTCTCGCTATAACCGCCAACTCTTGTAATAGCTTCTTTACTAGCTAATATACTTGGATGAATAAAACAATTTCTTGAAAGCATCCTAGAACGGATTGATTGATCATCTTCTTTAAGTAAATACCTGCCAAGTTCTTGCTTTTTTTCATCACAAATAATAGCATTGGTGCCAATTAATAAATAATCTTTATTAATACTCAAAAATTCAACCTGTTTTTTAAGCTTATCTTTATCTATCCACTCATCGTCATCATCAATACGAGCTATATACTCCCCTTTTGCAAGACTTAGTCCTTTATTTAAAGTTTTTTGAATACCTAAATTAAATTCATTTTTTACATACACAATACGATTATCTATTTCTTGTAAACTGAAAATTAATTCTTTTGTATTATCAGTAGAACCATCGTCTATAACAATAATTTCAAAATTAGAAAAACTTTGACTCAGAACACTTTCTATTGCACATTTTATACCGGAAGAGCCGTTGTATGTAGGTAATATAACACTAATAAATTTTTCCATATATTTTATGAGATTCGATACTAATTAAATAATCTTTTATTTTTTTATCTTTTACAACCCTAAACGTTAGCAAGAATTTTATTCTTCTAAGTAGAGTAAATAAAAAATTAGCATAATAACTAATACTTAGTAAATTTGTCTTCCCTTTAGAATCACCAGAATAAGATATTTTTGGTTTTTTTAAGATTGAAAAAAGTAATAAAAATTTATTTTTCAAATATTGAATATGTGTTATTTTTGATAAAAATCTATCCCCAATATTTTTTTCAAATACAGATATAACCGTAGTATACATCCTAATACTATTTGAGGTAAGACTATCTTTTCTACTTCTACATAAAGTTAAATATTTATCTTGATGTAAAAAATTTACCTCATTTTTAGAAAGATATAACCAATAATCAAAATCTTCTGATGATCTTAGATTTTCATCAAAACCACCCAATTTATCAAATATATTTCTTTTAAAAAACACAGAATTGGGACTTATAAAATTACCATAACTTAATAATTTATTATAAACATAAGGACTACTCGCATTATCCATCTTTTGAATATAAATATTATTAGTACCATCAATAAAACAATACACTTTTGAATAAATAAAATCTGCAAATATATTTTTTTCTAAAAAATATATCTGCGATTCAATTTTTTCTGGCAACATTATGTCATCTCCATCAATAAGGCAAAAATAATCACCTTTTGCTATTTTAAAACCAGAATTACGAGCAGCGGATAAACCTTTATTTAATTGATTGTAAATAACTATTCTTTCATCTTTTTTTCCATATTCTTGGATTATTTTATCTGTATTATCAGTAGAACCATCATTAACTATAATTATTTCAATATTTTTATAGGTTTGACAAATAACAGACTCAATTGTTTGAGAGATATATTTTTCTATATTATAAGCTGGAATAATGACTGATACTAATTTTTGCTGCTTATTATTCATTTTTTTTAAATTTATCTATCGGTACTAATGATAAAGAAAGAATTATAAAAAAACAATATAAACCTAAACTTGCATCAAAATTTATAACTATTAAAAAAGATGAAAAAATACCTAGCAAAGAAAGAGATATCGGATCAAAATAATTTGACCATTTTCTCCACAAAAAAACAAAAATATTCCATAATAAATATAAAAAACTTATTATACCTAGTAAACCTCCCCATACCCATATTTCAAGATAAGTATTATCTGGTCCAACAGGTATTATATATGAATTATTACTAAGCTTCTTAAAATCGGCAGATGAATTTGGGCCTATACCAAATGGATGTTGAAGGGCATACCTTAAATAAAAACTCCATTCAAAAACTCGTACTTCTAATCTAGGGGTATGGTTTGATTCATCTAGAGTAATATTAGATGTTTTATCAATAATCTTAGATATTGAATAATTTTTTCTTGATGTAGGTATATTACCTGTATTTACAACTTTAGTTTCGAACTCTTTTGTTACTCCTTCAGGAACTATCATATACCCCAAAGATAAAATAAAAGAAACAATTAATATTCCTAATAAAAACTTACGCCAATTAAATTCTCTAAATGAGAAAATTAATAAAATAACAATAGAACCAATAAATAAACTTAGGGCTGCTCCCCTGGAAATTGTCCAGAATATCAACATTGAAAATATGGAACCAGATACAATATATATAGGTAATATTTTCCAATTTTTATTCTTTAATGTATACAATGACATACTAATAAAAAATAAAGCTGGAATAAGTAATATTTTTGAAAGAATATTGGGATCTAAAATATTATCTAAAGAATAATCATTAAGCACACCCCAATACCCTACTATGCCATGAGTTAAAAAATAATATATTAGATAGAAATTAGGAATAAATAATGTATATAAACACCACTTAAAATATTTTTCATCATCTTTAGTATAAAAATAAACAAGAAAAAACAATACTATCCCCATAAAAAAAGTACCAAAATCAAGAACAGCATGAAGAGTAGTAGGTATTTCAAAAAATAAAATAGCTATAATCCAACCTAAAAATATAGATAAAAATAAAGAACTTATTGTCCATAATATTTTCTTTGGAATTGAAAGAAAAAATTCTTTCAATTTATTATTTTTTAATACATATATTACTGTAAAAATAATAGATATTACTAATAATGCCTGAAATAAGTTTGGGGTAAAACTATAAGAAAAACTACCTTTTTCTAAGTTAAAAGCAAGTGAAACTATTGTTAAGAGTAATAATAGTTTATTTATCCCCTTAAAAGATAACTGTAACATAAGATATATGTTACAATATTACATTATGATTTGCAATGAATTATACAATGACCAAGGATTAGGAAATCAGCTCTGGAATTATGTAATAACACGTATTATTGCAAAGAAAAATAATTGTGGTTTTTCCATATTAAAAAAAGATAGATTTAAAGGTAAGGAATTCATAAACATTGATTTTGGTAAAAATTTGTCAGGTGGTAATACATCTAAAAGAGGATATATTTTTAAATTACCACATAATATTAAAAATTATTACAAAGAAAAAATAGAATTATTGGGATCTAATTTATCAGATATGTCAGATGACATATCTCGAACAGATATAAAATTACTTAACCTTCCACCAGATACAAAATTTGATGGGAATTGTCAGTCCACAAAATATTTAAATGGGCACAAAGAAGATATTTTAAAATGGATATCTATAAAAAATGAATATGAAAAATACAAAACTGATACAAATATCTGTATAATTCATTTACGTTGTGGAGATTTTATGAAATCCAAAGCATTTTTACCTATAGAGTATTATAAAAATGCAATGGAATATATTAAATCTATCAATAAGGATATTATTTTTCAGTGCGTAACTGATGAAAAAGAAAAAGCTGAAAAATTATTACCAGGGGTACAAGTAATCGGTTCGGCTCTCTACGATATTTCTGATTCAAACAAAGCAAATCACCATCACGGTGGACCTATTGGCGTTGATTTCTGTTTATTAAAAAATGCACATTATCTTATAGTACCAAACTCAAGTTTCTCTTGGTGGGCAGCATATTTAAATATTAATAAAAAAGTTATTATCGCACCTAAATATTGGGCTAGGTTTAATATTGCCGATGGTTTCTGGTCTCCTTCTGATATAATAACTGATGATTTTACATATTTAGATAAAAATGGAAAAATATTTTCTTCAGATGAATGTTGGTTAGAAAAAAATGATTTTGAAAAAGAAAATGAAAGTTTATTTAACTCAAATAATAAATTAAATAAAATATGGAAAAAATATATTTTTCCATTAAATTATTTAATATTTTTTATAAAAAAATTACCAACAATAAAAAAACGTATAATTAAATTTTTGTTAAATCAATAGGTTTTATAATTTGATTAATATAAAATATAATACTTTTTATTAACATTGCAAATTTAGATAATAAATAAATTGGAATTTTTCCAGATTGAATCTTAAAAACTTTTTTAGGATTATTTTTAATGTTTATAAATTCTTCTATAACCTTTACATAATCAGTAGCGACAGAGCTTGTATCAAAATACATTTTTGCATATTCAATAATTTGAGGTCTATAAATATTATTATTCTTTATATGAGTATTAATTATTTCAGCGATAATTTCTGGATCAGAGATATCATCAGGTAAAATACTAACGAAAGGCAAACTATCATCTAAATTGGCTGAAGCAGACTTAGAAACAACAATAGAAAGACCAGCAGCTAATGCTTCTGGAACAACTAAGGGAGCAGCTTCACCATCAGACAATAGAACTAGGCAATTATACTGAGATAAATTCTTATACACATCTTGTTTAAACCAATAACCCATATATCTACAATTGCCTTCTGCTTTAAAATTTTTATCCTGTATTGGACCAACAAAATCAATACTTGCTCTTTGTGACATTATATTTGATAACCATGCTTGTCTTTTCCTTGGTTCAATTCTACCTAAACATATAGCTCTATCATTACCTTTTTCTCTTGGTAAAAAATTTTTAACATCGATACCATTACGTATAACTCGTATAAATCCATTATATCCGTTATCTAAATATAATTTAGATATATATTGAGATAATGCGATTATCCCTGGGCATTTCATTGTGTCATAAAAAACAGAATAATATCCTATTGACCATTTATTTATATTTGTAATATAACCAGAATGACAAGTCGTACAAAATGGAACTTTTAATTTTCTTGAAAAGAAACTAACATACTCACTATAATTTAAGTGTACAAAATCAAAATTACCATTATTTATATCGGAAGCAACTTTTTTTAAATTTAAATCATTAAAAATAACAACTTCATGTCCAAGTTTTTCTAATTCAATCTTATAATTCCATATAATCATTTCAATTGCCCCAAATTTTTTTGATGGAATATTATCTAATCCACCAGCTATTATTGCTATTTTCATATCCTTATCCACCCTTTTGGTATTAAATCATCGCTATTAATAGTTTTATCACCAAACCACTGTTTTGGAACAATAACAATTTTATCTTTATGTTCTGACAACCATACCCCCCACCATGAAAATGAACTATTGGGAATAATAAAATTCTTACATGATTTCATAAGCATTAGATGCCCTTCATTCTTCACCCCTACGTACTCTTGCCCGACAAACATAGTGGGGAATGAAAACTTCATATTCTCTTCACACCACTTAATATCATCAGAAAAGACATATATCTTGTCTATCTTCACAGTTTTTTTTATCTTTTCTATACCTAAATCATAATACTCCTTACCGACAATCTCATGATTGGAGTTACCAACATAATCCCCTCTTCTAACATGAACACAAACTGAGTTTTCTTTCTCTATAACTTCCATTAAATTCTCTATATGTAAAGGTAATTTATCTTTAAGAGTAAAATCTTTCCGAATTATATCCGATATATCTTCAAAATATTTATAACTTTGCCACCACCCTTCTAAGTATACATCTGATTCAAGAGCCATTATAACAGGATCAAAGTGACAAACCTTCTTCTCTTTACCAGGAGTATTTATAAGCTTACGTCTGAAATAGTCTATGTATCTCATAAATATTCCAAGATTATGTTTCCTGTATAAAAAAGGGATATCATTTTTTGATGCAACATTTGCCTGAATATTGAAAACATCTAAATCATAATATCTGAAAGTAAAGTTTGGTATCGGTGTACGATCGAGAAGAAAGGTCAGATCAAGTCCTAGAGGAACTTCATTCTTAATAGAAAGTGCCCTTCCTAGTGCATACTGGAACATTTGATTCCCCATCCCGCCTTGTAGTCTTACTATTATCATATATTATTAATTTCTTTTAATTCTTTTATTCCCTCTTCTATACTAATACTTGGCTCCCATCCAATAATTTCTTTTGCTTTTGAAATGTCCGCTTCTGTATCACGAGGTTCAATACGCGGAGCGATGTACTCTATCGCTCCGCCAAGAAGGCTAGCAACATGATTTATAGAATATCTAGCACCTGCTCCGATGTTTATAACTTCTCCCTTGCCAACCTTTCCAGATGTCATAGCGAGTAAGTTTGCTCTTGCAACATCAGACACGTGAACAAAATCCCTTGTCTGCTCACCATCCCCTGTTATTGCCATTGGTTTGCCCTGCTTCAATAATTTAATGAAGTAGCCTATCACTAGAGGATATGAACCTTCTGGATTCAACCTTGGACCATATACGTTAAAATAGCGAAGACAAACAGTTTCAAGATTGTATATTTTTGAATAAAGTTTTAAATAAACTTCACCTATATATTTATGAGATGCATATGGAGACATTGGATTAATAGGCATATCTTCTCTCGTAGGCAAAACATCTGGCTCGCCATATATCGCACTCGATGAAGCAAAAATTAATTTCTTCACTCCATTTAATCTGCAAGCTTCCAAAACATTTAAAAGACCGTTCACATTGATATCATTGGTCTCTACTGGATTTTCTATCGAATACTGAACTCTGGGCATTGCTGCTTCATGAAATACGTATTCTACTCCTTCAAAAATAGAAATTAATTGTTCCTTTTCTCTAATATCTATTTTATGGAAAACTGCTTTGGGGTTTATATTTTCTTCTTTCCCTGCTGACATATCGTCAACTATATGAACTTCATGACCTTCTAGAACAAGCGCATCCACGATATGCGAACCGATAAACCCTGCTCCTCCTGTGACTATTATTTTAGACATACCGATTAGAAGCTAATCTTGGTCTTTTAAAAGACTCTGATTCGCTAATTTATTTTAATTTAATAATATATTTATTTTTACCCATTAATACCTGACCAAGGCTTCTAACGGGACTAAGTATTTTTATTTATAAGTTATCCACTTTTTATCCATACTATTTACGTAATTCTCAAAATCTTTATCAGGCGTACCACTAAATAAAACTCGACTGAATTTATATGTCTCTTTATTCCATGGGGCAACTTCGATAGCCTTCCTTGCAATTAATCTAGCGTTAATAATATCACCCTTGATCACATATGTTTTAGACAAAGCATAATAAGTTTTTGGATTCTTTGGATTTAACTCTACAGACTTAGTTAGAGCTTTATAGGCTCTATCCCAAACTTCCTTATTATATTTCTTACCATCAAATGTCAAATTATTCCCATCTTTAATATCTGCAATCATATATACGTCGAGTAAATTACCTATCATAAAATAAGCATCGGCATAATTTGGTTGTTTATCTATATCTCTCTCTATTTGAGCTGCTGTATAGTCTACAACTTTCATAAATTTATCCTTATTGGCAGGAGAAACAGTAGATATACTACTCTGGAACGGTTCAAAGAGTCTCTGAGAAATAAATACACTATCCATAAGACCACCCATAACTGAGATACCTTGTATGTCCTCTTTTGAATTATAAAAGTCTAAAATATTCTGGGTTGCTGTCGTCATACTATTCCACTCTCTAGCTTCTTTCATAGGCAAAAATACAAACACAACCATAGAAACCAAAGACCCTGTTATGACCAAGACAATAAAAATCTTCTTTAGAACTATTAATTTATCAGTTATTCTTAGCTTCCATGAAATATTGCTAACTCCAATAGCTATACCAATAATCAAAAACAGCATTAAATATGTAGCGATGGTGTCAAAAACAAATAAGTTCTGGATAAAATATCCAAAGATAATAGAAGCCAATACTATCTTCAAAGTTTTCAGTCTCGATGAATCAATAGAATTTGATTTTATATCTATAATTGATTCTTCTTTATTATTTTTAAACAAAGAGACAACAGTTAAAAGAAGTAGCAATAGGAAGCTAATTAATCCCAATATCCCAGTATTGGAAGCGAACTCCCAGAAAATATTGTGTGGCTGATTAAACCTCTCGACAAAGTATCCTTCCTTATAGAAATCAGTTGTGGAATACTTCTCAAAACTATATGGGTAGTTGTTCACACCAACACCCAGAAGTGTATTGTCTCTAAAGTTTTCTTTGGCGATATTCCAAGCCAGGAATCTGTTACCGGACTTTTGTTCAACATAAACCTTATGAAGACTAGAATCAGGATTAATAAGTAGTTTACCAGTATAATAAACACCAAAAATAAAAGATGCCAACAAAACAAAGCCTGTAATCTTGATTAATTTCTTACGAGATGACGCTAGAAATAATAACAAAGCTACTATAATAGAAAGACCAATACCCATCGCGGCACCATTGGCAATACCGAAAAACAATACAGGATGCTTTATAGCTTCTAGTATACCTACCTTCCCTATCAAAATATCTTTATTTATAAAAATTGGAGAAAGAATTATAAACAATAATCCCAACCCAACCATAATTTTCTTCCAATACTTTTTAAAATATAAAAATAAACCAAAACCAAAAATAACATTAAAGAATAGATACTCACCTAGATACGAGCTATTCCCAATAGTTGACCCATCTGATGTTTCAATAGAAAGTCCTGTATAAAAAATAATAGTTACAATGATACTACTTATAAATGAGCAAGTAAGAATATTTACAATGAAACTTTTATCTTTCTTTACTAAGAATCCTATAACAACAGTGAAGAGACCAAGTGCGTATAAATCAACCAAACTAACAGCATATCTCCACCCAAAGAAGGAATTGATAGGATCAACACCAAAAATAGAGCTGATGGTCAAAGCTGAAAAAAAAACGATTAGACCAATATGCACAGGACTTATGTTAATACTGGAATTTTTCTTATCCCAACTTCCCCATAAATACAAAGCCACAGATAGCAGAGTAAATGCTGTTATAAATAGAGACTTGGAAGTAGTAAAAGAATAAATCAGATTCTTCCCTACCAATAAAGGTGTTGATAAAATAATAAGATAAGAAATATACTCTACTAGCGTCCACTGCCAAACAGATGCTCCCTTTTGATTTTTTTTGCTCATATAAAATTTAGTTAAAATTACGCCATTTACTATATGCCTATATAGAAAGCGACGCTTATATGAGTATAGCAGAAATTTGTAATATGGAATACAAAAAAGCCACCCCTTTCGGGGTGGCTTTTTCTTTAACACATTTCAGAGTTAAAACTTGATATTCTAATTAAATATTAGAATTGTCTTGTTTCAACATTTGATACTGCGTTTCCAGCAACACTTGTTATCTTCATTGAAACGAAGCCTGATACTGAAGGAAGTTTCTTTGAGATTGTAAATGTCTTTGTGTCTCCAGCTGAAACTGTGAAGTTTCCTGCGCCATCAGCTGTTACGCCACTTTCAGTAACAATTGTTCCTGATGGTGTACCACCAGTAACTGTAGCTATTACAGAAGTTGCTCCTGATGTTGCATCCTTGTTGATGATAACATCATTGTCGCCAAATGCTGTAACAGTGAATGTCAAAGCAATTGTTCCTTGTGTTGAAGCTTGGAAGTCTGGAGCTGTGTAAGAATCAGATACGAATTTTACAACTGCACCCTGACTGTAGAATGATTGCTTTTCTCCTACTGATGAACCAGTTTCACTTGTAAATGCTGTTCTTGTACTTGCAATTTCAAGATTTGCTGATCCAGCAACATAAGATACAGTTAGACCATTTCCTCCTGGGAAATTGTCAGCGTCGTTGATAGTTGCATATACGCGGAAGTATTTTGTATCACCTGCCTTTATTGTATATGTATCATCTAGACTAAATGTAACTTGTTGTGTTGCTCCTGTAGCAAATGTTGAAAGATTTGCTAGTTCTGTTGAACCTTCCTTTAGGATAAGTTCACCAAGAACAGTATTCAATCCTGATGCATCTGAAGTAAGGTTGAATTTCAATTCATCAAAAGTCATATCAGCACCTGTGTTCTTTGCCTTAACTTCAAGCATAAGAACATCTGATGTTGAACCTGTTGTTGAAACTTCAACGTTTCCAGCTAATGGTGTAGCTGAACCCTTTGAAACTACCAACTTTACATCTCCTGTTGCTGCAATATCAGAAACATCAAGAGAATTTGAATTTAGGGCTGTACCATATGTCATGATAGCACCTGTTCCATCTGTAAAGCGGATGTTGTCAACTTTCATTGCCCAGAAAGCTGTCATATCAGCTGTATCAATATTTGATATACCTGATGTTGTTATGTAGAAAGTTGCTTTGTTACTTGAACCTTCTTTGATTACAGCGTTAGAAAGAGCAATACTCTTTGAGTAAGTTCCTGCTACATCCTTTGAGAAATCAGAAGCTGAAACTGTAGCAACCTTTGAACCATTCATCCATACTGAAACGTCACTTATGTAACGATCTAGGTATGTTGAGCCTGTTCCAGACTTTGTCATAGTAACCTTCATGTTTGTAACTTTGATGTCTGAATCTGAAGCTTCAATTTTGAAACCTAGGTTCTTAACATCAGATTGACCTTCGATTATTTTGTTCTCGATGTCTGTTGCAACTGTTGAAGTTGAGATATCTCCTGCTCCACCAGTTACTGTTGTTGTTGTTCCAGGAGCAGTAACGCAGTTACTTGCTAGTGTCATTCCGTTTGGACATAGAGCAACAGTTGTTGTTGTTCCAGGAGCAGTAACGCAGTTACTTGCTAGTGTCATTCCGTTTGGACATAGAGCACCAGTTCCTGTAGTTGTTCCTGTTGATGCTGCTGTAAGAGCTGCACGTGTAAGAGGACCAGCTACTCCATCAGCTGTTAGACCTTTCAATGTTTGAAAAGCTTTCAAAGCTGCTGTTGTCATTTTACCTAGAACTCCGTCAACTGAAAGAGTTGAACCTGTTGCCATGTTCAATGTTGTCTGAAGATCCTTTTTTTCTTGTAGAGTGTCGATTTTACTATCGAATGTGAAAGCTGAAACTGTTGAAGCTCCAACTAACGCAAGAGTAAAAACTGCACCTGCGAATAATTTTTTATTCATATTTCTAATTTATTTTTACGTACGTTTAAATTGATTTCGACTTATCCTCTGACGCGACTAATAAAATAATAATGTGTCGAGGAAAAAACCAATGTGTGTACATATTTAGTTCAATTAAGAATTAAGAATTAAGAATTAAGAATTTGAAATCAATTAAGAAATACAAATTGGAAATTAAAAATTAAAAATACCTAACTAAACTTTTTTACTGAACTTCTAAACCTTGGAACTTTATTTGTAACTTCTCTCTATCAAAAAAGTTGTGACAAACTTCAGAATCAAAATCTAGAATCGTAAACGAATTCCATAAACATAATCTGCTTGCTTCATTTTTATCTACCTTGCGGAAAACAAAAATATAGACAAGCATATCTGCCTTGTCGACAGGGCCGATACTACTAAACGAATCTTAAAATAATCTTTATGAATTTTCTTGCGATACTATACTTCTCTATCAAAGTAAATAAAGCGAGAAAAATAACAATGTGATTTTTCCTGCCATACATTACTCCTCTATCAAAGCAATAAGTAAGCAAGGAAAAACAAAAAGAAATCTAAAAGAAACGAATAGCAATTTGACCAGTGAATTTTTAATTAACAATTACTAATTACTAATTACTAATGAAAATACAGAGGGTAAAACCCAGTGAAAAATCACAATAAATAGAACCAATAATTATAGCTATAAGCTGTTTGGTATTAACGGATTATAGTATTAAATTTTCAATGATCTTGTCCCTTATGCGAATGCTCGAAAGCCACCACATAGGAGATACTACATATTAGCATATAATGCATAAAAATGCCAACACTAATACGTAATATCATTATATAATGGGGATAAACTATATGCAAGAGAATCGGGCTACAATGACTAGCTATCAAGAGATATTTAAGTCATTTTTAGTTAACCCCAAAAACCTGTGTATAACTATTAGACCTCGTCA
>Ga0302292_1001787_pt1 | contig 13430 bp, 6 predicted proteins | sample III_Fen_N2_1_FD_194553 | JGI IMG/M metagenome (GOLD analysis project Ga0302292, IMG submission 194553) | Peat permafrost microbial communities from Stordalen Mire near Abisko, Sweden - III_Fen_N2_1 | ecosystem: Environmental > Terrestrial > Soil > Wetlands > Permafrost | place: Sweden: Abisko...
CAGTTTTATCTTTTTTACTTAAAATGATCATTTCATTTATATTATCTAAAGATGACTCTAAATTAGCTATATTTAATAAATCCTTAGATTTTCCTTTTAATAAATTTAACTCAAGAATAGATGATTTTAATTCCTCTAAATAATCTATAAGAGGAACTGTTTTTTTATATTCTTTAATATCATCCAATAGATTTTTTAAAGATAAATCTGACAATTTAAATTTAGAATCAAAATATAGCTTTTCTAGGTCTTCTAGTTTTCTACTTAAAAGTCTTTTTTCTTCATTATATATGTATAAAGTAATAATAACTTTAGAATTTGTATGTTTTAATTCTGCTTTACTTATAAATATCTTTTTAAAAGATAATCTTCTGAATCTCATAGCTATCTTCTTACTTTTTAAGACATTCTTATTAAAATAAAAATTAAAATAACTTCTAATTAATCTACTTAAAGTTTTATCTGCAATAGACAAATTTTTAATAGAATTCTGATTATAAGCATAAATAGAATTAAATCATTCTTTAGTTGCGGGTGGAAAAAACCTAATAGGACCTATAGTATTAGTTATAACATCTAAAGGTATAATTTTATGTTTAAGATTTACTTTTTTGCTAAATATAAGCGGTTTAAGCATTTCTATCTTTTGGTTATTATTATTATTGTTCATTTTACTATTTTATTTTAGATATACCAATATTTTTAGTGGTAATAAGCTTCATATTTAGTTAATTTCTATATAGACACTAAGCTAAATAATAAAGGCTATTTCATTAATAAATTAATATTAATTAAGGTAAAACCATACCTTAGCTTTAAAAGCTAAGAATATAGCAAATAAATAACTATATATGTAAAAAAGGTTGGGCATTGTTAAAAGGATTATTGTTAGCATAACTCACCTTCTAGTCGTTGAACGGTTTTACTTCAAAAAAACTTTTGTTTTATATGCTAAAGTAAAGTTCGCTTCAAGTACACTAAATACATAGATAAAGTTATTCTTGAAATTAACCCAATAAATTACCAATGAATTTAAGTCTAAAAAGTCCAATTTAAACTAAGATAGACTTAAACATTGGAGGACTAACATCCCTAGCGTAGCTTTTTCAAAAACCCAAGACCTTTCCTTTCTGCATCTTGTGATCATATGCCCCGCTTACGCGACTGATAGACGTGTAAGTCAAACAGTAAAGCAAGATTAAGCCATTAAACTTGACAAGTAATAAACATAATTATCTTATTAGCTATTTGTAATTCGGCTTCGCCAAATACACCTAATAAAAAAACTAAAAACATTGGAATTAGATATCTACGTCAATGTTTTAATTACATCTATTTTCCATATAGTTAAAATCTTACTTGGAAAAAAAATATTTCTAACTTAATAGATATATAGCTGGATTAGTTATAGCATAAGCTATACCAAATAACAAACTAAAAATAAATAAACACATTTTTTAATTTAATGTATTTAGTAGTCATGAATAATACTATCACTTGAATAGTAAGTCATGTCAATTTTACAAAATTAACTTTGGATACACCCAGGTACTTTTTATGGGATCTGTGCCCCGCATAAACTGCCTCCTAGTCATTGTTCCCCTTCTATTTCCGGGGTTATTCCTTATCTCTAAGATAAAAAAGTAGAATAATATTTCTACCAATATGACCAACAAAATAAAGGTCTTTCAATAACATCTCACCAATTACCTTATACTACTAAAATTAATTAAATCATACCCAATAACTAGCAACAGTAAAGCTGCATAGGGTCTTCTCGTCTAACTAGAGGTAAACTGTATCTGCACAGTTATTCCAATTTCACTGAGCCAATCATTGAGACAGCTGTTGTATCGTTAAATCATTCATGCAAGACCGCATTTAACGGCCAGGGTATTCCGCTACCTTAGGACCCTCAAGATAAGGCCGCCATTGATCGGGGTTTCCTTCAAAACCAAGCTTATTTTAGTCAACTTAGCAAATCCGTTAACCAGCCGACATCGGGCAGAAATCACACTCAATACTTTGATTTATTATCTTATAGGCAAAGTGCTTTGTTTTAATTAAACAGTCGTACAACACTATTCCATGCTTCCTATTCTTTACCTGATATTAATCAGGAGGAATGGCTCTCCTTATCCCTAAGTTACGGTAGTTAGTTTGCCGAGTTCCTTAATGATTGTTCACTCAAACGCCTTCGTATACTCTACTTGCTTACTTGTGGTAGATTCTAGGTACGGTTATTATGTCACGTTACCTTTAACATAGCTAATACTATATAGTACTTCGCAATGCAAAAGGAATCTTACTGTTTTTCCAGAACCTTTTTCACTTTATGACGAATTTATCGTCATATAAAGGTTGTTACTTTGTAGACAAGATTTTCTCATCGTTTAATCCTTTAGGTTTTATAAACTTAGAGGCCGTTACTTTAATAAATCCATAAGCTTTAGGCGAGGGATATATATTTATCCCTTTTTCGTTACTCATGTCAGCATTCTCACTTGGGTCATTTATTCATTAATCTATTTAAGAAAAAGTCTAAAATTTACCCAACGTTCCGCTACCCCATATAATATGATAGTCTATATATTAATATGGACAAGGTGTCGGTATATTATTTAGATCCGTTAAATTTTCGGTGCCACTATCAGTGTAAATAGTAAACTAGATACTGAACCAGTGCTCTGTTACGAGGTCTTCAAAAAATGGCCGCTTCTAAGCCTATTTCCTAGTCGTATTAGATAGAAACTTCCTTAATTTCACTTAACAATAATTTTGGAACCTTAACTCTTGTTCTGGGCTGTTTCCCTTTAGACATACAACCTTATCGTACTATGTCCGATTATTCAAAATTCATCATTGCCCTTCCGAGTGCGAATACTCACCGATAAAATCTTCACGATCCCCCGATATATGCAAAACTAATTAATATAACAAGATGTTATATTAATTAAAAGTTGCCTGAGATCACAGTTCTGTACCTGCTATGATGTAATTTAAATTACCTACTTATATAGGTTTCGCAGAAAACCAGCTATCCTAGTCAGTATTGTCTTTCACTAACTTACCATAATTCATCGGATATCTTTACAACGATAACCCGTTCGGGCTTTTATAACCCTGATTATGGTAAGATCACTAGGCTTCGGGTCTAATTTTAGATACTAATTCATTATTTCATAATTGGTTTATCTAGGCATTACTGCTCGCATCTAACATTAACTTGCTGACCCATTATGCAAAAGGTACGCTCTCACTATGTATTTAAACTTTGCTTGAGCTGCTTATAAAACTACTATTTCAAACCTTTCCTTCACAGTACTATACGCTGTCGCTTATATATTATATTTAGCCTTAGAGGAAGGTTCCCCTTTATATTCAAACAGGTTTATAGCCCGTTTTACTTATTTAAAGTATTAATAGTGACTTAGTTATCTTCATCACTTTAAATTATTTAATACAAATAACTTGTTTAATACCCTAGGCTCTTCTACTTTAATTCACACTAATTGTAGAATCTCGTTTGATTTCTTTTCCTAAAGTTACTAAGATATTTCAATTCACTTCGTTTATTACTGAATTTATCTAAGAGTACATGTGCTAACTTCTTTTTTCAAACACAAATTTAATTAAACTCTCTTTAATATATAGCAAGGCATTCCTAATAGTTTCTTTATATACTTGCTTATACTACAATTTATAGTAGATAAACATTAAATCTATATCGATTACATTACTAATACCAATATGTGTATTTTTCGGGTTATTATGATTCGAACATAACAATTCCTCAACCCAAATGAGACGCCTAACCAACCTGGCTCTAACCCGTTTAACAACACTATATATATATCTTTATTTTATATAATAAACAGTACAGAGAATATCCGATTTGAACGGATGTGATTTTATAAAAACCAAATAAATTTCAAGTTTACCGCCATAGACCACTCGGCCAATTCTCTTTTATCTTAATATAGATTATTGCTACATAATATTATACTGTGATTCTTTCAAGACTTGAACTTGAATAACATCCTTATCAAAAACGCACTTTACCAATTAAGTTAAAGAACCTACTACAAAAGTTTATTTCTTTTTTTTTTATTATAATTACAGCTTTAATATTTTTAAGTTAAAATATATAACGCATAAGTATCACATAACACAAGAGTACTCAGACTTGAACTGAGAATTTGAAGTTTGAAGCTTCTTGTTTTGCCAATTAAACTATGCTCTTTAAAGCACTTAACTAGAAATTCAAATAAATTATACTTATTTTGGTAATATAACGGAAAAGAGATGAATTGAACATCCAGGTGTTAATACACAATATTTAGCAAATATCTCGCCTTACCAATGGCAACTTTTCCTTTCAATGGTAATTAACTTATTTTTTTTAGAGAACTTATTAAATTACGGGTCAGATCGGCCTCGAACCGACATCTACTTTCGTGACAAGAAAGTTCTTTACCAATTAAGTTACTAACCCTTGTTTATTTATTACTGCGGCTAGCCGAATTCGAATCGACATAAAACGCTTGGAAGGCGTTCGGTTTACCATTAACTTATAACCGCTTATATTATTAAGACCTATGGGGCTCGAACCCATATAATAGTGATTAAAAGGCACATGCTTTACCAATTAAGCCAAAGTCTCTTCGTATAATATATACGTTTTAAATTTTTCCATTATATAATTTAGAAAAACTTACTTTGAGAAAGCCATAAGTACTAAATTTAAATATTAAATTTAAGTATTTAAGATAGATATTTAACCAATATATTTTAACAAAGCTTTTATTATTTCTAAAATGTAATCTTGCATATCAATATCTAGATATTTAAATTCACTAACACTCATTTTAAAATTATTATTAGCATCAAATCTATCATTACCTTCAAGGTTTTCTCCTCCAGACCTAGTTGGAGCTGGAATTAGGGAAGGTGAAGGAGAAGAAGGAGAAGGAGAAGGAATATTATAACCATTTCTATCACCACCGTTATTTTCAGATGAGCTAGAGCTAGAGCTAGAGCTAGAGCTAGAGCTAGAGCTAGAGCTAGAGCTAGAGCTAGAGCTAGAGCTAGAGCCTGAGCCTGAGCCTGAGCCTCATGTTTCACGTCATATTCATCCTGTTTCTTCTCATTCTTCTTCATATTGAGGGGCAATTTCACCACCTTTACCCAGTTTTTCTGTATTATCTCCATATTCAGAATCTGGCATAATTTCTTTACCTTTACCTTTATCCCTTTCAGGTTTTTCTGTGTTATCATCCTCAGAATCTGGCACAATTTCTTTACCTTTATTAGATTTAGGTTTTTCTGTATTATCTTCATCTTCAGAATCTGAATCTTCATCTGTGTATCATGATGTTAAATTTGCTTGTTTATCTTCTGGCACAATAGGTCTACCTTTAACCCGTGTAGGTTTTATTGTCTCATCAGAATCATAAGAATTATCAGAATCATCTGATTCTGGTTCTGTTTCTGTTTCTGTTTTTGTTTCTGTTTCTGTTTCTGTTCCATCTACTTCTTTAAGATTTTCTGACACAATTTCTTTACCTTTATGACTTTCTCCTCCTGTTTCTTCACTTGAAACTGTTTTTGCCGTATTATCTATCGTTTGAGTATTGTTTAATGGATATTGCATTTCTTGTATCCTTTTATTTAAATATTCATATACTATTGTAACAATTTTTTTAAGAACCTCAGTAATATATGGAAATAAAAAGAAATAGTCAGACCACATCTACGAAGTGTCAATAAAGTATACTTGATTCTAACCCCAGGTGGTGGTTATCAGTAGAATGGTAAGCAAGCACACGTCATAAACCAACAGCTATAAAAGCTGTTCCAATCATAACATGTATACCATGGAAACCTGTACCTAAATAAAAACAAGATCCGTATATTCCATCACTAATAGTAAAAGAAGAAACTGTGTACTCTAGACCTTGAAAACCTGTAAAGATTAAAGCTAAAAGTACTGTAGCAACTAAACCATATAAACTTCCACTTCTGTTTCCTTGTATTAAAGAATGATGAGCATATGTAACTGTCACACCACTAGATAATAATATAACAGTATTAAGTAAAGGTAATTCAAAAGGATTTACAGCTTCTATTCCCATAGGGGGTCATTGAGCACCTAATTCGATAGTAGGTGATAAAGCGCTATGAAAGAAAGCTCAAAAAATACCTAAAAAAAATAACCCTTCTGAAAGTATAAATAAAGCAACTCCCAGATTTAACCCTTTTTGTACCGCTAATGTATGATTACCTAAGTATGTACCTTCACTTATAACATCACGTCATCAAAAGGACATAGAAGAAATAACAGCTATAAAAGCTAAAGCTAAATATATCTCTGCATGGCTAAAACCGTGCATTGTTAATACAGCGCTAGTTGTTAAATTTAATAAAGCTATACAAGTAAAAAAAGGTCAAGGTGATGGTGAAACTAAATGGAACGGGTGTGCTTGAAATTCACTTCTTATTAAATTAGTCATTTTTCCCTTTTTTTTTCTACATCAATTTAGACATAGCCTATTTTTTTATAAGAAGTATCACATCATTAATTATTAATTTCTTATTAAAAAAGTACATAATTTTCCAAATAAAATAGCCATAAGTCCTTATATATATAACTACTGACCAGCCTCTAAGTCTACTTTTTTATAAGATTTATTAGTTCTTATAAAATACAAAAAATACATCATTTTCCAAATAGAATCAAAAAAGATTTTAGTATTTATGCCGCTAAGGGATAAGTGATTTGAACACTTAACCTACCGTGTGTAAAACGGTAGCTCTACCAATTGAGCTAATCCCTCTTCTATATGTTTAACTTATTTTTAAGTTTAACTAAGATCTTGTTTTTTGTTTTATTGTAATAACAATGGCACCAACCATCGCTAATAATAGAATAATAGATGTGATAATAAGTCAGATGCTATGACTAGTATACATTATATTACCTATGCTTGTAATATGACTAGCTTCAGACAAGTTTCCATCCCATACTTTACTTGTAGCGTATGATATTTCACCTTTATCTGCCATAATACCTTTCATACTTAATATATTGTTTATCGTATAATTGGATTGAATATATTCTAATTTATTATATGTATCATGTCAATATGCAATAATACTATAAGGTAATATATTATTCACAGGGTAGTTAAAAGCAAGTATAACAAGTAAAACTAAAGGTATACTGTTACCAGTATCATATAATAATTCACTTATTCTTACATTAATTAACATTAATATAAAAAGGAACAAAATAGAAACTGCTCCTACATAAACTAATAAATAAGATAATCCTATAAAATTTAAACCTAAGACTATAAGGTAACAAGATATACTTAAAAACAACCCTATTAAGAATAGTACAGAAACTATCGGGTTTTTACTAACTATTACTAAAATACCGGATAAAATAGAAACTAAAGAAATCAAATCTAATATACCAGAACGATAACCGTTAATAAAAGTTTCATTTAAAACAAAAAGAGAATCCATAAATAACAAAATTTTTTTTAATCTCCTATATTTTCTGTTCGAAAATTTTTATATAATATATACTTTTTATAAGTATGGTGAGTAAAAGAAATTATAGTGATATTATTTTGTGTGTACAAGACTCGAACTTGTATAAATGTGGCCGTAACACACTACTCTGCCAATTAAGCTAACACACATGCTTATTTTAGATTAAAGGGTATTATATATATATAGCCCTTAAGATGATTCGAACATCTAACCCTAATATTAACAGTATTATGCTCTACCATTGAGCTACAAAGGCTTTAAATTATACATGTATATATAGTAATTAAGGCTTTAATTATAAATATCTGTGCGGACAAAGGAGTTGCACCTCTATATACTGATCATGAGTCAATTATGTTACTATTACATCAATCCGCATTTAAATTAAAATAACTATATAATTTAGGAAGGAAAGGAATTGAACCTTCGATAGCAAAAGGCTATTGAGTTTACAGCTCAACCCGTCATACCAACAAACGGGACCTTCCTTTTGCATAATAATACATATATACAGTTTATTGTTAAATATAATCAACCCCGTGCAATTTCCACTACACGAACCGTATTTCGACTTAACACCAATCAAAGTCACACATACGAAAATTTACTAAACCAGTATAAAGAACCAATTATCTTAATTTAAAAGGAATAGCTCACCAAACTTATTGCACATACTTCTTTCGGCGCGTGACGAGTAGTTAGTACCTATCTGAGATAATATCCACCGTGACGTGGTGATTCACGATTACTAGTAATTCCTTATTCATGTAGTCGAGTTACAGACTACAATCCATATTATAACCTACTTTTGAGATTAGCTCAAATTCACACTTTCGCATCTCTTTGTATAGGGTTATGTGGCACGTCTATAGCCCATAATATCAAGGCCATGATGACTTGTCTTGGTCCCATATATCAAACCAATATAATGGCGAACTACTTTATAAAATATTATTTAAAAATAAAGCAAGGGTTTACGTTAATTTTATGGAACTAACCAAAATCTCACGACATTAACTGAAGACAGCCGTGCAACGCTTGTATTTCTTTTATTCGTTAAAGAATAAAAGATTATTCAAATTGTGGTAAGGTTTTTCGCGGAGCATCGAATTAAATAACATACTTCACTACTGGTTTCAGAAACGGTCTAATGATTTCAGTTCCTGCGTTGCCGCATTACTCTTAAGGTGGAATGCTTACACTTTCATTTATAGGCTAAATTAATCTAGCCAATGACATTCATAATTCTCTGCCTGGACTACTAGGGTATCTAATCCTGTTTGCTACCCAGGCCTTCGTCCCTCAACGTCAGTTACTAGATAGAAGGTTGCTTTCGCCGTTACCAGTCTTCAAGGAATCATCAAATTTTAACTCTCCTCCATAAATTCTTCCTTCTCCTATAAAACTCTAGTTATATCGTACCCTTTCTTGGGCTAATAATACCGTCTAGGTACCCTTTAAACCTATTAAAGATGAATAACACTAGTCTTCTACGTATTACCGCGACTGCTGGCACGTAATTTGGTCAAGACAAATAGATAGAAAATTGTCATTATCAGTATTCTATCTAGAACTTTATTCGACATAATCGATATCAACCTTTTAATTTTAGGTATAACAAGCTTACACTTTACGTTCCTCCAAGTTGCTGGTTCAGCCGTTAGGCTATTGACCAATATTCCTCACTGCTGTACTATACGTATTGGGGTTTTTTCAGACCCAATGTGATCGATCGACCTCTCAGCCTCGACTACGGAATTTTTGGCTAGTTAAGTCATTACCTTAACTACTACCTATCCGAGATATTTATTGTCATCATAAAGCGGAAAATTAATTAATTAATTCCTTTCTTATATTAGGTATTTATTTTCCCTAACTTTATGGTAGCCAAAATACCATATACTCACCTGTACACCACTTCTAATTAAATAAAGAGCTTTGTGGGCTTTTATTCTCACAATACTCTTATATTATATTAGACGTACGATTAGCATGTGTCAAGCATTTGGACAGCGTTCATTCAGAGCCATCATCAAACTCAATTAAATAAAAATTGTGATATTAATAATATTTAAATTATAAAAATATCACTACTAATGTGAATTTAACATTCATATAAAATAGGAGTCTTAAACCAAGAGCTTAGATAAAACACTAAAGAATTTTAAAGAAAATCAAATTTTTTATAATTCGTACTAATTAAAAAGCCTTAAGCAATAAAAAGAAAAAAAGAATTACCATCTTTTATTTCTAAAGATTTAATCCACTAATTACTATATACAATTAGGATACTATTAAGCCGGTTCTTGTAAAAGTTATTAGTCTAAATTAAGGCTTAACCATGGGCTTGTTATTTAATAAAAACTGCAAAATAAACAATATTTATCTATCTGCATCGATCAAAGTTTATGTAAACTTTTTTTTTCTGTGTTATACCAAAAGCTTTTGCTTTAACACTCATATATCCGTGTGTACAGATCTAATAAGCACCGGACTTTACTAAACTATTATAAAAGATATAATAATATCTTAAAATAGCACTGTACTTTTTATATCACTAAGTATACGATAGCACATTACTCTAATAATAGAGCTAAGACATACTATTATCTATATTAAATTTAGCTTAACATGAATCGAACATACTATCATAAATTTATGATAAACCATTCAGCTATACGAATTAGACATATTACGCTCATCTATGGTTTATAAAAAATTTTAAAAATCAAAGACTAGTCATAAAACAAGTATTCATTATAATTAATGTAAGTCTAATCCATCTTTAATATAGCTACTTGTTAACACAACAAACACTTGAGCTTGTATAAATGCAATACCTAACTCAAGACCAGAGAAAGCTATTATAAAGGCTAAAGGTATTAAGCCTAAAAAAAAGAATATAAAGCCTGAAGTCATAATATTATACGTGAAACCTGCTAAAATGTTTAATAACATGTGACCACTTAATATATTAGCTGCTAATCTAAGCCCTAATGAAACGTTTCTAGCTAAATAAGAGATAAATTCAATTAAAACTAATAGAGGTAATAATCCTAAAGGACAACCTGCTGGTACTAGTAAAGAAAAGAACTCTAATCCGTGTTTTTGGAATCCTAATATTGTTGCTCCTAAAACTACAGTAAAACTAAGAGCAAAAGCTAATATAAAATGACTAGTTGAAGCAAAACTATAAGGAACCATACCTATCAAGTTATTAATTAAAATAAATATAAATAAAGTATATATAAAAGGGAAATACAATTGACCTTTCACGGCATTTATTTGGTTTGTTACTATACTATGTATTGTTGCATATAATGTTTCTTGACTAATTGATCAACTATTACTTATAATTTTATTATAATTAGTTGCCAATACGCTAGTAGTTAAAATAATAAATGCAGATATCAATAAATATAATCCTATGTTAGTAATTGATATATTAATGTTACCTAATATAGGGGCCTCTATACTTAAAAGGTTTCTTATCTCGAACTGATCAAGTGGACTTGTTGTTTCTCTAAAAAGACATATATACTTAGACATTAGTAAAAAAAATTTTGTTGTTAATTGATTATTATTATTCATATTATTCGATTTATATTCTTTTTCAAGCTTAAAAAGCTTAAGCTGGGGGGTAAGAATAAAAGTACTAATCTACTGATTATACTTATTAAATAAATCACTATATTAGCTTTACCTTTGAACTAACCCTTTTCTTATCTAAGATTCGAACATAGATCAAGATATTAGAAGTATCCTGCTCTGCCATTGAGCTAATAAGAATGCCCAAGCTTAAGCTTGAGGTTAGCCAAATAAAACCACTAAATTGAAACCCTAAATAATAAAGAATGGAAATGATCTACTAAGACCTGAGAAAGCTATTCTGAAAGCTAAAGGTATTAAGCCTAAAGGACAACCTGCTGGTACTGTATGTATGGCGTTATAGGGATTAAAGAAAAAATCCGTTACTTTGTAATGGTAGAGTAACAAAGGCATGAGGTTTTGGTGGACTTGTTAATGCTCACTCTAAACTATTGTAACTTCTATTTAATAATGTTTGTAAAGAGTCACTATAGAATTGAGGAGTTAATCAAGGGTATCTACTTGTAGCTTTACCCTCTACTAATTGCACATAAACAATGTATAAGAATAATCAACTAGCAACCACACTAATTATAGACCCAAAACTACTTATTAAATTTCATCCTGCAAAAGCATCAGGGTAATCACTTATTCTTCTAGGCATACCTTGTAAACCTAAGAAGTGTTGAGGGAAGAAAGTAACATTAACACCTATGAACAATAATCAGAAATGTACTTTAGCTAACATTTGATTATAATCTAACCCTAAGATTTTAGGTATTCAGAAATATCATGCGCTAAATAATGCAAAAACAGCACCCATACTTAATACATAATGGAAATGAGCTACAATATAGTAAGTATCATGGAAAGCAATATCAAGAGAAGCGTTAGCTATAACAACTCCACTTAATCCTCCAACTGTGAACATAAATACGAAACCTAAAGCAAATAACATAGCAGGTGTTAAATGTATAGATCCTCCATAACATGTTGCTAATCAAGAGAATATTTTAATTCCTGTAGGAACGGCAATAATTAATGTAGCAGCTGTGAAATAAGCTCTCGTGTCAACATCTAAACCAACTGTATACATGTGATGACTTCAAACAACAAAACCTAAAACTCCGATAGACATCATGGCATATACCATTCCTAAATAACCGAAAACGCTCTTGTTAGAGCTAGCTGAGATTACAGTACTAATAATACCAAACCCTGGTATAATTAAGATGTACACTTCAGGATGTCCAAAGAATCAGAAAAGATGTTGGTATAATATAGGGTCACCACCACCTGCAGCTTCAAAAAATGATGTATTAAAATTTCTATCAGTTAAAACCATTGTAATTGCACCAGCTAAAACAGGTAATGATAGTAATAATAATACAGCTGTAACAACTACAGCTCATCCAAATAAAGCTAATTTATGTAATCTTATACCTGGACTTCTCATATTCAATATAGTAGTTATAAAGTTAATTGCACCTAATAAACTACTTATACCTGATAAGTGTAAGGCAAATATAGCTAAATCTACACTAGGCCCACTATGACTTTGTATACCACTTAAAGGTGGGTACAATGTTCAACCTGTCCCTGCTCCATTTTCTATACCACTAGCAAATAAGAATAATATTAAACTAGGTGGTAATAATCAGAATGAGATATTATTAAGTCTAGGGAATGCCATATCTGGACCTCCAACTAATAATGGTAATAAGAAATTACCAAAACCCCCAATTAAAGCAGGCATAACCATAAAAAAGATCATTAATATAGCATGAGCTGTTATCATACTGTTATAAAGCTGGTTATCTGCTATATATTGAACACCAGGTCCACTTAATTCTAATCTTATTAATACAGAAAAAGCAGTACCTAATAACCCTGAAAACAGAGCAAATATTAAATATAATGTACCTATATCCTTAGCATTGGAAGATAAAAATCATCTTTCTGTTCAAAGAGATATACTTGATATTAACAATATATTTTTTCCTGTTAAGAGATGACTCTCGGCTGGGACTTCTCTATTATATGAGTTGAAGTGGGGTTTTACGGTAGGACAATCGGGCAGATACTAAGTCCAAATCACTGCTTTTTACTCAAAAGTAAAGTATTACTTATAAACCAGGAGGGCAAATTATTTAGGTACAGTCGATAGTAAACTAGTACTAGTTAACTATAGTGGTATAAAAAAAAAGAATTTTTTGTTGTTAATTGATTATTATTATTAATATTATTCAATTTATATTATTTTTCATTATGGGGGTAAGAAT
>Ga0302292_1001793_pt1 | contig 13397 bp, 13 predicted proteins | sample III_Fen_N2_1_FD_194553 | JGI IMG/M metagenome (GOLD analysis project Ga0302292, IMG submission 194553) | Peat permafrost microbial communities from Stordalen Mire near Abisko, Sweden - III_Fen_N2_1 | ecosystem: Environmental > Terrestrial > Soil > Wetlands > Permafrost | place: Sweden: Abisko...
GTTCAGTCTAAGATCAAAGTTGTACGAAATATCAGAATTCGAAGTACTCTGAAGTTTCATCCATTCGGTTTTATTTTTTTGAATAATAAGACCAGCATCGTTAATACATCTTGAAGGAATTTCACTAAAATTACTTAATGGTTCTGTCGCATCAAGTAAGATTAACAGACTGTCAATTTTGGCCATTACGATTACATAATTGAAAAAATGACTGAAAGGATAGTCAAGTTTTATTTTGCCATGGCTTCGCGTGCTTAAAATAACAGGATAGGCCTCTATGCCTGCAGCATTTAGCATCCCTGTAAGAAACAGATTGATATCGGCGCAATTACCTGTCTTGGCTGTTAAAAATTCTTTGACACTTTTGCTCGCAAATTTATCGCTGTAACCATTCCAATTAAATTTTGATTTTATAAAACTCTCAATATTTTTTGCCTTTTCAATGGCCGGTTTTGTGGTAATCTGCATGCCATCAACAATCTCTTTTGCCCTTTTTTTGCTATTATTAATATATTTACCGAATGATTCGTTGTCTATCATTTCTTCCGAAAGTTTTGGCCAGGTTGTCATGATTGCCTGGATACTGCCATCTGGCCGATGTAATTGTGACAATTGGAAATCGAGCTTTATGATATAATCATTGGCCGAAGTTATAAATGATTCATCCTTAAAAGCCGGCAATTCCTTCATAACATAACAATATGCTTTATCCTGATAATTAATAGAACCAAACGGACTTGAATAACTGCTTGTCTCATAACTCTTAAAACCATCGAAATTATTGGCCCCCTGAAGAATATTGGTATATTCGTAAAAAGGGATCATAAAAACCGTGTATTCACTGTATATAACAGGTATTTTATTTTGAAAATCCCAGTTACGAAAGTTAAATAAATAAGGACTTTGAATTTTGTAAGATATTTCAATAACAGAACCCTCTTTGACATCCGGCATTGCAAACTTCCTGTCATACCAATGCTCATTATATTTCTCATTGAATACATTATTTGGATCTAATGCTGATATCCGTACTTGTCCATTTTCGTAATTATAGGTATTACCTTTAAGCTCCAAAATTTCCTCATATTTATTACTCTCTTCGTAATATGGAATTGAAATCTGCGCCCATTTTAATCCGGCTTTGTTGAATATTTTTATCTTCATTTTCCGTTCAAAAAGGACCTGAAACCCATCATCATTTCGTATAAAGTGGGATGATCCTATATCATAAATAACGACGGCCTCCGCAGTCGGATCTTTTGCATACTGCTGAAGCTGAAATTCTTCGTTGCTATACTTTCCAAATTCATGCACATAGTTTTGTGCTACAGCTATTTGAACAAAACTTAGAATGCAAATAATAATAAACACTCTTCTCATTGCTTTGATTTTTAGGATGTTTTATTTATAGGTTTGATGATAATTTTCCGTCGGTCGACTTCTTTAACTGATTGCATAAAAGAATATAAATCAGTATATTGCTCAACAGAATAAGACCCCGGGAATAATTCGAATCTTTTAATAACAACAACTTTGCCATTTCCTACACTTAGAACCTGTTCGTAAGTTCCAAATCTGGTCCTTATTAAAATTGGTTCAACCTTGGATTTCAATTCATATCCGACTGGCAAATTATAGATAAGCGTATCTGAATTGCAAATCGGAAAGGGAAAAATCACCGGTAATGTTCTGGCAGCCGGGGGAGTAAATGCAGGGATCCGGCAGGGATAAATGCTAAAATAATATTCATCCCCTAAGGGTTTGAGAAACTTACTAAGGTTCAATTTGGCATTCAATACGATGCGAGCCGTATCACGATGCAATTTTTTCAATTCCCAATTCACAACCTCGTAATTGTCAAAAGGCATATATTCCCTAATTATACGGTCCTTTTCGCTTTCGTTAAAATCGGAATGTAGTTCGTTAAACGCTTCAAAATCCAAGCCTTTAAACGAAATATTCAATTTTACGACAGCACTTCCCAATAAATTGAGGTCAAATTCAAGTTTATAAGCAACAAGATCATCTCCCGTTTTTAAAGCGGGGATATGAACCAGCCGGCTATGATCCTTGCAGGTCAGCAGGGCAAACCGGTTTTGAGTTGAAGTCCCCATGTATCCAAATGGATTGGTATTCGCCGTATTCTCAAGCCATATTGTATCATTATTCACAGGAACAGCCAGTACAACATGATTAAACAGCGGTCCAACAAAGGAATTGTTGTAGGTGTGAGGCTGTTCTGATGCATAGACGATTGTATACAAAGATTCAATTCCTGCAAAACTTAACATGGCTTTCATATAATTTGTTAACGCCTTACAATCACCATATTTGTTTTGAGCCACATAGGTCGCAGGATATGGCTTCATACCTCCAATCCCGATATCTACATTGATATACCGAGTACGGTCTTGCAAGTAATGATACAGAATTTTAACTATTTCTTTTTTATCTTTAATGCCATTAATGAGCCCAGAAATCACACTCTTCTCCGCATCAGGCAAAATATCCAAATCCTGAATCAGACGGAATTGCCAATTTCCGTAGGATTGCCAATCTTTCGAAGACCCTTCGACCCCATACTGGAAATGTAAAGGAATTAATTTAATATATGGTTTAGAGTTATCTGGTTGTGAATATATTTCAGATTTGATTGGTTTGTCGTATGAGGCTTTCCACTCAAGTAATTGGCGGGTACCAGTTGAATCGATACGAAAATCAGAGATGTTGTTTACATACTTATTATATGAAAAGTTTTTAGGGAGAATTATTTTAAGCATTGCCCTTCTGGTAGGAATATCACGATAAAGTATTGGAGTCCAGGAGGCAATGGTTATATAATTCCGATATGTTGTTTTATAGGTATAAATAACTTTGTATGGATATTCATTGTGCTTAAGCTGGAAACACTTGTCAAAATTATCTTCGTAAAGAGAGATGTCCGAAATGGCACTTTTGTCAATAATATCACTCTTTTTTAGACCTCTGATTCTTGTGCCATTCATGTTTTCAATCCATGCGTCGAGATCTGAAATTTTCTCCGTTTTCGAATAGGGAATTGATATTTCAGTGTACTCGTCACCTACCCTATTATTGATTTGAATGATTACCGAGTCGGTTTGGGTCAGCTTATCTTTCTCAATTTCGCACAATGTTGTGTACTTAAAAACTTCAGCATCAAACTTCTGAGCAGATGCAATCCGGATCAGAATAAACAGAAGTATTACACAGACATTTAGTTTCTTTATAGACATAAATTTTAAAAGAATATCAGTGAATTAAAAAATAAATTCTTCACTATTTTTCTCATGCGATTATTTTCGTGCACATTGAAGTTCAGGTTTTAACCAAATATGAAATATAAGCTCACTTATGATTCCTACCAAAAGCTTTGCAATGGTCCATACAGTCCATGGCTCTAAAACTAAACAAAATCTAATTTTCTGTAAATGTAAAGTTCTTTAATATTGATTTTGTGACTTATTTTCTGTTTTACAACATATTTGCTTTTTGATAGTAATTAAACAAAAAAGCGTTAAGTCTCTTTCAAAGATTGAATTGCTATTGAATCCAAAGACATTTTACAACCCCATCATTTTAAAAACCAGCGAAAAGTTATTATTGTATCGGTGATCACCGGGTAATTCAATAATTGTAAGGTTTTTGCTTTTCTCAAGTTGATTTTTTAGCGACATTACTTCATCCACCCCAAAAATACAAACTACTTGTAATGTGGCTTTCTCAATCTCATGACCCACTTTGTATTTTCGGTTCATATTTTCGTTCCCGCCCATCATATCGCTTAACCTGATTATAAAATCGGTACTCGCTGATGGTGAAAGTAAAACCATTTTTTTGATTCTATTTTTCAAATCAACCGATAACCGGTTTGGAAGAAAACCCGCCACATCGGCGCCAAAGGAATATCCCACAATGATTAATGACGATTTGCCCCACTCCTTCAGATAATAATTTGAAAGCTTTTCGAAATCATTGGCAAATCCAACAGGTGTTTTCTCAGTCCAGAAATATTTCCGGGTATTTAAGGCTACTACTCCATAGCCCTGTTTTTCAAACTCCTGTACAATTTGCTGATTGAAACTGTTCCACCCACCGTCACCAGTCAGGTATAGCACCAATTCATGGTTGCTCCCCTTTTCATATGTCAATTGTAAAGGGAGATCTGTCACCGGATTAGCTACTTGAGCCTTCAGACAAATAATACAGGTAATCAGGAATATAGAACAGAGAAATATCTTTTTAAACATCATCATTTTATATTAGGCACTTTCGATCGTATAAAGTAAAGGCATTTTATTCAACAGCAATTATAAAATGTTGTGTTCTGAAGAAAAGGGTATTGCCCGAAATAGCTGGTGTAGCCATGCAAATATCTTTTAAACCATTTTTGGCAAGCAGTTTATACTCCGCCCCTGCCTTAATGACATAAATATTACCCTCTTCGGAACTGAAATAAACTTTTCCATCGGCAGCAATTCCCGAAGCGGTAAAGACTTCGCCTAAATTCGTTTTGTACTTTACCTCACCCGTCAATGCATCGAAACAGGTAAGCTGACCATTTACCTGAAGATTATACAGATATCCCTGATAGATGAGCGGGGTTTGCATATAGGCTCCCCCTCGCTTTATGCTCCATACGATCGACTTATTTTTTGTACTGTCAGCAGCAAGGGTTATATCTCCTTTTGCATCCGGTCTGACAACAAAAATCGGGGAGAATTTACCATGAGCACTATTCAGATAAATCAAATCGTTGGCAATTACCGGAGTTGGTGCCGGTGCATCGCCGCCATTGGTTAGCCTCCAGATCTCATTACCAGTTTCGAACTCATAGCCACAAATATGGTTAAAGCCATTGGCAATGACCTGGGTTTTTCCGTCCTTCGAATAAATTGCCGGGGTACACCATGTCGAAACTTCATCACCGCGCAATGTTTTCCAGATTTCATTGCCAGTTTTAAGGTCTAAGGCAGTAATATACGGAGTTTTAGGGATATCACACTGAACGATGATCCGATCCTTGAAAATAACCGGGGAACTTGCATAACCCCACTCAACTCCAGGGTCGGTGTATGGACCGGGGGCAAGTAATCCTATATCTTTCTTCCATATCAGATTCCCCATAAAATCATAACAATACAATCCTTCTGATCCGAAATGCACCACCAAATATTTGCCATCGGTAACCGGTGTGCAATTGGCCTGCGAAGCTTTGGTATGTCGTTTTGATTTTGGAATACCTTTATGGGCAACTCTTTCCCAAATAATCTTACCACTATTTTTATCAAGACAATAAATTTTGAACTCATGCTCCACTTTATCATTTGCCTCATCAATATCGCCATAAAGTCCGACCTTAAGTGATTCACTATTTGTGCTATTTGAAGCTGTGGTTACAAACAGGAAATCGCCCCAAATAATGGGACAGGAATGACCCAAACCAGGAATTGAAGTCTTCCATTTGATGTTTTTAGTACTATCTGTATTCCAGAATGTAGCCGTTTTAATACCTTCAATAAAACCACGTCCCGCCGGACCCCGAAAACCTGGCCATTGCCGGCTATCTTCAGATTGCCCCTGAAGATTTTGATTGAAAAAACTGGTAAGAATAACAATGAAGCTAAAAATTTTCATTTTCATATTTACGTTGTAACCAATTCAAATTTGTAATTTTCGGTAAATATAGAATTTCCCTGAATTGGATAATTGACTATTACTCAATTTTTTCATGTCTGCTAATTTTTATTTTGCCAAATCGTTGAATAAATGGAATCTTAAATTGTAATCACAAATTGCAAATGAATAAGCAATATCTTAAAAATAAAAATAAGAAATCCTACATTTGTACTTACAACTAATTTAATGATTATTAATATGTCAGACAGGATATTGGGAGTCGGATCGCGTGTAAAACATCCGCAAATGGGTAAAGGCGTTATCGTTCAATTGCGTTCCGACGCTTACGAAATTGGGTTTGTTGATTTTGGTGTAAAACAGATCCTGCGTAATTATGAAGGGTTGGAAGTGATCGAAGCGGTTGAGACTCCGTCGGATTTGCTTACCTACGAAAAGATGGAGAAAAGCCTGATCAGGGTGTTGCGCCGTTTCAGCGACGTTCAGGAAACGGTGCCACTCGGACAGAAATGGACCGGCGGAAGAATGGTTTTATATCCCGGCGACAAATCCCTGAAGGAGAAGGAAGTTCCCGTTGAAACATTTTTCCATAAAATTGTGATGATCCGCGACAGGGTGCGCGTGATGGAACAGCGGATCAATGCCAGCAACCTGACCGATGAAGAAAAGGTTGATCTCGAACAATATATCACGAGGATTTATGGTAGTCTGACTACATTTAATGTCTTGTTTAAGAATAAGGAAGACCAGTTTACGGGCGAAAGAGGTAAAGATTAATTGCTACTTTTGTAGTTCAAAAATCGAAGATGGGGCAAAAAAAAGGAGTTGTTTATCTGGCAGTTGTGTTCGCCATGGTTTTCTGGGCGTTTTCCTTTGTCTGGGTGAAAGAGGTTTATGTGGCATACGGCCCGTTGACAACCGTTTTTTTCAGACTGATCATTGCCACATTGCTGATGTTGATTTATGGTTGGGTCAGTAAAAATTTATTGAAAATCGACAGAAAAGATTACAGTACTTTTCTTTTATTGGCCTTTTTCGAGCCTTTCCTCTATTTCATGGGCGAAAGCTTTGGTTTAAAGTACGTTTCAAGTACAATGGGAGCCATTATCATCGCTACAATCCCGTTGTTTTCGCCAATTGCCGCTTCGCGATTTCATGGCGAAAAACTCTCGCTTCGCAACTTTATTGGGATTATCCTCTCCTTTATTGGCGTCGGAATCGTTGTTTTTGATGATTCACTGAACTTTATCGCTTCACCACTCGGAATTGCACTTGAATTTCTGGCCGTCTTTTCAGCCATCGCCTACACCGTCGTTCTTAAGAATCTGTCGCATAAATACAACGCCACAACAATTATCACTTATCAGAATTTCATTGGAATCTTTTTCTTTCTTCCCTTCTGGCTGATTTTTGAAAGTAAAACATTAATGACCACTTCGTTTAATCTTCCTGCATTTATTGCCATTTTAAAACTGGCAATTTTCGCTTCCTGCCTTGCCTTTATCCTTTATGCCTTTAGTCTTAAAAATCTTGGAATTAATAATGCCAATATTTTTATCAATATTATTCCGGTTCTGACAGCTGTTTTCGCCTGGTATATTCTCGATGAGCCACTCACTTTCAGAAAAATGGTGGGAATTGCCGTGGTGATTACCGGTCTTTTTATAGCACAGATCAAAATGAAAAAATTCATTGCCAGATTGGTTTCAATTCAACAAAATGGAGGCAGATAAAAACAATGTAAAAACGCTCGCCAGGCAGAACCTGGAGGAGACTACTACTTTTTTCGCAAAATTAAAACGGAAAAAGCCGAAACAACTCGACGATATCACGCATCGGCTTCACGATAAAGTGTCGGATCAATTTGATTGTCTGACTTGTGCAAATTGCTGTAAATCAATCGGACCAAGGATCACAGACAAGGATATTGAACGGATTGCCCATAAGCTAAAGATGAAGGAGGTCGATTTTATTGCCCGTTATCTCCGTATTGACGACGATCAATGGTATATTTTTAAAGAATCGCCATGTCCGTTTCTGTTGACCGATAACTATTGTCTGATTTATGAATTCAGACCTAAAGCTTGCCGCGAATATCCCCACACTGATCGTCGCCGGTTTTATCAGCTTTTAGACCTTACCATGCTGAACAGGGAGCTTTGTCCGATCGTTTATGAAGTGGTTGAACGATTGAAGAAGGAAGATCTTGGTCAAAAAGAACGGTAATATCAGCTACTTATCAAAAATAATTGGGTTAAGGTTATTTGGAATTAGTATATTTTCTGACACTGTTTGTTGAATAATAATCATTTAACCAAAAGATACTTAATGAAACGAGCCATGAGCAACAGTTCCTCACTCAAGAGGATGACTATCCTTGGCGAGTTCTATCTGGCAAATAAAAATCAAATTATAGGCAGATGAAAAACCTGTTTCTTGCTCTTATTTTTATCCTCTACCCGTTTGGTCTGATTTTCAGCCAGGTTGGAGGGGATGGCACGTACCGGTTTCTCGATCTTACCAACTCCGCCAGAGTCGCAGGCCTGGGTGGAACGCAAATTGCATTTACTGACAATGACCTTGACCTAACCTTTTACAATCCGTCGCTTCTTACAGATTCGATGCGAAATCAATTATCAATCAACTATGTAAGTTATATCGCAGGTATTGGTGTCGGATATGCAACTTTTTCTCCGAACATCCGGGGTAAAAACGCTTTTGCTTTAGGCATTCACTACGTTAATTATGGAACATTTGAAGGTGCATCTGAAACCGGCCAGTTGACAGGAACCTTTCGTGCTGCAGAATATTCATTTAATCTTTTTTATTCCAGAACACTAACTCCGCAGTTGAGAGTCGGAATCAACCTAAAACCAATCTTTTCATCACTCGAAAGTTATCACTCTTTTGGTCTCGCTACAGACATTGGAATCACTTACGAGTCAAAAGATAAACTCTCAGCAGCCTCTTTCGTTGCAAGAAATTTGGGATATCAGATCACCTCCTATTATGAAAACGGAGATCACGAAAAACTCCCCTGGGATTGCCAGCTTGGATTTTCGAAACGGCTTGCCCATGCGCCACTCCGTTTTTTCGCAACCGCCAATCACCTGAATAAATGGAATATATCCTTTATTGATCGTCCTAATGATGTGACTCAACCAAACAATCAAACCGAAAAATTCACCTCTTTACTGATGCGTCATCTCATTTTTGGGGTCGAAATACTTCCCGAACAGCACGTCACGCTAAGGGTTGGTTATAGTTATCAACGCCAGAAGGAACTGGCAGTCGATAGTCGTCCCGGACTTGTAGGATTTTCTGCCGGTATCGGTGTCAAAATTGCAAAGTTTAACCTGAACTATGGGATAGCAAGCTATCATCTTGCGGCAACAGCCCATTACTTCTCGCTCGCAGTCAACCTCTCGCAATTTGTTCATTAAACCTTTTACACCACTCCCCGTTTATCTTCTTAAAGGTTATCTTTGTTTCGGGAATTAAAAAAAGAAAATGTCAAAGAATACCAATAAAATCATAATTACCATTGACGGTCACTCCTCCTGCGGAAAGAGTACCGTTGCAAAAGAGATCGCACGAAAACTTAACTATATTTTTATCGATTCAGGTGCCATGTACCGGGCTGTCACGCTCTATTGCCTCCGTAACAACCTGATTGAGAACGGGAAAGTGAACATTCCTGGATTAAGAGCCAACCTTGACAAGATCAAAGTTTTTTTCAGGTTAAATGACGATACTCAACATAACGACATCTGTCTAAATGGTGAGAATGTCGAGCAGGAAATCAGATTACTTGCTGTATCGCAAAATGTTAGTCCGGTAGCGGCAGTAGCTGAAGTACGTCACCTTTTAGTTGCACTTCAGCAGAAAATGGGAAAAACAAAAGGGATTGTAATGGATGGCCGCGATATTGGAACGGTCGTGTTTCCGGAAGCAGAACTGAAAATATTTATGACAGCTCAGCCTGATGTGAGGGCCAAACGTCGGTTTGATGAGCTGACAGCAAAAGGCGAAAATGTCAGCTATGAGGAGATCAGGGCGAATATTATAGAACGCGATCGGTATGACGAAACCCGCGCCGAGAGTCCGTTACGCAAAGCCGATGATGCTATTGTTTTAGATAACAGTTATATGACGCGCGAAGAACAACTTACGTGGATACTCAATCGCATTTCAGAAATCTGATAGAATGATCATAGAAATTGATAAAAATTCGGGATTTTGTTTTGGAGTGGTTGAGGCAATCCGAAAAGCCGAAGAAACACTTCTGCAACAGGATGTTCTCTATTGCCTGGGCGACATTGTTCATAACGATGCCGAAGTCAACCGTCTTACAAAAAAAGGGTTGATTACCATCGATCATGAGCGCTATTTCACGATGAAAGATGCAACAGTTTTACTGCGCGCACACGGAGAACCACCCTCAACCTATGAATATGCCCGGCAAAACAATATTCGTCTGATTGATGCCACTTGTCCCGTTGTGCTGAAACTTCAACAACGCATCCGCGTGGGGCATGAATCGGCAAAAAGCCAAAATTCTCAGTTTATAATATTCGGGAAGAAAGGGCATGCCGAGGTGAATGGACTTGTCGGTCAGACCAATGGCAAAGCAATTGTTTTGGAAAGTACGGATGAGATCAATAAAATAGATTTCTCCCGCCCCATCGAACTCTATTCACAAACGACCAAAGATCTGGAAGGGTTTCACCAGCTGGCTGATGAGTTGAAAAGCAGGGCGATCAATGTTCCGGTGAAAATACATGATACGGTATGCCGTCAGGTGGCTAACCGGATTCCGGCAATCCGAAAATTCTCGGCCCGGTTTGGATTAATCATTTTTGTGAGCGGACAAAAAAGTTCGAATGGGAAGATGTTATTCAATATTTGCCAGTCGGTAAATCCAAACAGTAAATTTGTCTCCTCAATCGAAGAAATTGATGAACAGTGGATTAAAGACATCGACTCAGTGGGGATCTGTGGTGCAACCTCAACTCCAAAGAATCTGCTTGAAGAGGTGGCTGAAGTGTTGCGAAAAATGGCATCCCAAAATGTTTAAGTAAATTTAACGACAAATTTCCTTTCACTCCTTTTTTCACACTAAATTTGCAATCGTAAAAATAAAATATTATGGGTAAGGAAATTAGGGTTTCAATGCCGGACGATTATATCGACAATCCGATAAAAAGAATAGGTGTTTTGACCTCAGGAGGCGATGCACCGGGAATGAATGCAGCTGTACGTGCAGTAACCCGCACAGCTATTTTCTATGGCCGCGAAGTGGTAGGTATCTTACATGGTTACAAAGGATTAATTGAGAAAAATTTCAAACCATTTGCCTCGGGTGATGTCAGTAACATTATCCAGTTGGGCGGCACGATTCTTAAAACAGCCCGGAGTCTGGAATTTCATACGAAAGAGGGTCGCGAAAAAGCATATCAAAACCTAAAAGAGGCTGGTATAGATGCGCTGGTCGTGATCGGTGGCGACGGCACATTTACAGGTGCAAGAATTTTTGCCCAGGAGTTTGGAGTCCCTATCGTGGGAATCCCGGGAACAATTGACAACGATTTGTTTGGAACCGACTTTACGGTTGGGTACGATACGGCACTGAATACCATTATTGAAGCTGTTGATAAGATCCGTGATACGGCCACCGCACACGAGCGGCTCTTCTTTATCGAAGTCATGGGACGAGATGCCGGCTTCCTTGCACTGAATGGCGGAATCGCTTCAGGAGCCGAGGCCGTGCTGATTCCCGAAACCGATACGGACCTGATGACGCTCGAAAACTTCATCAAATCGGGCTACCGGAAAAGCAAAAACTCTTCGATTGTCCTTGTGGCCGAAGGTGAAAAGGCCGGTGGAGCATTTAATATCGCAAAACAAGTTGAAAAAGACTACCCGCAATACGATGTCAGGGTTACTGTACTTGGGCATATTCAGCGTGGTGGATCTCCAACCGCTTCTGACCGGATTTTAGCAAGCCGTCTAGGGGTTGCCGCCGTCGAAACGTTGCTTGATGACCAGCAGAGTGTGATGGTTGGAATCGAAAACAACGAGATTTCGCTTGTTCCATTTAATAAAGCGATCAAATACGACAAAGAGTTGAATCCTAAATTACTTGATTCAATTCGGATTTTATCATCATAGGTCCAACAATATTTCGGTAAATATTTTGTAACTCCCTAAAATTGAAATCTATGGAAATAAGTTGAAATACATAGAAATATTTCTCTATTTCCATTTATTTCAATCTGTTACACATTATTGAAATTGAATAGTTTAAAAATTTACCGAACTACTAAATAAGATTTTCATCAATATATCCCGGATATTATTCTTATGATTTCCGGGATTTTATTTTACCTCTTGTAATCTTGTTTTACGTTTTTCCTGGTCGCTGATCAGCAGTTTGAAGAATAATCCACAATCCTCAACTTTTTCACAGGTATTTACTTTATCAATGACGTATTTCCATTTCGAATTTTGAAAGGTATAAGTCACCCCACCCCTTGTGCCATGAAACGCTTCAATTCCATTAATCAAAATTAAATCAGGCTTATCACTTATACTTTTGGGAAAACTCCACGAAGCATATCTCAGGTAAAGGTCATCCGTTAAGTCAATCCGGATAATGAATTTATCCGATTTGCAGACCATAATATTTGTTTTCCAGGCTTTTACACTTGGATGAATCAATGATTTTGTTTCATCGGTGAGCTTTTTTTGCATCGACAACTCTTTGTCTGAATTGTAATTTAAGGCAATAATCTCTCCGGATTTATTTAACCAGATGTAACCATACAGCAAGCCAAAATCGCCATCCCGGCTGATTGTATTGTCGGAGGTGATTTTTGCATTGATTAGTTTTTGCTTAAAATTGTCGTCAAACAGGGTTGGGCAATAACCCAAAAATGATTCTTTGTTTTCAATATCCGGAATCGGATTTGGTCTTTTGATTGGATACCTAATCATCTCAGAGAGCCGACTAAAATCATCATTTTTAATAAGTTCAACAATCTTATTAATTTGATTTTGTCGCCACAAAGGAATGGAGTCATTTGTCTGTGCATTAATCTGCAAAGCAAATGTCAGAAGTATCAATATAGTGAAAATAGAATTTTTCATTTCCGAGGGTGTCTTTAGAATATAAACGGAATGCGACAGTTGGCATTTCGTTGTTCATTCTTTATTGCTTTCAATTTGTCCATCATCCTTTTGTCTAATTTTTTTTGCATTGAGTGGACTAATCACACTATTTCCAAGTTTCTTCTCTAAATCTCTTCTTGCATTACCAGCAACTCCACCACCTTTTCGAGCAACTTTTTTACTTTCTATAAATGTTTTAGGCTTCTCCTTTTTTGATAATTCTGTCGTTGAAGTCTCCGCAAGCATATTTAGCACCAACTCCAAATTTGTCATATTATCCCGAAGGTTCTCCCTTTTTAAATCCTTGATATTTTTATACTCTTTTGTTGTTAATCCTGCCCAAGCTTTTGTAATTTCATCTGTTAATATCGCAAATTCTTGTCCTTTTTTAATTCCCCGTGACTCCCACTCATCAGTAAGTTCTTTGCGAACCTCAATACTTTTAAGCCTTTGATTAATCCAATTGATTGAATATCCTTTTTTTAGATATGTCTCCATTGCCCGATCAAAGGCAATTTCGGGATCTTCAGTTTCCTCAATTCGTTCGTAACCAATTTTTGCTAACCACACCT